>Ga0209980_10000663_pt1 | contig 18943 bp, 18 predicted proteins | sample CR02metaG_FD_183611 | JGI IMG/M metagenome (GOLD analysis project Ga0209980, IMG submission 183611) | Deep subsurface microbial communities from Mariana Trench to uncover new lineages of life (NeLLi) - CR02 metaG (SPAdes) (version 2) | ecosystem: Environmental > Aquatic > Marine > Ocean trench...
GTGAGATCGTGGCCGATATCCACCACCACGCTGCCGAACGCAACGGACTTCGAGCGGCCATAGCCGTATCGCAGCTTGCCTGCTTCGTCCTGCTCGGGCCGGCGGTCTGTCACGTAAAGAATGTCTACTTCAGGGGTGCGCAACGCAGGTGGGACATCTTCGAAAAGTCCCTCTTTCTGATCGACATAGATGGCAGGTGTCGGCATCAGTGTCCGAGTCGTCGTGCAGCCGACCAACACGAGCATCACGACAATGGGGAAAATGCCTTTCATCCGAGTGAAAGTGGACATATACAAATGTCTGTTTCGCGAAGTGGCAGCGCCGTAGTTGCGGAGTTGACGCGGTTGCCCTTGTGGCCTATCGGGGTGATTTCACTACTAACATTAATAATTTATCGCACACGAGGGCTCTATTCTACTTGATATAGGTCAAGCGAGAAAACACTCAGGGACTTCGCTGCTCCACCCGCCAACTATAGATTCTGCTCCGTAATTTCTGGGGTAACCAGACCTTCGTCGTCACGCACGGTGCACTCAGTCACGTGAGCACTCGTCCACCGCCAGGTAATCACTTTCCGTCCACCGGGGAAACTGCGATGGAACAGAGGTGCATTCACAGCTTCCCCCGGCTGATGACCTACCCTCTGATGGGTACCGCCGTAAGTAGGGATACCGAACAGCAGACATTCGCCTCCCTAGGCTCTGATGACCGAAACGGGTCGTTTCCAGCCGATCTTTTTCTGATGCACGGTCTGTAAGATCGACTCCCATCCGATCCCATCCAATACAATTCAGACGAATCGGCGCCACGTCGAATGTACATCGTCGCATCCCAGCACGCGGCATTCACCGGCCACCCCGTGACCATCGGCGAGGACAGCGGCGCCGAGTTTCGCGCGTTCGACGGTATGCTCTCAGGAATGAATCTCACGGTCGTCAGGCCACTGGGTACCTTGCGAGAACATCTGGACTCCCAATAGCCCGGTAGTCGATAGCTGAAGTACTTTCGAGGAAATGTTTCCGCGGAAACATTTCCTCGAAAGTACTTTAATGTCGCCTCTGTGAGCGCGGAGTTTCGACGACGACCCGCGCGGATCCCGCGCCCATCGCCCGATACTGGTCTACAGTCACGATTGGGCGGCGGTTGGCCAGAATTCTGCCACTTTCCCCCGCCACGCTTGTAAGACCAGCAGACGAGGACTTGGCCTTGCCAACGAAACGACTACGCGTAGGGGTCCTGTTCGGCGGCCGCTCGGCGGAGCACGAAGTGTCTCTGCGCTCAGCGCAGTCGATCATGCAGGCCATGGACAAGGACAAGTACGAGCTGGTCCCCATCGGCGTCAGCAAGGCCGGCGAATGGTTCCGCTTGGATGCCGGTGCCTTGGAAGGACCCGCCCAGATCTTGGCATTGCAAGGCGAGCGCGTGGCGCTGCTGCCCCACCCGGAGGATCAGTCACTGGTGCCCCTGGATAACGGCGCCGGCGGCCCGCACAAGCCCTTGGACGTGGTTTTTCCCGTCCTGCACGGGCCCCTGGGCGAGGACGGTACGGTGCAGGGGCTGTTGGAGCTGGCCGACATCGCTTACGTGGGATCCGGTGTGCTGGGATCCGCCGTGGGCATGGACAAGGCCGCCATGAAGGCACTGTTCCTGCAACGGCGGTTGAACATCACGCCCTACCGCGTATTCCTGCGCAAGCACTGGCAGAAGGACGCCCAAGCCGTGCAGGCCGAGTGCGAGTCCGCCTTCGCCTATCCCTGGTTCGTGAAACCCGCCAATCTCGGTTCCAGCGTCGGAATTTCCAAGGTCCACGATGCAAGTGAGTTGGGCCCGGCCATGGACGAGGCGGCCCGTTACGACCGCAAGCTGGTGGTGGAAGCAGCGGTCGCCCATGTCCGTGAGATCGAAGTCTCGGTCATGGGCAACGACGAGCCACTGGCATCGGTGGTGGGGGAAATTCTTCCCAGCCACGAGTTCTACGACTACGAGTCCAAGTACCTGGACGACGCGACCCGGCTGATCCTTCCGGCGGATCTGCCCGAATCGGTGGCGAATCGGATTCGAGAGATCGCCGTGGAAGCCTTCCTGGCCCTGGACTGTGCGGGGCTCGCGCGGGTTGACTTCCTGATAGACGGGGAGACCCTGGAAATTTTCCTCTCGGAGGTCAATACCATGCCCGGCTTCACCACCGTCAGCATGTATCCCAAGCTCTGGGAGGCGTCCGGGATCCCCTACCCCGAGCTCATCGATAAGCTCATCGAACTGGCCATGGAACGCCACGCGGAAAACCGCAGCAACCGCAGAAGCCTGACCGAATAAACGTCACCGAAGGCCACCGGTTGGAAACACATCAACGCCTGGTCGACAGCGCCAGGTGCAGCGCGAGCCCGCCCAGCACCGAGGCGGTGAACCAGCGCTGGTACTGCCACACGCGCGGATGGGTGGACAACCAATCGCCGATGCGGCCGAAGAACAGCGCCACCAGAAGATTGACGGTGTTGCCGCCGACGTTGAAGATCAATCCCAGCAGGATGAACTGCATGAAGGGACTGCCCCGGGCCGGGTCGATGAACTGGGGCACGAAGGATAAGTAGAACAACGCCGACTTCGGGTTGACGATATTGGTGACGATGCCCTGCAGGTAGATGCGGCCCAGGCCTTCGGTGCGAAGCTTGCCGACGGCGATTTCGTCCCCGGGCGTGCGCAGGATACGGTAGGCCAGGTAGCAGAGGTAAGCGGCGCCCAGGTAGCGCACGACGTCGTAGGCCAGTGTCGACGCCGCGAGTATCGCCGACATGCCGAGAGCGGCGATCAGACAATTGACGAATGACCCGGTGGAAAGACCCAACACCGATACGAAGGCGGCACCGCTGCCCTGCCCGATACCGCGGGCGACCGCATAGAGCATACCCGGCCCCGGCGAGATCCCCACCGCCAGAGCAGCGATCAGAAACACGCTCAGGGACGACCATTCGGGCAGCAGGGATAATCCCATATCAGCACCTCGCCTGGCGCACGGCGCCCGCTGCGTGGACGGCGTGCCGATGGCTGAAGTAGATTCCCATGATTCGCGGCCACCTTGGCAAGGGAATGTGCAGGACCCGCGTAGCTTAACCGCAGAACCGATGACGACTACAGCGACCAAGACAAAAGAATACGGTGGCTGGCTGGAGCTGAGCCGCTCGGCACTTCACCACAACCTGGCTGGCGTCAGACGCCTGGTGGCGCCCGCGCAGATCATGGCGGTGGTCAAGGCTGATGCTTATGGCGCGGGGGCCGCCGGCATGGCCCGCGTTCTCCAGGATAGCGGGGTGACCCGCTTTGCCGTTGCCACGGTGGACGAAGCGGTTGCGCTACGCGAAGCCGGCATCCATGGGGACATTCTGTGTCTCACCTACTTCGACCCCAGCGATGCAGAGGCGATTCGGCACCTTAACCTGACGTTGACGGTGTTCTCCGAAAGCAGCGTGTCGACCCTGGCTGCGATTGCCGGCGGGTCCGGTGGGCGTTTGCGCGTCTGGGTGAAGGTAGACACGGGTCTCAGCAGGCTGGGCGTGCCGGTGGAAGAAGCCGCGGAGTTCATCGATGGCATGGTGCGTGACACGCCCCTGGACATCACCGGCATCTACAGCACCTTGAGCGAGGACCGGGATCGCGACAGGCAGCAGCTGGCGCGATTGCTCACCCTGCGCCAACAACTGCCGGCCACTTTCGGCGCTGTCTGGAGTCTCGTCTCCAGCCATGGAATTCTGACCATGCCCGAGAGCTGTCTGGACATCGTGCGCCCGGGCGTCATGCTGCTGGGCTTCCCGCCCAGCGAGCGCTCGAGAATGGATCCCCATCGGCTCGCCCGCGCGGAGCTGCGGTCCGTGGTCAGGTGGAAGACACGCATCGCCGGCGTGAAGACGGTGGCGGCCGGTGAGCAAGTGGGTTACGGGCAACGATTACCGCTGGCCGCAAATACGCGCGTGGCGAGCTTGATGGTGGGTTGGTCGGACGGCTACTCGGGCTCGCCGGAAGGAGAGGGCTGCGTGCTGGTGGGCGGTCGCCGCTGTGCGGTGCTCGCCCTCAGTGCCAATACCACCCTGGTGGACGTGACCGCCAGCGACGCGGCCAGGGCCGGCGACGAGGCCGTGCTGCTGGGTCGGCAGAGCGATGCAGAAATTGGCGTCGAAGACCTCGCCCGGGCGGCGGGTGGCGTTTATCGAATGCTTGCCGGGATCCCCGCACGGGTGCCGCGGATCTGGACCTGAACGCCGTCATGACGATTACCGGACGCGGGTCAAACGCTCCCGCAGGGCGTCGCGCAACTGATAGCTCCAGTAGGTGAGCTGGGCCGCGGCGACGCCCACCGGGCCGCCGGTGGGTGTCAGGCCGAAGGGTGCGAAGAGCCGGTAGCGATCGTCCTTCTCGGCAATGGCCGATGCCACCAGCTCGCCGGCGACGGTGGTGGTAGCCAGACCCTGTCCGCCGAATCCCATGGCGTACCACAGGCCGGGCGACAGCTGACCGATCTGCGGCATCTTGTGCGCCGCGTAGCTCATCAGTCCGTACCAGGCCCATGCGACGCGGGCGCCTTCCAGCTGCGGGTATACCTTCAATAAATCTGCCAACATGAAACGCGCCAGATGTGCCGGTTGGCTGCGCCGGGCGCTGATGCGGCCGCCCCACAGGATGCGCGTGTCGGCAATCGCCCGATAGTAATCACTGGCGAAGCGGTTGTCGGAGATGGCATAGGGAATGTCGATGGCACTGCGAAGACGTTCCTCGCCCAAGGGCTCGGTGGCGATCATATAGGTGGCGACCGGTACCATGGCGGCGGACAGTCGGCGCTGCAGCCCGGCCAGATAGCCGCCGCAGGTGATGACCACATGGGCGGCCCGGACCCGGCCGCCGGCCGTGTGTACGACGTTATCCGTGCCGTCTACATCGAGCTTCTGCACCGGGGACTGCTCGAAGATCGGCGCGCCGCGCAGTTCCGCAGCCGCTGCCATGGCGCGCGTGTAATTCAACGGATGGAGATGAAACTTTTGCTCGCTGAACAGGGCATCGTAATAGCGATCGCTGTGCAATACCTCGGCCACTCTTTCCCGCGGCCAGAATTCCCTTTGCTCATGGAAGTTCTGGTGGAGAAAGTCGCAGGTACGGCGCAGCGCATCCGCGTCGTTGAACCAAGAGACGCTGAGCCCACCGTCGACGACGGGTCCGCAGTCCATCCCATAGTGCTGGATGCGCCGGCGCACCAGGGCCACCGCCTCCTGGGTCAATTGGTACAGCTCCCGGGCCCGCTGCACGCCGACCCGGGCAATGAGACGCTCGGGGGGCAGGGAATAGCCGCTGGCGACGAATCCGCCGTTACGGCCCGACGCCCCCCAGCCCACCTGCCGCGCCTCCAGCACCACCACATCGGTGCCACGTTCGCGCAAGCCCAGGGCGGTGGCGAGCCCGGCGAGACCGCCGCCCACCACGCAGACCTGCGTGTCGATGTGGGCGCCCAGGGCGGGCCGCGCCGCACCCGGCGACACGGTGCTGCGGTAGTAGCTGTCGACGTAGTGCATGGCGGCGCGCCGCCGGCCCCCGTTCAGGATCAATCCCGAGGCATGATAAACGCTTCGCGCCAGCGCTGGCAGCCTGGCGCCGGATCTCCGATCATGGCAGGCCGTTGACACGACGATGGAATCAACATGGGCAAGATTCCGACGGCTGTGATATTCGACATGGACGACGTTCTTTGCCGGTATCACTTCGACAAACGCCTGGCGCGGCTGTCAGAGATGACCGGGGTGGCGGAAGAGGCCATCAGCGAGGTCATCTGGAAGCAGGGCTTCGACGAGGAAGCGGACACCGGCCGCTACACGGCCGAGGAGTACCATCGTTTGTTCTGCGAGCGTATCGGCGCAACCTTGAGCAAAGAGCAATGGCTGGAAGCGAGAGCCATCGCCATGGAACCCGACCAGGAGGTGCTGGACATGGCGCGTCGTGTCAAGCGCAACGCGATCCTGTCATTGCTGACCAACAACGGCCCCTTGCTCAAAGAATCCATCCATCGGGTATTTCCCGGGGTCGCGGAAGTTTTCGCTGAGCGCGCGCATTTCTCCTTCGAATTCGGCGCCTGCAAACCCGACCCTCGGGTGTTTCTGCGCCTGCTCGATCACTTGCAGGTGGATCCGGGAGAGGCGTTGTTTATCGACGACACGGCATCGTACATCGAAGGAGCAACGAAGGAGGGCCTGCTGACGCATCATTTTCAATCGGCGTGGCAATTGCGGGCGGTGCTGGAAGAATACGGATTGCTCGACTACTCGCCCGTGGACAAATAGGGCGCGTCCTGGCGCACTTCGATCAAAGTCGGCACGTCGGCGGACAGCGCTTGGCCGATCGCGCCAGCGAAGGCATCGAGACTATCGGGACGCACCGCGTGGCAACCGAAAGCGCGCGCCAGGGCCTGGTAGTCGGGATTGCGCGGATTGACACCGACCTCCGGAATGCCTTTGGCGATCATGTCGTCACGAATCTGGCCCAGGCCGTCGTTGTTCCACAGAACGATCACCAGTGGCAGGCGCAACTCCGCGGCCGTGGCCAGCTCCGGAATCGTGAACAGCAGTCCACCATCGCCTACCAGGGCCACCACCGCGCGATGGGGAGCGCCCAGGCGCGCGCCGATGGCGGCGGGCAACGCATAGCCGAGGGTGCCGTAGCCGTTGGGGTGAAACCAGCTACGCGGCCTGGCGCAAGCGTAGTACGCGTTTCCGGTGTAGGCGATCTGGGTCATGTCCGTGACCACGATGGCGTCCTCGGGCAATGCGCCGCGCATGGCGTCGAGCACTCGCATGTGGGTGCGGGACAAGGGCGACATTGCCTGGGCACATTTCTTACGCACGCTAGCTAGCTCGGCGGCGGTGATGGTGCAAGAAGTTTCGTCCACGGCATCTTCCAGGGCTGCCAGCCCGAGGCCGGCGTCCCCCATGAGGGCGACGCTGGCCGGATAGTCGCCCTGTGCCGCCATAGCGTCGATATCCATGCGAATGAGATTGCCGGTGATGGGCAGGCGATCCATCCAGGAATCCGTCTCGGCGAGCTCGGTGCCCACCGCCACCACCAGGTCCGCCGACGCCAGCAGATCCTGCACCGGCGCAAGGGACAGGGTGGCACCCAGACAGAGGGGATGATCGTCCGCGATAATCCCCTTGGCCGCGTTGGTGACGATGACCGGCGCCCGCAGAGTGACCGCCAAGCGCGCAAGAGTGTCGGCGCCGGCGATGCTGCCGCCGCCGGCGATGAATACGGGCCGGCTTGCCTGCTGCAATAATCCGGCGGCCTCGCGGATCCCATCGGGCGACGGTGACGGCAGCGGCGGGGGGGATCGCGCCTCGATGGCGAAATCCGCCGGCGCCGTCAGCACGTCCAGTGGCAGAGCAATGTGCACCGGCCGCGGCCGCGCGCTGGCAAAGGCGGTAAAGGCTCTGGCGATCAGGCCCGGTACTTCGCCGGCGCGTAGCGCGGTCCTGCTGAAGGCGGTCAACGGGGCGGTTACGGCCTGCTGGCAGGTGATCTCGTGGAGGCGGCCGCGTCCCATGCCCAGATCGGCCCTGGCGTTGACGCTGGAGAGCACCAGCATGGGCACGGAATCGGAATAGGCCTGGCCCATGGCGGTGGCGGCGTTGGTCACACCGGGGCCGGTAATCAGTACGCACACCCCCGGCCGCCCGGTGGCGCGCGCATAGCCGTCGGCCATGAAGCCCGCACCCTGCTCGTGGCGCACCAGGATATGGCGGATTCTGCTCGCCGCCAGGCCCTTGTAGAGCTCCAGAGTATGCACGCCGGGCATACCGAAAACCGTGTCCACGCCATAAGCTTCGAGCAACGAGATGACGGCCCGCCCACAGCTTTCATTCTCAGCCATGGGCGGGATTGTAACCTGCCCTGTACACGCACTCACGGGCCGTTTAGAGTCCCGGCTTTCTGCAACCTCCCGCCCCACGGAATCGAACCATGAGCATTAGACGCGGGCGCAATTTTTTATTGTCGCCGGGACCCACCAACATTCCCGACCGCGTGCTGCGGGCCATGCAGAGACCGGCCATCGAGCTGCACTCGGAGGAACTCATCGGGCTCGCCAGATCCTGCCTCGACGATCTGAAACCGATATTCCGCACCCGCGAGGGCGAGACGTTCATCTTCGCCGCCAACGGCCACGGCGCGTGGGAGTCGGCGTTGAGCAACAGCCTGTCGCCGGGGGATCGCATCCTGGTATTCGAGACCGGGGTATTCGGCGAGGCCTGGGCGGGGATGGGAAAATCCCTGGGGCTCACGCCGGAATTCATCACCGGCGACTGGCGCCACGGCATCGATGCGCAAATCCTGGAAGATCGGCTGCGCGCGGACAAGGCGCATGCATTCAAAGCCATCCTCATGGTGCAGACGGACACGGCAACCGGCATCACCAGCGACGTGGCCGCCGTTCGAGAGGCCATGGACAACGCCTCGCACCCGGCGCTTCTCTTAGTCGACGCGGTTGCCTCCCTGGCGGCCACGGACTTCCGCATGGATGACTGGAAGGTGGACGTGGCGGTGGGCGCATCGCAGAAGGCGTTGATGTCGCCGCCGGGCCTGAGCTTCGTGGCGGTGAGTCCGAAGGCCCTGGAGCACGCGGACAAAGCCACCCTGCCCCGCCACTACTGGGACTGGCGCCGGCGCCTGGATGAGGAAGCCTACATGTGGTTCTGCGGCACGGCGCCGGAGCATCTGCTGTTCGCGCTCCGGGAGGCCATGGACATGGTCCAGGAAGAAGGCCTCGAGAACATCTTTCGCCGCCACCAGCGACTCGCCGATGCCGTGCGCGCCGGCATCAGCGTATGGGCCGAAGGTGGCGCCATGGAGCTCAACGCGCTGGTCGCCAGGGAACAATCGAACTCGGTGTCCACCATCCGCGTGGACGAGCGCTACGGCGCCGATCGCATCCGCGAAACCTGTGAGCATCGGCTCAATACGTCGCTTGGCGGTGGTCTGGGACGATTGTCGGGCAAGGCCTTCCGCATCGGTCACATGGGCGACATCAACGAGCCCATGCTGCTCGGCGCCCTGGGAAGCGTGGAGCTGGGGCTGGAGATGTGTGGCATACCCCACGGCAAGGGCAGCGTGACGGCTGCAATTGCCAGCCTTGCCGACACAAAGAAGCCGGCACTGGCCGCAGATTAGACAGAGCACCTACGTCCCTTCGTCCCACCTGGCGGGTAAATCTCAATATTGATGCTTGCGGCTGACGCGATTCATCAGGGGCCGGCCTTCGATGAATCGTTTCATGTTTCGAAAAACCAGATCCAGGGTGCGCGGTGTGTACTGGTCGCGGTCGTCGGATGAGCAGTGTGGCGTGATGATCAGGTTCGGCGTGTGCCACAGAGGAGACGACGCCAGCAAGGGCTCCCGGTCGAAGACGTCGAGCACGGCGCTTATTTCACCCGCTTCGAGCCTCGCGCGTAACGCATCATAGTCCACCAGAGCCGCGCGGCTGTAGTTCACCAGGCCCGCGCCGGACTTCAACATGGCGAGCTCGCGCGCACCGATCATCTGCTGGCTCGCATCGGTGTGCGGTGCTGACACCAGCACGAAGTCTGCGCGCGGCAACAGCGCGTGCAGCGCGTCCGGCTTGTGCATTTCGTCGACGTTGCGGCGCGGCTTTCCCGTGCGGCGAATGCCGAGCACCTGCATGCCTGCACGCTTGGCCCAGGCCGCGACACCGCTGCCGATATGGCCAACGCCGATGATCAACAGAGTCTTGCCTTCGATGCCGGTGTTGAAGAGCTCCTGCCAGCGCGCCCGTTGCTGATTGGCGATCATCCCGGGTAGTCGGTTGTTGAGCAAAAGGATCGCCATGAAAGCGTATTCCGTGGCCCGCTGAGCGTGCACGCCACGGCTGTTGGTGAGCACCGCCCCGGACGGCAGCCAGTCCAGGGGCATCATGTGGCTGACGCCGGCGCCGTGGGCGTGCACCCAGCGAAGATTGGGCCCGCGGCGGTGCAGATCACGGCGATCGAAATCCCAGCAGAAGACGGCGTCCGCGGTGGCCAGCTCGCCATCGAGAATGTCACCGCCGTAACCGATGCTGACCCGCACCCGGGCGGCGATCTCCGGGTGGCGTGCGATCGCGTCACGCACGCGGCTCGCCGATATGTCGAAGACCTCGTTGACGTCGGATGAATTCTCGACGTGAAGGTGTATCCGTCGTTTGTTCAAAGAAATTCGAGCTGCAGCGGATAGTTGGTCAGCTTCTCGTGACCGTCTTCCGTTATCAGAATCTGCTCCTCGAGCTTGACTCCTTCGTGCCCGCCCGAGGTGCCGATGTAGGACTCCACGCACAAGGTCATGCCGGGTTGAATGATGCCGTCGTATCCCTTTGCCTCGAAGTCGCCCAGGTGCTTGATGGCGGGATACTCGTCGCACAAGCCGACGGCGTGCATGACGGAGCTGTAACGGTTCTCGTAGAACTCGTCGGGGATCTTCCATGCACGCTCGGCCACTTCCCGGTAGGTCATGCCGGGCTTCAACAACGCCGTATTGTGCGCGATCTCCGCCACCGCCGCGGCGTACAGTCGGCGTTGTTCGTCGCTGGCCGGACCGTCGCCGCAGACCCAGGAGCGGGACATGTCGCAGCAATAGCCATAGGGACCGACGAGATCGGTGTCGATACTCACCATGTCGCCTTTCTCGATGACGCGCATGCTGGATTCCCGGAACCAGGGGTTGGTGCGCGGGCCGGACGACAGCAACCGCGTCTCTATCCATTCACCGCCCAGGGCGATGTTTCTCTCGTGCAGCTTGGCCCACAAGGCGTTCTCGGTGATGCCGGGACGCAGCGCCTCGCGCATGGCTTCGAGGCCCTGCTCGCACACGTTGATGGCGTGGCGCATGAGCAGGATCTCTCCCGGCGACTTGATCTCTCTGGCGACCTCCATGACCTCGAAGCCGTCGCGGATACTGATGCCGTGCCTGGCGAGCTCCTGCACGCCCAAGGGACCGCAACGGTCGATGGCGACGCGCTTGTTGCCGCCGCCGTGTTGCGATACCAGATCCGCGATTTCGCGCGCCCACTGGGTAACCATCTCCTGGCAGCGGGATCCGGCCGCGAAGTAATACCAGCAGATAGCGTCGCGCACCTCGTCCACACCGGGAAGACCTTCCGACAGGTGCTCGAGTCCCGCGTATTCGAATACGATGACCGGGCCCTCGGCGGGCACGTAGACATAGCGATTCTCGTTGTGTGAACACCAGATCTGCATGTCCGTGGCATCGGTGGCATAACGGGTGTTGAGCTGGTCGTAGAGGATGATGGCGGCGTAGTCGCGTTTCTTGAGCTCCTCGCGTACGCGGCCCAGACGGTACATGCGCACCGCATCCAGATCCGTCGGCGCCCGGGAGTATTCCATCGCCCCGTGTTGCCGCGCCTCCAGGCGACGCTCCTGAACCACCGCTGTCATGACTCCCCCTGCTTGCGTGGCAACCTCCAACGCAATGTAGCCGAGCCATCGTGCCGCCACAATCATCCCGATCATTGCTTAGCCTCCGGGCCTCGGGCATGCTCCGCTTTTCGCCTCACCCGGGAGTCCAACATGCCGCAGAACGCGGATCTGCTGGTGCTGCACGCCCATCTGCTCACCATGCGGGGCGACGGCGTCGGTTACCTGCGGGACGGCGCCCTGGCAGTGCGGGGCGAGTGCATCGTCGACGTGGGGACCAGCGCCGAGCTCTCTGCACGCTACCAGGCTGCGGAGATCCTGGATGCCACCGGCTGCGCGGTGCTGCCGGGTCTCATCGACGTGCACATGCACACCATCTACGCCATCGTTCGCGGCGTCGCCCAGGATGTTTCCAACTGGATGCAGAAGGCGCTGGCGCCCTTCGCCAAGCACATGGACGAGGACGCGGCGCGGGCGGGAACGCGTCTCAATATCATCGAAGCCATGCAGGCCGGCACCACCACCATGGGGGATTACGTGCGCCCCTATCCCGGCTGGGCCGAGTGCTTCGCGCAAGCCGGCGTGCGCGCTTGTCTGACGCCCACCATCAACGCGCTGCCCGCGGGCGGCATGGCAGGATTGAAGCTGGGTGATCTCTATCCCCTGGACGAGGAAGCCGGGCGTGCATCCATCGCCGCGGCTGTTGCCCTGTGCGATCGCTGGCACGGCGCCGAGAATGGCCGCATCACCACCATGCTGGGCCCCCAGGGCACGGACATGATCGGCAAAAGTCAGCTGCTGGAAGTGGCCTGCATCGCCGAGGATCGCGGCTTGATGCTGCACGTTCACGTGGCCCAGGGCGATCGCGAGATCGAACAGATGATCAAGCGTTACGGGCAACGCACGCCAGAATTTCTGGCGGACAACGGTCTGCTGAACGAGCGCCTGCTGGCCGTGCACCTGACCGAGGCCAGTGACGAGGAGACGGACAGAATTGCAGAAAGCGGTGCCCGTATGGCCTTGTGCTCAGGCAGCATCGGCATTATCGACGGTATCGTGCCGCCGGCTCATCGCTTTCGCGAGAAAGGCGGCATCGTGGGGCTGGGATCCGATCAGGCAAGCGGCAATAACTGTAACAACATCTTCAACGAGATGAAGCTGACGGCGCTGTTCAACAAAATCCGTTATCGGGATCCGGAAATCATGCCGGCTTGGGAAGTATTGCGCATGGGGACCATCGAGGGCGCCCGGGCAATCGGGCTGGGCCATCGCATCGGCAGCCTGGAGACAGGCAAGCAGGCCGATCTGATCGTCGTGGATGTGAGCGTCCCGAACATGCTTCCCATCATCGACGAGCCCATACGCACTCTGGTACCGAATTTGATCTACGCAGGCACGGGCAAGGAAGTGCGAACCATGGTAGTCGCTGGCCGCGTCGTCATGCGCGATCGCGAAGTGCTGACCCTGTCCGAAGACCAGGTGCGTGCCGAAGCACAGCACCAAGCGGAGTTGATCGGAGAACGGGTTGCCCGGGATCCCCTGCACCGGGACCTGGCCCTGCTTTCCGCCATGCGGGCAGGACAGCTCTGAGCGACGCGCACGCCGTGCACTTCGAAAAAGTTGTGGTAACCGGCGGTGGCGGATTGCTCGGCCGTTTCGTGGTCGACGAGATGATCCATCGCAGTGATGTCACCGTTCTCGACATCAAACCGCCGGCCCGCAAGGTCAGCTACCGGGAAACCGACATTCTCGACCTGGAAGCCGTGACCACGGCGCTCGCCGGACAGGACGCCGTCATTCACCTGGCGGGCATCGACGACGGCAGCGATTTTCCCGACCAGGATTACTTCAGAACCAACGTGCTGGGCACCTGGAACCTGCTGCACGCGGCTGAAGGGGCCGGTGTTCGTAAAGTGGTGGTAGCAAGCAGCACCGCCGTCTACGGCGTCGGCCGCGACCGCGTACCGGATTATCTGCCTATGGACGAAGAACACCCCCAGCGGCCCACGGCTACCTACAGCCTCAGCAAGAAAATCATCGAGGTCCAGTGCCGGAGCTTTGCCGCGCGCGGAACGCTCGCCATCGTCTGCCTGCGACCGACACTGATCGTGCGCCCCGAGCGCGAGGCATCGATACTGGCCCAGCTCCATCTGGATGATCCGGATTCCGATGTGCCGCACAGCCTGCACTCCAGCGACGGCGAGACTCCCTACGGAGCATTGTCCGTGCTGCGAAGCTACGTGCGCTCCGAGGATGCGGCGCGCTGCTTTCGCCTGGCGCTGGATTATGACGAAAAGCCGTTCGAGGTCTTCAACGTGGGCGCCACCGACGGCATCGGCCACGAAAAAACCCTGGAGCGCCTCGAAAGCGTGTATGGCCGGCTCCCCGAGATCCATAAGCCCGCACATTTCCGATCAAATGCGTATGCCAGCGTCCTCGACAGCAGCCGCGCCCGCGATTATCTCGGCTGGGAGCCGTGCGGCGATTGGGATAGCATCGCCGGCAATCATCGAACCACGATCCAAAAGGATAATCCACAATGACGCGGATGACGGGTGGCCAGGCCATCGTTCGATCACTGAAGCAATATGGCGTCGATACCATCTTCGCTCTGCCGGGTGTCCAGCTCGACCATCTTTTCAACGCGCTTTACGACGAAGGCAACAGCATTCGCACCATCCAGCCGCGCCACGAGCAGGGAGCGGCCTACATGGCGTTCGGCTACGCCCAGTCCAGCGGCAAGGTGGGCGCCTTCGCCGTCGTGCCGGGACCGGGATTGCTCAATACGACGGCGGCGCTGGCCACCGCGTACGGCTGTTATACGCCGGTGCTCGCCATCACCGGCCAGCTTCCCGCCACCGCCATCGGCAAAGGCTACGGCCTGCTCCACGAGCTTCCCGACCAGCAGGCGCTCATCGGCGGCCTGACGAAGTGGTGTTGCTACATGGAGCACGCGAGCCAGGTGCCGGACCGAATACGCGAAGCCTTCAAGCAGCTCCGGAGCGGCGTCATCCGGCCCGTGGAAATCGAGATGGCCATGGATACCCTTGGCGTGACCACCGCGGTCAAGCTGCTGGAGCCGGTGAACGGTTACGAATCCCCGCAGCCCGACGGCGATGCCATCGAGGCGGCGGCGAAGCTGCTGGGCAAGGCGACCAATCCGCTCATCGTGTGCGGCGGCGGCGCCGTGGAAGCGGGCAACGAGCTCCTGGAGGTTGCGGAGGCACTGCAGGCACCGGTGATCTCCCACCGCATGGGCCGCGGGATCGTCAGCGATCGCCACTATCTGTCACAGACGCTTCCGGTGGGCTACAAGCTGTGGCCCCAGGTAGACGTGGTGCTGGTAGTAGGCTCGCGGGCACAGCAGCAACTCCAGGTGTGGGGAAAGGACGAGGATCTGCAGGTGGTGCGCATCGACATCGACCCCGGTCAGATGGTGCGATTCGGGCGCCCGGCGGTGGGCATCGTCGCGGACGCCAGGATAGCCCTCGCCTCTTTGATACCCGCGCTCGCGAAGCACAACAACAAGCGTGCATCCCGCGACCAAGAGCTGACCGAGTTGGAGGCTTCCACGCTCGCCGAGTTGCGCAGCAAGCTGGGCCCCCAAGCTGAGTACATCGCGGCGCTGCGCGACGCGCTACCCGAGGACGGCATATTCGTCGACGAGCTCACGCAAATTGGCTACGTATCGCGCGCATTGTTTCCCGTGTACCGGCCGAGAAGCTTTCTCTCGTCCGGCTATCAGGGCACCCTCGGTTCCGGATTCCCATCCGCCCTGGGCGCCAAGGTCGCGAACCCGGAAAGGCCGGTCCTGTCCATCAACGGCGACGGCGGCTTCATGTTCAATGTCCAGGAGCTCGCCACCGCCGTTCAACACGGTATCGACGTCGTCACGGTGGTCTTCAACGACGGCGCCTTCGGAAACGTGAAGCGCATGCAGGAAGATGATTACGACGGGCGCGTCATCGCGTCGGAGCTGCGCAATCCCGATTTCATCCGTCTTGCGGAGAGCTTCGGCGTGCGCGCCGTGCGCGTCGAGACACCCCGGGCCCTGCGCGGGGAGCTGGATAAAGCGTTCAGCCGCGAGGGCGCCAGCTTCATCGAAGTTCCCATGGGCAAAGTGCCCGATCCCTGGGGCGTCAGCCTGCCGAGGGCGAAAACGCGCGGGTGACGGACACAGCCCGCGGGCGTTATCTGTGGGGCATCTGGTGGATGCTCCTGACCGGGCTGCTGTTCGTGGCGGTCACCGGCGTGGTCCGCCATCTGGGCACCGACATGAACCCGATGCAGGCGGCGTTCATCCGTTACGCCTTCGGCATCGTCCTGATCACGCCTGTGCTGTTGCGCATGTTCGCGGCCGGGGTGCGACCGTCGCGCCTGGGATTGCACATGCTTCGCGGCGTGGCCCACGGAATCGCTGTCATGCTGTGGTTCTTCGCCATGGCGCGCATTCCCATCGCCCAGGTAACCGCCATCGGTTTCACGACGCCCATATTCACCACCATGGGCGCCGTGCTGTTCCTCGGCGAGGTCCTGCATGCACGACGCATCGCCGCGGTCGTGGTCAGCTTTCTCGGTACGCTGATCATTCTGCGACCCGGTGCCGTCAGTATCGAGCTGGGCGCGTTCGCCCAGCTGGCCGCGGCACCGCTGTTCGCATGCTCATTCCTGATCGCAAAGAAGCTCACGGAAACGGAAACGAGTGCCAGCATCGTCGCCTACATGTCGGTGTTCGTGACCCTGGCATTGCTGCTCCCCGCCCTGCTGGTGTGGCGCACGCCAACGCTCACGGAACTCGGCTGGTTGTTCGTCACCGCTATCTTCGCAACGGCCGGCCATTACACCTTCACCCGTGCCATGCAGACCGTGGAGCTGACCGTGTTGCAGCCGTTCTCATTCCTGCAGCTGGTCTGGGCGACCCTGCTGGGCTTCTACGCCTTTTCCGAAGTGCCGGATGTCTGGACCCTCACCGGGGGTGCTGTCATCATCGCCAGCGTGACCTACATCGCCCACCGCGAGGCGCGTGCCGCCGGCGAAAGTTCCTCATAGAGGTTCGAATGTTAGAGACCACCGCCGTCGCATTTACGACTTTCTTCGTGACCATCAGCCCCATCGAAGCCGCCGCCATGTTCGCGGTGATAACGGCCGGCAGCACCGCAGCGCACCGGCGCTCCATGGCGATCCGCGGTTCCCTCATTGCCAGTGGGATAATGCTGGTCTTCGCCCTGTTCGGTGAGTTGCTGCTGTCGACACTGGGGATATCACTTGCGGCCCTGCGCACCTCCGGTGGCATCCTGTTGCTGCTGATCGGTATCGACATGGTATTTGCACGTTCGTCAGGCGGAACATCGACCACGGATGATGAGACCAAGGAAGCCGAGCAGAAGCAGGACGTCTCTGTCTTTCCGCTGGCAACGCCACTTATCGCCGGGCCCGGCGCCATGGGGGCCGCCATACTTCTGATGGCGAATGCCGAGGGCGATTGGCAGACTCAGGCGATCGTCATTGCCTGCCTGCTCACGGTCCTGCTGATGACCTTTGTGACACTACTGGGCGCAACGTACATACAGAAAATTCTGGGCGTCACCGGACTGCATGTCATCAGCCGGATCTTCGGCGTGCTGCTCTCGGCCCTGGCGGTACAGTTCATTTTCGACGGCATCAGCCAGAGCGGATTGCTGGCGTGACGCCTGCATGAAGCACGCCCACGGTGCGGGACTACCGGGCGAGTGCGTAGGCGGCCGCAGCCTCGCGAACGCCGGTCGAGTGGGGTGTCGCACGCCAGCCTTCAGGCGCTTCCGCGGAAGCGCCCGCACTGTCCGTGCTCGGCCCGTCGTCCAGCCCCTCGTCGACCATGTCGTCCGGCTGATAACCGTGCTGGGGAATGGCGCGGCCATCGGGCCGCATGAAATACCAGCGCCCCTGATAGTCCTTGCGGATGTCATATCCGCCTTCATGAACCAGGCGGTGATGCCCGCCGCACAACAGCATGGTGTTGTCCAGGCTCGTCTCGCCGCCATCGGCCCAGTGGCGGATGTGGTGCGCATCCACGAAGCGCGTGTGCCCCCGTTCGGGGACAGGCGTACAGCCCGGGAAAGGAGCAGCCCCCGTCCTCCCCTCCGGGGACAGGCGCAGCCCACAACGCGCGCTTCAAGGCCGCCGGCACCGTGCGTTGCTTGCGCCCCACGTTCAAGGGCTCGCCGTTGGCGCCGTCCACCATGGGCACCACACTGCCGTCGCAGCTCAAGCGTTTAACGGATTCCACGGCCAGGTCCGAGCGCCCTTCGCCCCCATGGAGCGCTGCACTATCCACATGAACCACCACTTGATAGGCATCGGCAGTGCTCGCGCTGCCCTCCGAGCCGCCGTTCAGATAATGCTTCACCATGGTCACCAGCGCATCGGCTTGTTCCGCGCTCCACGACTCAGCCTCGAACTCGGCTCCCTGTTGGCCGCCGGCTTCCACGGCCTGGTCCAGGGCCCGGCAGACGCGCTCGCCGGTTTCTATCGGCAACTCCACGCTCAGCGTCCCGCGCGCCGTATCTCCCCCTTCGGGGGCAGGCGCACACACCCTCACCGAGCGCCGCTCGTGGGCCCGGTTCACCGCGCCCGGCCCGGCGTTGCGCAGCTGCTGGCAGCGCTCCTCCACCCGCGCCGCCGTGCTCGAGAGGGCGAACTCCAGCAGCGACGCTTCGTTCATGGCCGTCGCAGCGCGGGTCAGGGCCCGTACTTTCGAAGTACGACAGGGTCCCTTTCGAGAACGCCGCCGAAATCTCCGGCAGCGCCTTCAGAGCATGGGATCTTCCTTGAACGGGTTGCCGGGAAACTGTTGTTATATCCAGTATCACGGAAAACATCAACAACTCGGCCCTGGGCTACCGCTCGAATATTTCCCCCAAAGGCGCTCGGGCAAGTACCACAGGAGACCACCCCCAACAACGACCAAGGTGAGTCCCAGCCACAGCCAGCCGTTGGGACCCAGCCACAGAAACTCAAAACCGTGCAGTAGCGTGGCGGCCGCCATCAGCAGAAAGAACGGGCCCGTGAGGTAGCAGTGCAATCGGCCGCAACGCAGCGCGTTCACGATGCACGCCGCGCCCATCCAGATGAGAGCCGTCGACCAGATAATCGTCCTCGCGGGCGTCGGCAGGAGAATTCCGAGCACCAGCGCTGCGGTGGGTATGCCCCATGCGATTATGTAGGCGCGGGAACTAGCAACCCAGTCCTGCTGCCCGGTTTCCTTTGTTGATTCGGACGACATTCAGTAGACAGGATGCCTAGTCAGGAAGCCCCGCATCACGCAACGCTCCGACGATACTCTCCAACGTTTTGCTGTCCTTGTATGGTTGCGTTTCAGCATAGGCGGATATTGAGAAGGTTGGCTCAATACTCAGAATCTCCTGCGCTACCCTGCGCGCGTCATCGGCTGAATTCGACAAACTGAAGTCCGTGCAGAGCAATACGTGTCCATCCAGGTTTTCCGGATCAAGGCG
>Ga0209980_10000665_pt1 | contig 18927 bp, 20 predicted proteins | sample CR02metaG_FD_183611 | JGI IMG/M metagenome (GOLD analysis project Ga0209980, IMG submission 183611) | Deep subsurface microbial communities from Mariana Trench to uncover new lineages of life (NeLLi) - CR02 metaG (SPAdes) (version 2) | ecosystem: Environmental > Aquatic > Marine > Ocean trench...
GTTCCGATCTACAACGACGAAGCAACGCTGGGCGCCCAGCTGCTCGGCCTGTTTTCCATACTATTCTGGGTCTTTGTCATGAGCTTCATCGTCTGGTACATAATCAAGGTCACGCTGGGCATTCGAGTGGACGAGGAACACGAGTACGAGGGCGTTGACCTCAGCGAGTGCGGCCTCGAGGCCTACCCTGAATTCACCACCGCCGAATAGTGGGGGTCAGACAAGGTAAATTGTGACCAAATCATCGGGGTTTTCGCGCCCCGCGTGGTTCAGCCAGCGAGTCCTCTCCTTCCAATTACGGGAAATCGTTGGCGGCCCTCGGATCCGTTTTCTTGCGCGAACCATGGCAGCTAACGGCTTGTGACCGTGATCACAACATCGCTGGAAAGGACATGCTGTAATGCGTTATCGTTCAATGTCTTAACAGGTGCAGGCTGGCCGGCGAAACGAGTTCCAACGGCCAGCATGTGGGGACAACATGCTTCGCAAGAACGTAATTGCCTTCATCATGATGCTTGCCGTTGCGGCAGCAGGGATGGCGTTCGCAAGCGATATTTATAGATGGACCGACGCGCAGGGCAATGTCCACTATGGCGATCGCCCGACGGGTGATCCGTCTGAAGAGCGGCTTGCCATCAGCTCGAGGCCTACGGATGCCTCCACGGTTCAGGCACAAGTCCAGGCAAGTTACGACGCCAGAGCCACAGCCAAAGCGGCAGCAGCGGCAAGCGAACCGGCCGGGCCTTCCTCGGAGGAACTGCAGGCACAGGCCCTGGAGCGCCAGGAAAAATGTGCTACCTATAAGGCGCGCCTGCAAAAGTTCGTCACTTCCCGGCGCCTGTACAAGCATGACGAAAACGGCGAGCGCGTCTATCTCGACGAAGATGAGGCTCAGGCCGCACGTGAACGTGTCGAGAATCAGGTCGCGAAATATTGCAGCTCCTGACACGCAGTCGCCTGCACAGTCATAAGCCTTCTGTTCGCGTCTGGTGGTCCGACAAGGCTATATTGATGGGCTCATAATTCCCGTCGCGACTCGCGTTACAATGCCGACATCGTAAGAGAGGAGGACCAGGTTTGGCCTCTCGACCCCCAGACGTCGCCAAAGAAACCCAAGCGTATCTACCCGATTTCTGTGCCGCCGGCGCGATCTTCGTTGTTGTGCTTGTTTCAGTACTTATCGCGATCGTTCTGACGCTTGCCTCGCACACGACGCCGGGTACATTCCTGACCGAGCTGGCGAAAATGTCGCTGTTTATTCTGTGGCTCGGTTTGCTGGGTGCGGCGATCCTTTGCCAGATCCGCCCGTGGGTCGAGAAATTCGGTCAGACCCAGGCGTTCGTCATCGCTTTTGTGCTGCTCGAATTGCTCAGCCTGGCACTCGCGGAGATTGCGTTTCAACTGACCGGTATTTTTGGCGAGGCGGTCATTATCAATGACACACACGGCGGATTTATTCTGCGCACGTTTGCGATCAGTTCAATTATTATCGCGCTCGCGATGCGATACTTGTATATCTCCAGCGAGTGGCGTCGCAGCATCGTGCTGGAAGCACAGGCGAGGATAAGCGCACTTCAGGCGCTGATTCGTCCGCATTTCCTTTTCAACAGCATGAATACGATCGCGTCTCTGACACGAAGCGATCCGGCTCGTGCAGAGGAGGCTATCGAGGACCTTGCCGATCTGCTCCGCGCAAATCTTGGTGCCCAGAAAGATCGCACGACCCTGAAAGAAGAGCTCGAGGTCGCAGCAATCTATCAACGGATCGAAAAACTGCGTCTGGGCGAGCGTCTTAACGTTCGCTGGAATATTGGTGAATTGCCCATGCGGGCGCTGATTCCCAGTCTGACTATCCAGCCATTACTGGAGAACGCCATCTACCATGGTATCGAGCTGTTGCCCGAAGGCGGCGAGGTTATTGTGACCGGCGTACGCAACGGGAACAATCTCGAGATCGAGATGCGCAACCCGATTGCGGCGGACCGGTCGGCACACAAGGGTGGAAACCAGATGGCGCTGGCAAACATCCGGCAAAGGTTCGAGCTGGCGTATGGCGGCAAAGCGACCGTATCGGTGGAAGAAACCGACGACGAATTCAGGGTGAAGCTTTGCTTTCCCTATGATGAGCATGTGGTGTGAAAATTCTGATCGTCGACGATGAAGCACTGGCGCGAGACAGGTTGAGCCAGATACTTGTTGACTCAGATGAACATGATGTCGTCGGGGAAGCGGAAAATGGTGCACAGGCCCTCGAAATTGCGCGCGAATCAGCGCCCGATGTGGTGCTGCTGGACATCCGAATGCCCGGTATGAACGGCATCGAAACAGCCCACCATTTAAATTCTTTCGAATCGCCACCGGCGATAATTTTTACGACGGCATACGATGAATATGCAATCGAAGCCTTTGATGCGAGGGCCGTTGGCTATGTATTGAAGCCTGTGCGTCGCGAGCGGCTCGACCGGGCACTCGAGCGGGCCGCCCGCCTCAGCAACATCACACTCAGTGAGATTGCAAAGCGATCAGGAATTTCCGACCTCCGCGAGCATATCTGCGCGCATACGCAGGGAGAAATAAAGCTTATTCCTGTTCGGGATGTTTTTTGCTTCCGCGCGGATCAAAAATATGTACGTGTACAACACCGCAACGGTGAGGACCTCATCGATGATTCTCTCAATCATCTCGAGCAGGAGTTCGCCGACGAATTCGTTCGCATCCACCGCAATGCGCTGATCGCCGTCCGGCAGATTGACACGCTGAAAAAGTCGAGCGGCGGTCAGACTCTGGTGACCCTTCGAGATGGCCCGCAAGGCGAAGACAGTGCTCTGATCATCAGCAGGCGGCATGTCGCCAATGTTCGGCGCCGGATCAAGGAGCGGTAGTCGCATGAAGATCCGAATCGCAACGCGCAAAAGTGCGCTGGCGCTCTGGCAGGCCAAGCACGTCGCGGACGCCTTGCGACCATTACCTCAGGTAACGAGCGTCGAACTCGTGCCGCTGACGACCCGCGGCGACGAGGTGCTGGACCGCAGCCTGCAGAAGATCGGCGGCAAGGGACTCTTTATAAAAGAGCTGGAAGCCGCGATGGAAGCAGGTGATGCGGATATTGCCGTGCACTCGATGAAGGACGTACCCGCCGACATGCCGGAGGGATTCTGTATCGCGGCAGTACTGGAGCGCGCGAATCCTGCCGACGCCCTGGTCGGCAAGAATCTGGGCGAACTTGCACAAGGCGCCCGCGTCGGCAGCTCGAGCCTCCGCCGTCAGGCCCAGCTGATGGCTCTGCGGCCCGATATTCGCGTTGAACCCCTGCGAGGCAGCATCAATACAAGACTGCAGAAACTCGAGGACGGTCAATACGATGCGATCATCCTTGCCTGCGCCGGGCTCGAGCGGCTTGGCCTCGAAGCACACATCAGTGAGATATTTTCGCCGGACCAGATGTTGCCGGCAGCCGCACAAGGCATCATCGGCATTGAATGCCTCGAAGACCGGACTGAATTGCTGCAGCTACTGAAACTGCTCGATCACGCGGCCACCAGAACTGTCATCACGGCAGAGCGTGTCGTGGCAAAGCAATTGCAGGCGGATTGTCAGTCTCCTGTCGCCACGTTTGGCGAAATCGATGGCACGACCCTGAACCTGAGAGCGATGGTGGCATCGCCCGACGGGCGCAAAATTATCCGCGAACAGGTATCGGGGCCGGCCGACGACCCCGAGGCATTGGGCATCAGTCTCTCGGGCAAGCTGCTCGACATGGGGGCGGCTGCGCTCCTGGCACAAACCGGAACAGACGAATGAACGAGACCGGACTAGGCGGATTCGTCGTCCTTGTCACGCGGCCGGAACACCAGGCTGACGAGCTCGTCACGGCCATCGATGAGGCCGGCGGAGAAGCGATTCGATTTCCGGTAATCGACATCGAGCCGCAGGATTCCGGCGACGTCAGCCGCTGCCTCGAGGCTCTGCCGGCAGCGGATATCACGATATTCATCAGTACGAATGCCGTGATGTACGGCCTGCATTGCGTAAACGGGGACGAGACTGCCATCGCTGTGATCGGGCCGGCCACGAAGTCAGCCATCGAGTCAGCCGGGAGGCAGGCCGATATTTTTCCGGCACAAGGGTATGACAGCGAACACCTGCTCGCGGCAGCGGAATTGCAGGACGTCTCCGGCAAGATTATCAGGATCATTCGTGGCGACGGTGGCAGAGAACTCCTGGCCGATACGCTGCGTGAGCGTGGGGCAACGGTCGATTATCTGTCGGTTTATCGCAGGCTGACTCGCACATACTCACCGAAACTTCTTGCCGGACTCGAGCACAGGTGGCGTGACGGGCAGGTGAATTGTGTGATCGCGATGAGCGTCGACTCTCTGGACAGCTTGTTTGAGATTCTGCCGTCCGGCTGCCGCGAATTGCTCGGGAAAACGCCCCTGGTGACACCCAGCACTCGTGTATTACAAGCGGCTTCAGATAAAATCCCCAATGCGAAGGTTTTGCTGGCCGACAGCCCGACAACAGATGACATGGTCCGGGCATTGATTGCGTGCCGGCGAGCGGAATCCGGATAGCCCCCGATGACCAGCAAAAACACTCCCAGGCGAAAGAAGAAAACCGCGGCGACCCGGAAGGAAGCCGCAAAAAAACCGTCTGCCAGTCAGAAGGCCAAAACTGACGATACGGGTGAAGCCAAAACCGAAGAAGCAGCAATCGGAGTGACGGAGGCCAGGACCGAAAAGGCGCCTGTAGAAACGCCGGCCGAAGGGGGGCAGGACAAATCTCGTCCGCAAAAGGGCGAAAGAGTGGAGCCTCGACCGGAGATACCGCCCCCCGCAGCTGAGCGTCAGCGCCGCGCCTTGACCGGATTCGTGGCCTGGCTCGCTCTTGCTCTCTCCGTCGGCGCACTAGCAGGCGCTGGATACCTGGTATTCGATAACTGGCGCACCGGCAAATCGGCTCAGGAAGGTGATGCGGCACTGGCACGCCTCAACAGAACACTCGACGCAACCCAGGATTCACTCAACAACCTGGAGCAACGGCTCGGTAGTCTGGCTGCGAGGGATATGGCGAGCATCGGTGAGCTCCAGTCTCTGGAACGAAGACTCAAGGAACGTCTGCAGGACTTCGAGTCGCTGCCCGGGCGTGTTGGCAATCTCGAGGGTTCCATCTCTTCTTTACAGGGGATATCGACGGGTGTCCGCGACGCCTGGCTGCTGGCAGAAGCGGAGTACTACATGCAGATCGCCAACGCGCAACTACAACTTGCCGGAAATCCGCATCTCGCCGGCCTTGCGCTCAGCTTTGCCGACGATCGCCTGCTGCAACTGGCAGATCCGGCTCTGACCGAGGTCCGTCGTGCGCTTTCCGATGAGCTGCGGTCAATTGAGGTCATGGAAAGACCCGATATCGAAGGCGTAACGCTGACGCTGGCAAGCCTTGCCGGTGTCGTCGACTCGCTGCCCCTGCGTCAGGAAGTCGATGTGCCCGATGAAGAAACGGACGAAATCGATCCGAATTTGAGCGGCATTGACCGTGCCCTGGCGTCGCTGAAGAAAGCTGTCGGGGAGCTTGTCACAGTCCGGCGAACCGATGAAGCGCTTGCACCACTCGCAGCACCCGACGCCGTCTACTTTCTGCGGGCGAACCTGGCTTTGCAGTTGCAAGCGGCCAGACTCGCCTTGTTACGCAATGAAAAGGAAATATTCGAACAGAGTCTTGACGACGCATCGACCTGGCTCGTCCGGTACTACGACACCGAAAGCGCGCCCGTACAGAGCACGCTTGCAACTATTGCAGAGATTCGAGACGGTTTATTTTCTGGCTCGCCGCCGGATATTTCGGAGTCTCTGCGCCTCTTGCGACAGTACCTTACTCTGTCCGGATCGGCAGCATCTCCCGCTGACTAAACCGCATATCTGACTGACATCGATACGAATTGAATACGGCCAAGGATATTTCCCAATGTTGACACTTTTTACTTTTCGCCGGCGGTCCGGTTTGTGGCCGGATCTCGTGCAATCTTCGGGCTGATGAAATTCGGATTGTTTGTTGTAATCGCGCTGGTGATCAGCGCACTTGCCGCGCATTTCCTGTTGCAGGATCCCGGCTACGTGGTCATCAACTTTCAAAACTACCTGATAGAAATGTCCGTGCCGATCCTGATGGCGTTTATTTTCCTGATCGTTGTCGGAGCCTGGCTGCTCGTAAAACTGTTTCGTGCCCCCAGGAAAATCGGCGAGGCAGCAGGCCGCTACAGGGCGGGGCGGGCCGGTCAGCGATTGACCAAAGGCGTGATCGAAGTTGCAGAGGGCAATTTCGCCAAGGGCGAAAGGCTTTTGGCCCGCGCCGCGCGCGTCAGTGACACGCCTCTGCTCAACTACCTGCAGGCTGCCCGGGCAGCACACTTGCTGGGTCATGATGATCGCCGGGACGACTGGCTCAAGCAGGCCTACGAACAGACGCCCGAGGCCGCCAACGCAGTCCTGCTGACACAGGCTGAACTGCAGCTCGACCGTGAGCAATACGAGCAGGCCCTGGCCACTCTCAGGCGGCTCGAAGAGAACTCGCCGAACCACAGCCACGCCCTCGACCTGCTCGGCCGGCTCTATTTCCGGCTCGAGGACTGGAACCATCTGTCGGAGTTATTACCCAAACTACGCAAACAGGGAAGACTCGACGAGCCGACGCTGGACAAGTGGTCACAGCGTGTCTACATAGAGAAACTCCATCATGCGCTTGACGGCGATACCATTCTGGCCGTGTGGAAGGACATGCCGAAGGGTCTCAGGAATCACCTGCCGCTTCTCGAAGCCTATTACTCGAGTCTCATGCGGACCGGCATGCATGACAAAGCGGAGAAGGACCTTGTTGCCGACATTAAAAGGGAGTGGAGAGGGCCCCTCGTCCGGCTTTTTGGCATGGTCGAAGGCGGCAATGCCAGCAAACAGCTTAAGAGTGCCGAGAACTGGCTAAAAAATCACGGTGAAGACGCCGATCTTTTACTGACATCTGCCCGCCTTTGCCTCCGAAACGAGCTTTGGGGCAAAGCCCGGAGTTATCTCGAGACCGTTATCTCAATCCGGCCATCGCCTGAAGCGTATCAGGAGTACGGTCGTCTGCTGAACCGTCTCGGCGAGGGCGATGCGGCGGCGGACGCCTACCGCAGCGGTCTCGGCATGGTGGCCAGATCACCGCTGCCGGCCATTCCCCATCTGACCCCGGACCCCAGCGACAATTCGTAGCAATTGAAGGTGTCGAACGGTTTGGCTCGGTGGCAATCGAGCGCCGGCGCTCCTGTTGCAATTCTTGCAAGAGACCTGACAGGCGCCAAGTGGCCAGTGCAGCGATTCGTTATGCCGCTGACTCAACTGCGACATCCCATCCCGGAAAAAGCAGTACTGCCGGATGGCATTTCAAGGCCCTTGCCAATACTTTTCCTCTCTCCACGCCCAAACGGATGCGATCGTTTTCAATTGCCGAAATCGTCGACTGCGGGATTCCACAAAGCTCCGCCAGTTCATTCTGGCTAAGATCCTGCAACTCCCTGAGAATTCGCACCGACTCTCCTGTCGATACCTCGATATGTCGCTTGGCAGGCCTAAAGTCCTTCATTTTTACGTCCTTCGATAGTCATGTGCCGTCAAATCAATGACCATCACATATAGCGCTTCCCTCTGAATCCGATAAACGACCCGATATTGACCTCCAAGCCTGGAAGACCGATGCCCCTTCCATTCACCGCGGAGCGATTCGTCATTGAAGCCACGAATCAGTCGCAGACCGCTGGGTCCAGAGATTTCAACAATATCCTTCCATTTTTCGTATCGTTTCAGGACGTCTTCAGGCAGCTTTCCTATGCGCCGTTGAACGTTCCGATGTTCGAAGATTGTCCACATACTGTTTTTAGTATATATATCATTTTTAGTATGTCAAGGCATCAGGCCCGGGTAGCGGCATGACTAATAATTTAAGGGATCGAACCGTCAATTACCCGTAACGGTTCGACCCCTTAAATTTCATTGATACCAGCTACGGTTGACTACGGACGCTCTTGAGCCATTTGACCAGCGGCTCCCACTGCTCCCAATCCGGCCAGGCAAGATACTCTGGCAACTCGTGTATACCCAGGCCCCGTGTGTACGCCCTAACATAGTTCTGAGCCTCTCGAAGCGCCGCGAGGTAGGGCACCCTTGCGGCAGCCAGATAATCGTCGAGTTCCTCCCAGATCAGCGTGTACTCCCGATACCGGTTTGCGACCACCCCGAATTTTGTCTCCTTGCGGTCGATCTTGCCAACTGATTTCAACTCTTTAAGAAAGGTCTTCGTGGCCTGAATGTCGATTGTCGAGGGCAGTACCGGCACAACAATTGTCTCCGCATGCCGGACAAGTTCCGTCAGTTCCGGGCCATGCGATCGGGCGGGCGCATCGATGACGACAAAATCGGCGCTGCGCGGCGCGTGCTTGAGGCCGTCCTCGAATGCCGCAACCGCGGCAATCGCGGGACGCTTATCCGGCCGTCTGTCGAGCCAGTCGAGGCTCGATCGCTGCGGATCATAATCAGCCAGCGCCACCGCATATCCTTCGTGTGCAAAATAAGCAGCGATATTTGTTGCAAGGGTACTTTTGCCACAACCTCCCTTGGCATTCATGACCATTATGTGCCGCATTTTTTGTCCCCGGAGTGAATTTGAGGTGTTATAAAGCCTGCACGACCGAGAGCAACCCTGCCGCGCAGACTCCTGTATTTTTGTTTATGTAAACTACCGGTGCCGACGACAAAAGTCCATCCACATCATGCCCTGGAAAAACCCTTGTTCGCACGACCAAGCTGCCGATTCAAGGTAGCACCGGATCGGCAATCCATGTTCCGCAAACGTCCTGTTAAACTCCGCGGATGCAGCTCTCATTTCGGAAAATGCACGGCGCCGGCAATGATTTTCTGGTCGTCGATCAACGCAAGGGAGAGCAAGAAGTACCTGCGCCCGAAAATATCCGGCGCCTCGCTGACCGCCGCACGGGTGTCGGCTTCGATCAGCTGATGTGGATTGGCCCGCCCCGCGACGCCGACAGCCTTGCGTACTACCGTGTGTTCAATGCGGATGGCAGTGAAGTAGAGCAATGCGGCAACGGCGTTCGTTGCGTTGCCTGGGTGATCTCTCGCGACCCCGGGCAGAAAAGCGACTTTACGCTTGGCAGCCCGGCCGGTCCGGTCCCGGTGCGAATTCTCGGTGAGAACTCAGTGGCCGCGTGCATGGGACGGCCGGAACTCGAACCAGCCAAAGTTCCGTTCATTGCCGATAGAAGGGCAGCTGTCTACCCGTTGCAAGCCGGTGAAGACGCCTTGAGTGTGTCGGTGCTTGCCATGGGCAATCCGCATTGTGTACTACAGGTGGACCGGGTCGCCGATGCCGACATTCAGACTCTCGGCCCACTCATCGAGACCCACGAAAGATTTCCGAGCGGCACAAATGTCGGCTTCATGGCTATCCGGAATCGCAGCCAGATTGACCTCCGCGTGCATGAGCGTGGCGTAGGCGAAACGATGGCTTGCGGCACCGGTGCCTGTGCTGCGGTCGTGGCGGGCCGCGTTCTCGGCAAGCTGGACGAAGACGTTGAGGTAAACCTACCCGGCGGCCAACTCATGGTAAGCTGGCCGGGCGAGTCGGCGGCGGTCTGGCTATCCGGCAATGCAGAACTGAGCTACGAAGGAATCCTGGATTTATGAGTACACAGCGAAAACCGGAGTTCGTTGAAGAAGATCTGTCGGAACACGCCGTACACGATTATCTGGAAGCAAATCCGGATTTTTTCGAGCGCAACGGCGAATTGCTGGGTTCTTTGCGCCTCCCGCATGTTTCCGGCAGCGCGATCTCGCTCGTCGAGCGCCAGGTTTCGGTTCTGCGGCAAAAAGACCTGAAGCTGGAGCGTAAACTCAAGGAACTCATTGACGTCGCACGGGCAAATGATGCGCTTGGCGCGAAGATGCATCAGCTGACGCTCCGACTGATGGCAGCCAAAGACTTTGGTGAAACACTGGTGGTAATCGAGACCGCGCTTCGCGCCGGTTTTGACGCCGACCTGTCGATTCTCGTGCTGTTTGGCGACCCGGCAGTATTCGGCGACGTAGCAGTCGGCCGCTTCTTCAAGCCGATCGAGCGGGACGCCGAATCACTCAAATCATTTGCAACCTTCTTGAAAGGCAGCAGCCCGCGCTGCGGTCAGGTCCGGGACTCCCAGAGGGACTTTCTCTTTGGCCACGAAACGGATGAGGTCGGCTCTGCGGCGCTCGTGCCCCTTGGCAAGAAATCAGAAATAGGCTTCCTTGCGATCGGCAGCGCAGACGCAAACCGTTTTCACCCCGGTATGAGCATGGATTTCCTGTCACGGCTTGGCGATCTTGTCGCGGAGGCGCTGAAGCGCTTCTAGTAAAGACGACGCCGGCAGGCCCGGCCCCATGAACCAAAACGAATATGACTGGATAGATAAATTTATCCGGCATCTCGAGTTCGAGCGCCGCTTGTCCGGTCTGACCTGCAAACACTATCGACGAGATCTCAAAGCCCTTGCAGAGTATTGCGATCAATACGACCTGTCAGGCTGGAGTAATCTCGATAGTGAGCATGTCCGTTCCTTTGCAGCCGCTTGCTACCGCAAAGGACTGAGCGCGCGCAGCATTCAACGCGGCTTGTCGGCCGCACGTACTTTTTACCGGTATCTGGTCCGTGAAAAGCACGTAAAAAAGAACCCCGTGGTTGCGGTCAGCGCACCGAAATCAGGCAAACGCCTGCCCGGGAACCTGGACGTGGACCGTATGGCAAAGCTTGTCGAGATTACGGGAGACGGGCCGATCGTCGCCCGTGACCGCGCAATCCTGGAGCTCTTGTATTCGTCCGGTCTCAGGCTTGCCGAACTGACCGGCCTCGATCTCGGCGATGTCGATCTGGCGGACCAGACAGTTCGCGTCACCGGCAAAGGCAGCAAAGACAGGATCGTCCCGGTAGGACGTCATGCGCGCCGCGCCGTATCCGATTGGCTCAAACTACGCGGGCAGTTTGCCCCGGGCGAAGAAAGGGCCTTGTTTGTCAGCAAGCAGGGGAATCGCCTGAGCGGCCGCTCGGTGCAGTCCCGGGTCAGCTACTGGGCACGGCGGCAGGGCATCGATGTGCGGGTTTATCCGCACCTGTTCCGGCACTCCTTCGCAACGCATCTGCTTGAATCGAGCCATGATCTGCGCGGTGTCCAGGAACTGCTGGGCCACGCAAATATAAGCACGACCCAGGTATATACGCACCTTGACTTCCAGCACCTCGCCCAGATATACGACAAGACTCATCCGCGGGCGCGAAGAAAGGCAGACGACAAAGCCTGATGTTTATAAAGTCGCCCGTCAGGACGGGCGATTAACAGGTAGGAAAAATCAGCTAATGGAACAATTTCGCGGGACAACTATCGTCTCAGTGCGCCGTGATGGTGCCGTAGCCGTTGGCGGCGACGGCCAGGTCAGCATGGGCAACACGATCATGAAGGGCAATGCCCGTAAGGTACGCCAGTTGGCGGACGGCCGGGTCATCGCGGGATTCGCCGGCGGCACGGCTGACGCCTTTACGCTGTTTGAACTCTTCGAGAGCAAACTGGAGCAGTATGGAAACCTCACGCGGGCAGCCATCGAGCTCGCCAAGGACTGGCGCAGCGACCGCAGGCTGCGGCGCCTCGAGGCACTTCTCTGCGTTGCGGATAATGAGAAGTCGTTCGTCATCTCCGGCAACGGTGACGTCATCGAGCCCGAACACGATCTCATGGCGATCGGCTCCGGTGGGCCATACGCACAGGCAGCAGCGCTTGCCCTCCTGAAACACACCAAGCTCGATGCCCGCAGCATTGTCGAGCAATCGCTGAAAATTGCGGCCGATATCTGCGTCTTCACGAACCAGAACATCCAAATCGAGGAACTGCCCGCAAAGTCATGAACCGATAGCCTCCGGCCCCAAACGGAAAGAAGCAAATGTCACAAATGACACCCAGAGAAATCGTCCAGGAACTGGACAAACACATCGTTGGCCAGGACGAAGCCAAGCGCGCAGTCGCAATCGCCCTCAGAAACCGCTGGCGCCGCGTGCTGGTGGACGAACCGCTGCGCAGTGAAATTACGCCCAAGAATATTCTGATGATTGGCCCGACCGGCGTCGGCAAAACAGAGATATCCCGCCGGCTCGCGAAACTCGCGAAAGCCCCTTTTATCAAAGTAGAAGCGACCAAATTTACTGAGGTCGGCTATGTCGGCCGCGAGGTCGACAGCATCATCCGCGATCTCATGGATGTTTCGGTCAAGCTGACGCGCGAAGCAGCGATGGTCAAAGTAAGCCGCCGTGCTGAGGACGCTGCCGAGGATCGAGTTCTCGATGCCCTGTTACCGGGACCTGCTCGCAGCGTTGGATTTACTGCCGACGGTGACGACGCACATGACAACAGCGACACTCGACAGAAGTTCCGCAAGATGCTTCGTGAGGGCAAGCTCGACGACAAGGAAATAGAGATCGAAATCCAGGCTATGGCGATGGGTGTCGAAATAATGGCGCCGCCGGGAATGGAAGAGATGACGAGCCAGCTTCAGGGCATGTTTCAGAATTTGGCGGGCGGGCGGCAGAAGACAAAGAAACTCAAGGTCACGGCAGCATTGAAGCTTCTGACGGACGAAGAAGCCGCAAAAATGCTCGATGAGGAAGACATCAAGTCGCGAGCGCTTGAAGCGGTCGAGCAACACGGCATCGTATTTCTCGATGAGCTCGACAAAGTGGCCCGGCGCACAGAAACGATGGGCGCGGATGTTTCCCGCGAGGGCGTGCAACGGGATCTGCTGCCACTGGTAGAAGGCTCAACGGTCAACACCAAGTACGGCATGGTCAAGACCGATCACATTCTTTTCATCGCCTCGGGTGCTTTTAATGTCTGCAAGCCATCCGACCTGATTCCCGAATTACAGGGCCGGTTTCCCATTCGCGTGGAGCTGAAGTCGCTCACGACCGAAGACTTCGTTCGCATCCTGACGGAACCGGACGCGTCTCTGACATCGCAATACAAAGCGCTGCTTTCCACCGAGGATGTCAGCCTGGAGTTTGTCGAGAGCGGTGTTCGACGAATCGCCGAAGTCGCGTTTCATGTCAACGAAACTACGGAGAATATCGGCGCCCGACGACTGCATACCGTCATGGAGCGACTGCTCGAGACTGTATCGTTCGAGGCCTCGGACAAGAGCGGGTCGCATGTGCAGATAAACGCCGGTTATGTTGATGACCATCTTGCCGAACTTTCGCAAGATGAAGATCTCAGCCGTTATATTCTTTAGAGAGTGCGGTGGCCTGAGGACTTATTCGAACACCGGTAAAATAACACGATGAGTGCCACTCCTGTCGAGATAAAACTTCGTAAAGTATCGGGTCTGATTGCCGTGCAGTTTGATGACGGGAAATCCTTTGACCTTCCGTTCGAGTACCTACGTGTCTTTTCACCATCTGCCGAAGTGCAAGGTCATGGCCCCGGGCCGGGGGTACTGCAAACCGGAAAAGAAAATGTCCGGGTAACGTCAATCGAAGCAATCGGGCTTTACGCGGTGCGGCTCATTTTTGATGACGGCCACGACAGCGGTCTTTATACGTGGAAATACCTGTACGAACTGGGCGCGCAACAAGCGGAATATTGGCAGGACTACCTCGACCGGCTTAAATCAGCGGGTTATGCTCGCCATGATCCAGCAACCAATTAGAATAATGACAGAAGAAGCACGCAGCACGCATTTCGGCTACGAGGCCGTTCCACTCGAAGATAAGGCACGCAGGGTCAAAGGCGTGTTTGATTCCGTTGCCGGCCGTTACAACATCATGAACGACCTGATGTCCGGCGGTCTTCACAGGTTGTGGAAGCGCTTTACGATAGAGCAGGCCGGCGTGCGCCGCGGTCAATCCGTGCTGGATCTCGCGGGCGGCACCGGCGACCTGGCAAAGGTCTTTGCCGGCAAAGTGGGCGATCGGGGACATGTCGTGCTCGCCGACATTAATGCGAACATGCTTCGCGAGGGCAGGAGCCGCCTCATAGATGCGGGTGTTGCCGGTAATCTTTCGGTGGCCCAGGTTGACGCCGAAAAGCTGCCCTTCGCTTCCGGCAGTTTTGACTGCATCACAATCGCCTTCGGATTGAGAAACGTGACCAATAAGGACGCTGCACTGGCATCGATGCTGCGTGTGCTGAGGCCAGGCGGCAAGATTTTGATTCTCGAATTTTCCAAACCGGCAGATGCGATCAAGCCTATGTACGATTTTTATTCATTCGAAGTGATCCCCCGATTGGGCAAACTGGTAGCAGATGACGAGTCCAGCTACCGGTACCTGGCCGAGTCCATAAGAATGCACCCGGACCAGGATGAATTATTGAGGATGATGGAGGAGGCCGGCTTCGAGCGCTGCCGTTACCACAATCTTGCCGGCGGAATCGTGGCATTACATATTGGATACCGGATTTGATGGATGCGCTCGAAACATTATTCAAACCCCTGACGACATTTGTAAACAGGCAAATCAGGGCGACGACGCCGGCCCGGGAACTCTGCGAGGAACTCGACGGCAAAGTGATAGCAGTACGGGTAAAGGATACGGCCCTCGCGATATACTTTTGCGTTTGCCCCGACGAGATCGTGCCCTTCGGTGACTTCGACGGCGAGCCCGATGTCATTATCACCGGCTCCATCCTGACGCTGGCGCGATTTGCAGGTACGGCGGGAGAAGAAGCGATTCGCGACGGTTCCCTCGAGTTGACCGGGGACGCGGAAGTCGCACAGGGATTTCAGAAACTGCTCGGCTATGGAAAGCCGGATATCGAAGAGGAGCTGTCGGGCATCATCGGAGACGTTGCTGCTCACCAACTCGGTGAGGTCGCAAGAAGCGTTGGCAAGTGGGGCAGGGAAGCGGGCTCGACGCTGCGGCAAAACATCAGCGAGTATTTTCAGGAAGAGCGGCGTGACCTGCCGAGCCGGTATGAAGTCGAATCATTTGCCCGGAACGTCGATGCGCTGCGCGACGACGTCGCGAGATTTGAAGCGCGTTTGAGCCGCGCCGAAAGCCCGGCCGCAAAGCGGCCAAAAGAGCACTAGCCAGCTTTATGCGACGGATACGCACACTACTCAGACTCCTGAGTATCCAGCGTGTTCTGGTTCGTCACGGCCTGGACGAGATCATCACGGCGACCCATATCCTGCGGCCGTTGCGATTCTTCTTTTATCTCTTTCCACGAACAAGTGACCGGTCCGCCCCGCTGGGCGAGAGAATACGGCTCGCACTTGTAGAACTCGGCCCCATCTTCGTCAAGTTCGGCCAGGCAGTTTCGACCCGGAGGGACTTGCTGCCCCGTGATGTTGCCGATGAGCTGGCCAAGCTGCAGGACCGGGTGCCGCCGTTTCCGGCGGAAGAGGCTGTCGCTATTCTTAGCGCGACATACGGCAAACCCGTCGATGAAGTATTCGCCCGCTTCGACTTTGAACCGCTCGCCGCAGCATCGATCGCGCAAGTACATACCGCGGCACTGGAGGACGGCACCGAGGTCATCGTCAAGTTGTTGCGCCCGGGTGTCCGCGATCAGATAGAACAAGACCTCGATGTTCTGTACGCCATTGCGGGCCTCGCGAACAAGTACTGGGAGAACAGCAAGCGCCTTCGTCCCCTCGAGTTGGTTGCCGAGTACGAAAAAACCGTCATCGATGAACTCGACCTGATGCGCGAAGGTGCGAACGCAGCGCAGCTAAGGCGAAATTTTAAGGATTCTGACATGCTTTATGTCCCGGAGATTTACTGGGATTTCTGCCGGCCCGAAATTCTCGTTCAGGAAAGGGTTTATGGCATCCCTATCAGCGACATGAAGGCGCTCAGGGCTGCGGGGACCAATATCCAGACACTGGCGGAAAACGGTGTGGAGATTTTTTTCACACAGGTTTTTCGGCACAACTTCTTTCATGCGGACATGCACCCCGGAAATATCTTCGTAATCGTCGATGATCCGGAACGACCGAAGTACGCTGCCGTGGACTTCGGCATCGTTGGAACGTTGAGCCCAAGTGATCAGCAATATCTGGCAGGTAATTTCCTGGCGTTTTTCGAGCGCGACTATTACAAAATCGCCAAGCTCCATCTGGACTCCGGCTGGGTACCGCCTGATACACGCATCGACGAACTCGAAACCGCGGTTCGAACCGTCTGCGAGCCGATATTCAACAAGCCTTTGGCGGAGATTTCCTTCGCACAGGTCTTGATCCGTCTTTTTCGGATAGCACAGCGTTTCGACATGGAGATCCAGCCGCAGCTGCTGCTCTTGCATAAGACCCTGCTCAACATCGAAGGCCTTGGGAGGGACTTGTATCCCGAGCTTGATTTGTGGAAAACGGCGCATCCGGTACTGCGCCAGTGGATGGATGAGCAAGTCGGTCCGCGAGCGGTCCTTGACGACCTTCGTGAAAACCTGCCGCAGCTTCGGGACGCGTTGCGGGAATTACCGGCAGCAATCAAACATCTCGCGGATCAGGCTGCCGTGGGAAAATTGCAGGTAAGAGCGCACACGCCGGAACTCAAACTACTGCGTGAGCAGTTAGCGCAGCAACAAAGACAGCGTTTCCTGCTCGCCATAGGGTTAACAGCGACTATCTCGGGTACCTTGCTTCTTGCTGTCGACACCATGCCCGGGCTCGGTTGGGTGCTTTTGATCGCGGGTATGATTTTCTTAATTGCCGGCAGACCCCCTTCTGAGCGCCATTAGCCCGAATATTTCACCGCTGGGCGCAGCGGTGTGAGGAATTATGTAACCCGGGATTGAGTGGCAACTGTCAGGCATCCCTGTGGTCTGAGTGTTATATTTCGCGTGTCCGGGTGAGGACAGCACCCGTCACGACCGCATGCAGGCGAGGGGGATTGCGATGAAAATCAAGAATATACTGCTCCTGCTAATCCTTGTTTTGCCGGTTTTCGCTCAGGCCGATCCATTGTTCGGCAAAGCAATGGCCGGCGATAGAAAACTGCCACGAGCATTCGGGATCGGCATCGATTACTTCAGCATGGATCAGCCTTACCAGATTGACAGTCTGAGCTTCTCCCCGCCACCGACCTTCCCGCTACCACCTATCACGAATGTGCTTGCCATCGTTGTCGACAGCGAGATCGAAAACGTCGATCTCAAGGTCGATGTCTGGTTGTTGCCGTTTCTCAATGTATTTGGCATCTATGGCCGAATAGACGGCCGGACGACAGTCGATCTGAGCAATACTGGCGTCCTGTTACCGCCAGATTTCCAGAGGCTGAATATCGCCTATGACGGAGATGTGTACGGCGGCGGAGTGGTCCTGGCCGTCGGCGGCGATCGCTGGTTTGCATCGCTAACGGGAACGTTTTCGGACACCAGCCTCAGCGGAGCTTTCCAGTCCAGCGTTGAGGCGACTACGATCCAACCACGGCTCGGCTTTCGAGTCCCTGAAAACACCGAAATCTGGATCGGTGGATATTTTATCGACGCCGAGGAATCACACAGCGGAACCATCAACCTGGATCTCGGGCCCTTCGGACCCGGCACGCCGATTCCAATTGATTTCGCGGTGGACCTGTCTCAGCAGGAGGATTTTAATTTCAGTTATGGTCTGCACACGATGTTTTCCGACAGCTGGGAAGCAACCATGGAAGTCGGTCGCGGTGACAGGAACACCGCACTCGCAAATCTGACCTACAGATTCGAATGAGGCAGTGACCGGTTTCCACAACATAATAGCGGCTATTGCCGTAACAAGTGCAGCAGTAACTTTCTCTGCCGCGGCGGCAGCCTACGAAACGGATCAGTTTTATAACCGATCACAGCCGATTACGGACTCGACCGAAGTACTCAATCGGAAAGTCAACGAGACACTCACAGAAATCGTCGCCGATTGGCGTAAAGACCATGACCAGAAGGCCTTTGTCGATGATATTTATCACACGCTCGGAGGACATCACTGGGTAGACAAGATCGAGCGCTGGGCGATGAAATCGCCGGAAGTCGACAAGCTCGAAACGACAAGGTATGACAGCATCTACGCGGGCCTGCCGATCTGGTCTGTTCGCACTACCTTTCTTTTCGGCATCGCGAGCACCATACGCGTTAACGATCAGCTGATCGGGACGGACAAGTTAGGTCACTTTTTTTCACAGGGCCGCAAGTTCTATCGCCGTTATCTCAAATACGGTTCGGAGGAACAAGCCACCAGGCAATCTGTTTTTACGGAACGCGCTATCTTCGGAAGTGGCTCTTCCGGCGCTTTTTCGAATGCCGACCTGGTTGCTAATTATGAGGGCCACCGGTTCTATCGCAGCCTGTTTGAAGACGACGTGGTTCCGGGTAAGCCGGCCATCGTGCGTTGGGAGAACGGTGGCTGGATCATTCAGAGAGAATTCGACTGGGCAGACCACGTCAACGAATTCTGGGACGAGGCCCTGAACATCAATGATTTCGACGTCCTCCTATACGGGCATATGCGCAAGAGACTGGTGGACCTTTGCCCGCAGTATTGGGACAACCCCGCGCTCTACACCTTGGAGAACGAGGAAGAATTGAAATCACGTTACGCACATCTGGGAATGCGCGATTCGTGGTATCTCAGGCTCGATACTCTCTGCCTCGCAGAAGCGCCACAGAAAAGTGAATCGTTAGTTGCTGCAGGGAACGGCTCGGAATCCGGGCGAGCCGCCCCAACCGGGCAAAGCACCGCGCCTGAAGAACAGACTGAAGATGAAAGTCTGAAGAACACTCGCCAGTCGTCAGGCGTCTTCCTGGACCCAATGCCTTAGAGTAGTGGAGCGGGCGATGGGAATCGAACCCACGTCATCAGCTTGGGAAGCTGAGGTAATAGCCATTATACGACGCCCGCA
>Ga0209980_10000666_pt1 | contig 18917 bp, 14 predicted proteins | sample CR02metaG_FD_183611 | JGI IMG/M metagenome (GOLD analysis project Ga0209980, IMG submission 183611) | Deep subsurface microbial communities from Mariana Trench to uncover new lineages of life (NeLLi) - CR02 metaG (SPAdes) (version 2) | ecosystem: Environmental > Aquatic > Marine > Ocean trench...
CGGGACCCATCCTGGGCGAGCGAGTCGGCGCGAAACGATGGCTAGCGGTGCTCGTGGGAATGGTCGGCGCCTCGTTGGTGGTACGGCCCGGGTCCGAGGTCTTTCATTGGGCGTCGCTGCTGACGCTCCTCGGCGCCTTCTTCTTTGCCCTGTTTCATCTCGCCACACGCGTGCTCGGCGCTTTCGACCGGCCGCTCACCACCGTGCTCTACACTTTTGTCGTGAGCACGGCGCTGGTGAGTCTCGCCATGCCCTTCGTGTGGGTGGCGCCCACGGTATCCCAGTGGTGGCTGTTCGCGCTCACCGGTCTACTCGGGTTCACAGCCCATTTCTCCCTTGCACGATCGCTGGTGCTCGCCGACGCTTCCGCCGTTGCACCACTGCACTACGTGCGGTTGCTGTGGGCTATCGGCATCGGTCTGGCTGTTTTTGGTCATGTGCCGGATGCGTGGACCCTCGCGGGCGGTGGGTTGATCGTCGCATCGGGAGTGTATGTGGTAGGGAGCGGATCCCGCTAGCCTATCGGCCCATGGAATAGAATTCGTCGTTCGGCCGCATGGAGAGCAGGTTGGCCATGCGGTTGCTCAAGGCGAACAGGGCGGTGACGGCGCCGATGTCCCAGATATCTTCGTCCGTGAAGCCGTGACCGCGCAGGGTTTCGTAATCCCCGTTGTCGATGGATTGAGAATCTTCCGATACCTTCATAGCGAAGGCCAACATGGCTTTCTGTCGCTCGGTGATGGCGGCCTCACGATAGTTAACAGCCACCTGGTCGGCGATCAATGGGTTCTTGGCGCGAATGCGCAGGATTGCCCCGTGGGCGATGACGCAATATTGGCAACCGTTCGCGTTCGAAGTCGCTACGATGATCATCTCCCTTTCGGCTTTGGTGAGGCCGCTGTCCTTCTCCATAAGGGCTTCGTGATAGGCGAAGAAAGCGCGGAATTCGTCCGGGCGGTGCGCCAGCGCCAGGAACACGTTGGGAACGAACCCAGATTTTTCCTGAACAGCGGTGATTTTTTCGCGAATGTCATCGGGGAGATCTGTGATCTCCGGCACCGGGAATCGGTCGACGGGTTGGTTACTCATTCGAATCTCCTGCCACCATTTCGAGCAGCGATCATTGTATCAGCCGCGCCCCCATAAGAGACCGCATGTGTTGTGCTATTGTGCCCACCGATGTCGTCGCTCCAGGTATCGCGTTTCGCCAAACTTTCCGATCCCACGAAAGCGGCGCTACTCATCGTCTTCGCAGGCGTACTGTTTTCGTCCATGAACGCGATGATCCGGCACGTTTCCGGCGAGCTGCATCCGCTCGAGATCGTATTCTTTCGCAGCCTGTTTGGCTTCGTGGCGATGATGCCGTGGCTATCACGCCAGGGTTTCGGCGTTCTTCGCACGGGCCGGCCGGCCCTCATCGGGTTGCGTACACTGTTCGGTTTCGTCTCCATGGCCACATGGTTCAGTGCCCTTGCCATTGTCCCCCTGGGAAATGCCGTGGCGCTGGGTTTTACGGCGCCTCTATTCGCCGCGGTCGCGGCCGTCATCGTGCTGCATGAGGTGATTCGCGCGCGGCGCATCACCGCCCTGGTCGTCGGCTTCGCGGGAATGCTCGTCATTCTGCGCCCCGGCGTGCAGTCCATCGGCACGGGGGAGATCATGGTGGTTGTTTCCGCCCTCGCCATGGCGCTTTCGGTCATCACCATGAAAGTCCTCACCCGCACCGAGCAGGTGGGGAGCCTGGTCGTGTACCAGACAATGCTCACGACGCCCATCGCGCTGGTGCCGGCGCTCTTCGTCTGGACCTGGCCGAGCGCCGAGATGTGGATGTGGGTCATTCTGATCGGTGTCGTTGCCAGCACGGCACACATGGCGTTCACCCGCGCCATCTCCCTGGCGGACACCATGTATCTGATGCCCTTCGATTACCTGAGGTTGCCCCAGGTCGCGTTCCTCGGCTGGGCACTGTTTGGCGAGCCCACGGACATCTATACCTGGGCAGGCGCCGCCATCATCGCCGTGAGCTCAGTATACGTGGCCCATCGCGAGGCCAAGGCCCGGGCGCAGCGTTGAACTTGGCATACGGGTTGCGTACGCTCAAAGTCCGGAAAGGGCAATTGGGGACATTCCTCGATTGCCCCCCCATTGCCACGGACCTCATGCTGTGGGCTGCTCGAGGACTTTGAACGGTGTCGGGATCGCGTTACACGACGACCATCGCTATCGCTGCCTGGCTGGGCGCGGCCGCCCCGTTGCCGGGATGGGCGGAGCCGGTGGCGCTGGTGGAAGTGGCCCGGGCCCAGCTTACCCCGATGGTGATGGAGATCCTGCTGACCGGCACCGTGACCGCCCGGGACCATGCGTCGCTGTCGTCCCGGGTAAGCGGCCTCGTTTCGGCGGTTCACGTTAGCGCCGGGGATCGGGTAGACAAGGGCGCGCTGTTGCTGTCCCTGGACCCGACTCTGGAGAAGCTCGGGCTGGTCGAAGCCAAGGCTGATTCCGCAGAGGCCCGGGCGATTCTCGACGAAGCCCGGCGACGCTGGCAAGAGGCACGCAAGCTCGGACCCAGGAAGGGAATTTCCGAGTCCGAGATCCGTGCCACCGAAGCCGCGGTAAAGATCGCCAGGGCCAAGCTCGAGCGCTTGTATGCAGCGGAGCGCTATAAAAAGGAGCTGGTGGCGCGCCACGACGTGTACGCACCCTTCCCCGGGATGGTCGCCAGGCGTCTTGCCGAAGAGGGCGAGTGGGTGAATACCGGCACACCGGTGCTGGAGCTGGTGGGAACCAAGAACCTTCGCTTGGATCTGCAGGTGCCCCAAGAGCACTACCCTTACATCGATACCGACACTCAGGTCAGCGTGCGGCTCGATGCCATGCCGTCGCGAAGCATCGATGGCCGCATCAGCGCCAAGGTAGCATTGAGCGATACCAGTTCGCGCACGTTTTTGCTGCGCGTGCAGCTCGCCGATGGCGAGCAGGGTATCACCCCCGGCATGTCGGCCCAGGCGCGCTTGCGCATTCTCGCAACGGAGCGTGTGCTGACGATTCCCCGCGACGCCATACTACGGGATGCCTATGGCGCGAGTCGGGTATGGGCGCTCGCCGATGTGGATGGCGCACCGGTTGCCACCCAACGCACGGTCCGCGTAGGGCGCAGTTTCGAGGGTAATACGGAGCTCCGCAGCGGTCTCGAGCCCGGCGTCCGCGTGGTCATTCGCGGTAACGAGACGCTTCGCGAAGGTCAGCCCGTGCGCGTCATAAAAGTCCGCTGAGGCTCCACCGAGGGCGACTAGGACACCATGTTCGAAGCGATTCTGAAACGCGGCGTGCTTCTGACGGTCACGATCCTCGTCGTGTGCGTGCTCGGCATGGTTGCGGTGCTGCGCATGCCGGTGCAGATGATTCCCGATCTCGAAGTGCGCACCATCACCGTGCGCACCCAGTGGCCGGGCGCAACCCCTCAGGACGTGGAAAAGGAGATCCTGGTCGAACAAGAAGAGTTTCTGCGCAATGTCCCGGGCCTGCAGCGCATGATCTCGACGGCGCAATCCGGCTCCGCGCGCATCGCGCTCGAGTTTCCCTTCGGCGTCGATATCAACGAAACACTGATACGTGTCAGTAACGCTTTGAGTCAGGTGTCGTCCTATCCGATCACCGTCCGCGAGCCTCGTATCTACGCATCTTCCTTCTCCAGTAACGCGTTCATGTTCTTTCGCGTCGCGCCGCTTCCCGGAAATCCGCGTGGTGTCGACATGGACATGATCCGTGACTACGTCGAAGATCACGTGCGCACCCGCATGGAGCGTGTTCCCAATGTCTCGGAAGTGCGGGTCTACGGCGGCGCCGAGCGCCAGGTACAGATACGGGTGGATGCCGCGCGGCTCGCCGAGCGCGGGCTCACCCTCAGCGACCTGCGCGCTGCGGTGCGCGCGCGCAATCGCGACATCTCCGGCGGAGACATAGAAAGTGGTAAACGACGGTACCTTTTACGTACCGTCGGCCGCTTCGACAGTCTCGAATCTCTCGAAGAGCTGGTGCTGGAGCGCAGCGGTGACGCCATCACACGTCTCGGTGATATCGCCGAAATACGTCTCGATCACTACGAGATCCAATCCAAGTCCTACGTGAACGGAAACCCGGTGCTCAGTCTGACGGTGCGCCGGGAAACCGGTTCCAACGTCATCGCCATCAAGAAGGCTTTATTGCCCGTGATGGATGCCATCAATCGCGACGTGCTCGAGCCAGCCGGTATGCAGCTCACGCTGAACGCCGATGACGTCGGCTACGTGCAGGCATCGATAGCAAATGTCTGGAGGAATCTCGTTATCGGCGCCGTGTTCGCGACGCTGGTGATGTTTTTGTTTCTGCGCTCGGCCAGAACGACTGCTCTAGGGGTAGTCGGTATCCCTATCTGCACCATCGCCGCGTTCATCGGACTGGTGCTTGCCGGTCGAACCGTCAACGTCATCTCGCTCGCCGGCGTCGCCTTCGCCATCGGCATGACGCTCGACAACTCCATCGTGGTGCTGGAAAGCATCGCGCTGGAGCGCCGCCGCGGGCTGGCGCGATTCGCCGCCGCGCTCGCGGGCGTCGAGCGCGTGTGGCCGGCCGTGCTCGCCTCGACGCTCACCACCGTGCTGGTGTTCGCACCCGTGCTGTTCATAAAGGAAGAGGCGGGCCAGCTTTACTCCGACATCGCCATCGCAGTTTCAGCATCCATCCTTGCCTCCATGTTGATCGCCATCACCGCGGTGCCGACGGCCAGCGCCAGAATACTGCCCGAAACGGTAACTGCTGCAACCGGAGACGGCCCGTTACGCCGCGCGACGCTGGCAGGCATCGCGTGGTTGATGGCGGGTCCGGTACGGCGAATCGTGGTCATCGCTGTCACCGTCATCGGGAGTGTGCTGGTCATGGCCTTTATGACGCCGCCGGCCGAGTACCTTCCCGAAGGCGAGGAGCCGAAGATCTTCGCCACCATGTCGCCGCCGCCCGGTTACAATCTCGCGGAGATGGAGCGCGTCGCAGACGAAATCCAAGAATATCTTCTGCCCTATGTGAACGACGACCCAGAGCGCTTCGTTCGCGGGGACAGCGAAGTACCAGCCATCAAGTATCTGTATCTGCGCGTCGAGCCGGGGCGCATCCGTATCATCGCCGAGTCCGTAGAGACGCGCGACATCGATCCGCTGATGGACGCCATCACGGACAAGTATCGAGAATTCGCGGGCATGCGCGCGTTCGCCACGCGCGGTTCGATCATTACCAGCAACAACGGCGGCACACGCGCCATCAACCTGGATATTTCCGGTCCGCGATTGGACGACATCTATGCCACCACCCTCGCCGCCTACCGACTGGCCGAGGAGGTGTTCGACAATCCGAGGCTGCGTGCAGATCCGGCGACCCTGTCCCTCGCCCAGCCCCTCATCGAAGTGCGTCCGCGCTGGGCGCGTGCCGCCGAGCTCGGAATCAGCGCGGAATCGCTTGGCTTCACCGTTGCGGCACTCACCGACGGCGCCTACGTGGACGAATTCTTTCTCGATGACGAGAAAATCGATATCTACCTCTACGGCGCGCCGGGCGGCGTGCGGGATCTGGAGGATATCGGCCGGCTACCCGTGTACACGCCTCAGGGCACCGTGCTACCGCTGAGCTCCATCGCGGATATCGTCGAGACAGTGGATACCGACAAAGTGCGCCGCGTGGACGGCAGACGCACGGTCACGCTCAGCATCATCCCGCCCCGTTCGGTGGCGCTGGAAACCGGAGTGGATCTGGTGAAACGGGAGCTCATGGGGGCGCTTCGCAGCCAGGGCGCCATCCCCGCAGGCGTGACCATCGATATTACCGGCGCCAGCGACCAGCTCAACGCGACACGGGAGGCACTGACAGAGAATTACGCTGTTGCCATACTTCTCATTTATCTGCTGCTGGTCGCCGTGTTCAGCCACTGGGGCTATCCGCTGGTGATCATGACCACGATTCCGCTTGGTATCGCCAGCGGGCTGGTGGGATTGTGGCTGCTCAACGTCGTCGGCGCCGAGCTCCCCGCCATCGGGCTCGCGGCCATTCATCAGCCCTTCGACATGATCTCCATGCTGGGATTTCTGATTCTCATGGGCGTGGTGGTCAACAACCCTATCCTCATCGTGGATCAGTCCGTGTACAACGTTCGCCAGGAAGGTATGGGTGCACTGGAAGCGGTGCGCAGCGCAGTGGAAACACGCCTGCGTCCCATCGCCATGTCCAGCATCACCACCATTTGCGGGCTCTCACCGCTGGTGTTTCTGTCCGGCGCCGGTACCGAGCTCTACCGGGGGCTGGGCGCCATCGTGCTGTTCGGGGTCGCTGGGGCAACCGTCGTCACCCTCACCTTCCTGCCCGCGCTGACCGTGTTCGTACTGCGGATCGGTGAGCGAAAGAGGGTCGCTTGGCAGCAGGGAGGGACCGGAGCCGCGCCCGCCCCTGGAGACTGACACTGGGGTTGCCTCGGCCCCCCGTTGCGCTATCATCTCGCCCCTTCTCCCGTAGAATCTCGAATTTGGGCCGTTAGCTCAGTTGGTAGAGCATCTGACTTTTAATCAGGTGGTCACTGGTTCGATTCCAGTACGGCCCACCAGACAATCCCGTTAATTCAATAGGTTATATGTCAATCCGATTTATCCCTGATCGGGGCCGCGTTCAATACTCGGGGGTGTGTTCAATATTTCGACGCTGCGAGTCCGAAACTCGACCGCTTTTACGGATTTCCTCACGAGTCCAGGAAGTTTCCTGACGAAAGTGCGGCACTCACGGGAAAGAGGACGGGGCGGGAATTGCGTTAGAAATGGGGCGCTCCTAATTTGACTTATTTCACTTCGGGGTATCCCGTTACAAAAACTTAGGTCAGTAACTGAGAAATCGTTGGTTGCAATGCATCGCGAAGAATAGGGTGCTGCCATCTCGCGATCTGTGCCACCGCTAGTAGCGATACAAGAAATGCGAGCTCAGACGAAGTCCCAAACTAATGGTCTCCTCACAACGTGATCTAGAAGCCCCCACGACTCATGTACCAGAAGGATGCTGCCGGTAGCCTGACCCTGCGGCACGGTCGAGGCACCCATGACGATCCTCCCATCGGCGAGCTTGGCCTCACCTCCTGTAACCCCGCGGAAACTGCGGCGGCTAGACGGGGACTGGCGAGGACGGTGGCGAGTGGCAGTGACGTTAATCCTTTGAGAAATCGACGGCGATCGGACATGGCGTCTCCTCCTGAAAACCGGCGGAATTATCGTGAGAAATCGAGGTATGACCCTTACAGTATTCTACCAGCAGAATTCCCGGAGACTCAGAGATCAGTTCAGCAAAAATACACAGGTTGATGGACCCACCAACGAGCGTAATCGCAAATTCCCATGGAAATTCTCGTCGGCGCGGTACTGTCACGTTGTCAGCATAGGAGCCAAATTCACGCAGAATACGAAAGTCACCTCAACGTGACAGTACCCTTCAAACAAATCAACGGTTACAGATTTTCGAGACCCACAGGGACAGTACCCCGGTCTGAGGCTCACCGCTAGGTGCTCTCCCCGCCGTGATCACCAGATCTGGCAGCCACTGCAATCTTCACAATGCCGTTCTCGGCTTGTCGCGGCATAGCTGAATCAAGTCTGCGATCCTAGCTGTGCCGACACACATGACAGTGTCTGCAGCGCCCCAATAGATCTTGAGAGTACCGTCGTCCTCGGCAATGGCCCCACAGCTAAAGACAACGTTGTGCACGTAGCCTGTCAACTCCCAGGAATCTTCTGGTGACACGATCCAATCATCGGCGACACCCAGCACGGTCGCTGGGTTAGCAATATCGTGAAGCGCCACACCGAGCCGATAAACAGAACCGTCCATGGTGGGGAAGACACCGTGAAAGAGATTGAGCCATCCGTCCGATGTTTTTACAGGCGTCGCGCCGGGACCTATCTTCATTTGATCCCAATGATAGTTCACAGGGCTAATCACCGGCTCTGATTCTCCCCAGTGCACCAGATCCGGAGACCAGGACAACCAGATAGACCAAGGGTTAATCTCCGAGTGCGGCCGGTCCAGCCGCGCGTAGCGACCGTTGAAAGTTTCCGGGAATATCACCACATTGCGCATGTCCGGTTCACTGATTAGCGATATTCTCTCAGCGGTCTTGAAGTCGTGGGTTCTTGCAAGACCGATGCGCACACCGAATCTGGAATAAGCACTATAGGTAATGTAAAAGACGCCATCCATAGAGCAGATTCTCGGGTCCTCGACGCCGTACTCTTCGAATCGTGAGAAGACCCCTTCTGTGGATGGCACCATGAATGGCGTAGAATCCACATGGAATTTGTAACCGTCGTCGCTACGCGCAATACCGATAATAGATCGTCCGTTCTGCAGGTGGGACCGAAAAAGCAGAATGTAGCGACCCTCGAACTTGGTTGCACCCGCATTGTGAACGGTCTCGACGGGGTACGGCACGTCGTGTTTGGTGAGAATGGGATTATCCTTATACCGCGTCACTAACGGTCTATTGCTCATGGCTTTCTTCCATTCTCAATATTTCGTGGTACACGCGCACATAGTCGTTCACCATGCGTGTATGAGAGAAGCGCTGCTCAACGTCCTCCCGACAGGCGGATCTGTCAAGCGATCGCACTGCCGCTACCGCATGCACGGCTTGATCAATGTCCTCGACGATGTAACCAGTTTCACCGTCCATGATGATTTCTGGAATTGAGCCACGCCGAAAGGCAATGACAGGCGTTCCGCACGCCATGGCTTCCACTAGGCTCAGTCCGAATGGCTCATCGAAGCTGATCAAATGTAACAGTGCTAACGCCCGGCCCAGCACATCCGGCCTTTGCGCCGGCCCTATAGCCCCGAGATACTCTACCTTGTCGCCGTCAAGGTAGGGCTCGACCCGAGTCTCGAAGTATTCCCGATCTTGTACGATGCCTGCGATGACGAGTTTTTTTCCTGCTCGTTGCGCCACTTGAATAGCTTCCTGCACGCCTTTCTCTGGATGGATTCGACCAAAGAATAAGAGATACTCTCCCCCGGATTCGGAAAAGGGAAATTGCGCCATATCGATGCCGTGATGGATAGTGGCTACGTAATCGAGTTCTAGCGATTTATCTGCCTCGCTTATCGCCACGTAATGGCCATGGGCATTGTATTTCTTATAGACAGGTATGATCGATGGAGATGAGAAACCGTGGATGGTGGTCAATACTGGAGTATCAATCAGTCGCGAATAAGTCAGCGGCAGAAAGTCAAAATGATTATGAATAAGATCAAAGTCTGCGGAACGTTCGAAGACCTCGGAGACGTGCAAGCACTCAGCGACCTTTGGATTGACTGAAGGGTCCTCCGAGTAAGGGTGCGGACACACGGCGACTAGCTTCCCGCTAGTTTGAGAATCTCCGGTGGCAAACAAAGTCACATCCAAGCCCCTTTGCACCAATCCCTCTGTGAGAAGGTTGACGACGGATTCCCATGGCCCATAGTACCGAGGAGGCGTACGCCATGAAATGGGGCTGAGAACAGCGATTCGAATGGACATGCTCAGATCTGAGTATTTTCGGCACTGCGATTCAAAATGCAAGCCTATTCTGGATTACTCTGCTATAATTATCAGTTTTGGCTCACATCAATCGGCTAGGCTCATCGTTATTGAGCGTTACCTAAAATGAGTGAACTTCTGGTCACGTCGCCGATCAGATCCTCCAGACAGTACATTGGAGGACGCGATGAAGGGCGACGATACACACAAGGATCTCGAGAAACGCCGCGTTCGAGGCGGACGACTGTTGCTGCGCGGCCTATCGCAAGCTGCGGTTGTGCGCGACACGGGGGGGAGCGTGACGAGCGTCATGCGTTGGGCCGAAAGGGTGGAAGCTGGCGCTCTGTAAGCGTTAAAGACGCAGCGGCGACGTGGGCGCTCGGCGGGTCTCGACGCGGCGCAGTGCCGCATCCTGATACGCAAGCTCAAAGCAGGAGCGATTGCGCAGGGATAGCCGAGATCACCTACTGGCAGTTCTATTTCCGTTTCTTTCCAGGCGCGATTTGTTCGCCCCAGATTGTCGAGTTCCTCAAGGTGTTGCGTCGTCAGATCCCCGGAAAGCTGCTGGTCATCTGGGACGGTCTTCGTGCTCACCGCAGCCGCATGGTGCGCGACTACGCCGAGGAAAAGAGAGGAGACATCCAGCTGGAGTTCTTGCCTGCCTACGCGCCTGAACTCAACCCTACGGAATACATCGGAGGCTATTTGAAGACACATGAGATCGGCAACCTGTGCGCCCGACACGTCGGCGAAGTACGTGACTTGGCTAGCCGTCGATTGCGTTCCATGCAACGACGTCCCGCTCTCGTACGCGCGTTCTGGAAGCAAGCAGAGTTGGCGTTCTGAGTTCACCTAATTACGTAAGGCTCAATAGTCAAATTACGTGGATGCGCAATCAGTCATGAGAGTGAAGGAACAACGCAGACCCCTGGTCACACGGCGTCCAACCCTAATGAACGCCGAGAGCTCACGCGTTATCACGCGCCCGCATATTCCTGGCGATCGGGCGCGTATCAAGAGATTAATTATGCAGGTCTTGAAGCTTAGCGACGATGATGTACACCACCTTCTGGAGGACGTGTTCCACGAATTCTCAGCGCGCCACCGGAACTTCAGAGAGGCTCTGGAGAGGAACTTCGAACGTATCTCAGAGAACGTCCCAACACGCCTCACTTTGACCGCCGAGCAACGTCTCCTGCTTGGCGCGTACGTTACCTCTGAGTACTCGGTTGAGGCAGCGGCACTCTTTAACCCCTCCATAGTGCCCCACCCTGACCAGAAAGGCGTGGACAAGGGATCACTGCGATTCATCATGAGCTTTAGAGGAACAGGTGAGGGTCATATATCCTCCATTGAGTTCCGCAGTGGGATCGTTGACGAGAACCAAGATATCTACTTCGATCCCGTGAGTCAGTATGTGGCTACGCCGGAGATGCATACGGACCCCGTCTATCAACGCCTTCACTTTCGGCGCAAGCTCGAAGAACTTGGAGCACGCGACCGAGTCATGAATCACCTTTTGGAAGGTCTAGGAGAAACATTCACCTTCAATGAGCTAGAACTCCAGATAAAGGATCTTCGGTCGACTAAGTATCGACTAAAAGACAAACAGCACGCAATTGATACCGCGTTGTGGTTGGCCCGGTCCAACTACGAAGTGATTTTTCGTCCTGATCAACCAATCTCTGAGAGAGTGCTCTTCCCAGTGTCGGAGAACGAATCGGCAGGCATCGAAGATGCGCGGTTTGTCCGTTTCGTCGATGATGACGGGTCAGTCACTTACTACGCAACTTATACAGCCTATAACGGATTTGTGATACTGCCTCAGCTTCTTGAAACTAATGACTTCTTGACGTTCAGGATCCATACATTAAGCGGCAACGCTGTGCAGAATAAGGGTATGGCGTTGTTTCCTAGGAAGATCAAAGGCCGATATGTAATGTTGTCACGCCAAGACGGTGTAAACAACTACATCATGTTCTCGGATAGCCTGCGTTTTTGGAATGACGCGGTTCTCTTGCAGGAGCCCGTTGATCCTCTGGAGTTCGTTCAAATTGGCAATTGCGGGTCACCGGTGGAAACGTCTGAGGGGTGGCTTGCGCTGTTTCATGGAGTAGGACCCATGCGGAAGTACAGCATCTGGGCCGAGCTTTTGGATATTGACGACCCGTCGAAGATTATCGGCCGACTCGATGGTCCGATACTGACGCCCGATGAACATGAACGAGACGGGTACGTACCCAACGTGGTCTATAGCTGTGGAAGCATGACTCACAATGGCACGCTAATTGTCCCATATGGCATCGCTGATCAAAGGTGCAGAGTTGCCACTCTCCCGATTCCAGCACTCTTGTCCCAGCTTAACGCGGAACAACAGACTTGAGTCGCATACCAGAGCCATCAACCGTATCGCTTTCGAACTCTGGCTTCTCCCCATCGTTATGGTTCGCCGTCAATCCTCGGAGATTGTATAGCGCGAGTAGTGAGAGGATGTAAGAGAGCGTCGATTCCGCCCCCTGATTCTCATTGACGCCGTCCTGCTGGAGCCCATCACGGCATCCACCGCTGGCATGGTCGTAGAGCTTTGACTGTCGATCGTTCTTGCCCAAGTACCAGTCGAAGCATGTGGTTGCCAATTGAATCCATTCCTCGCCCTGGGTGCATTCATACGCTTCAATGCAGGCACCAATCATGGCGGCAGCCTCCAAGGGCTGCTGGTCGTATTGGGCTTTAGAACCCGACTTTGGGAACCAACCCTGGTTACCAACCGGTGCGAACCATCCGACCGATGGATTGAGCTGAACGTCTCTCAGCCATTCGAGGACGTCGATGCCGAGGGACACCATGTCATCATTCTGGATGGCCCGACCACAGGCCATGAGAGCCTGCGGCAACCGGGCGTTGTCGTAGGTCAATATATCTTCGGGCCAATTCCAGTCTTCGGTAGCGTATTGCATGAACCGGCTGCTAAGTCTGTCGCCAAGCGTTTGCAAGAGCTCCCGAACTCGCTGATCGTCGTCGTTGCGCCGGAGGTATGCTTGAATCCCAAGAATAGGGAATGCGATGGCGCGGGTGCTGCCAAGGGTCTCTAGCGCTGGCAGAGCGTTGTTGAAGAGCTCAGTCGCGAAAGCAACCTGACCACTACTGGGACCCCAACCGGCCATCACGCCCAGCGCCCACAGCGCGCGGCCGTGAGAGTCCTCCGACCCAACCTCCTCAAGCCATTTGCGCCCGTAACTCATGAAGTTACGAAATCTGCCGGTGTCTGGATTGAATGCGTCATCCAGGAAACTGAGGTAGATAGCAGACAAGTCTGCCAGAGAAGCATCCGTTCTATTCAAATCGTGCGCCCTGGTCGCGACAATCAGCGCACGCGCGTTGTCATCGACACAGTATCCATGGGTGCGGTTTGGAACCGTGAACTTCGCGTGTTGGAGTACGCCGGTGTCATCTGTCATCGAGCGGAGATGTTTCAGATTGATCTGCGGCAATCGTTGTTCGCGCTGACCTAGAGTGTCCAGCACCGTAAGCTCGGTTGCACGCGAACGTTGGGACTTAGCTTCTGAGAACAGTTCCAGATAGCGACGGCCCATCTCCTTCATCACCATCGGCCGACAGTACTGATAGGCCGCTCGCCGCATCGCGAGACGTTCGTCCGGGTGGTCCAGCAGATAGTTGATCTCGTGCGCCAAAGCCCTGTGATCCTTGAAAGGAACCAACTTTCCTCGATTATTGGCCAACATTTCCTGTGCATACCAATAGGGAGTCGATACGACTGCCTTGCCCGCCCCCAGAGCGTAGGCCAGCGTGCCAGAGACAATCTGGGCCTCGTTTAGATACGGGGTGACATAGATCTCCGCGGCCCGAATGATTTCGAGCAATTCATCACACTCCAAGAAACGGCCATGGAACACGATGTTGTCGGCGACGCCCAACTCCTTTGCCCGAAGGTGCAAGCTCAGGTGATAGTCCTCTCCGCTCTCGGCCTTCCAGTGTGGATGCGTTGCTCCAACAACGAAATAGAGCACTTCCGGATGTGACCTGACGATTTCCGGCAAGGCATCGACCATATACTCGATGCCCTTACCTGGCGAGAGCAGTCCGAATGTGAGGATTACGATCTTGTCATTTGCGACGACCTTTCTCTTGCACGGATCCGAATCCAGAAATGGTACATCTAGGATTCCGTGATGAATCAGAGCGATTTTGGATTCGGGTACGTGATACACATCTCGAAGAAAGTCAGCACCCCGCTCGCTCATCACTACTAATCTGTGGGACAGCTCTGAGAGCTGAGATATAATTTTGCGTTCCTGCGACGAAGGATCTCTTAGCACAGTGTGCAAGGTCGTAATCAACGGAATCTTGAGGTCTTGTACGAGCTCAACGATGAAGCCACCCTGTTGACCGCCAAATATGCCGTATTCGTGTTGCAGACAGACGACATCTGGATCCCGTAGGTTGAGAAAACCGGCAGCGAGACCATACTCGTTCAATCTATCTTGGCGGATCTGAAATCGCACCGTGGGCGGATACTCATAGCCCTCAGGACGATCATTCATGGCAACGATCGAACAGTCGATATTTGGGTCGTTGTCAAGAATCGCGGCGGCGAGCTCGGCAGTGAATGTAGCGATGCCACATCGTCTCGGAAGGTATGTGCCGATCAGGGCAATCGATTTCAACGAGGACAGCACGCTGGGATGGCTCCGATGGTCCATTTATCTGCTATGTATGGCTTACGCCATCTTAGCATGCATCAACGGCTGAGTGCTGTCATCTGCAAAACCTGTCCGTATCATCTTCCGTCACCCAATGGGAAAGCCGCGTATCCCGCAGGCATCGTCCCTCGTAAACGAGCCGGCGAATGTTTCACCACGATCGTCGAATCGATCGCCTGTAGGAACCCACGCCAGCGGGCGAACCACTCTAGCTCGGAACACTACCGACGAATACCGTAGCCGTCTCCCGAGCGGACATCACATACGGTATCCCATATGGAATCAGAAACGATTGTCCGCGCTCTAGATCCAGATTCGAGCCGTCTCGCGAGTCAATTTTGAGTTTCCCATCGAGCACGATCCCAAGCTCGACACCACGAGTGCCGCCGGCGACGTCGCGCTCACCGGAATTCAGCTGAACTCGAGACAGCTCGAATTCCAAAGCAGGAGTCACGTACCGTGCACGCGTACCCGACCTTCGGTCTCGTTCGAGCTCAAGTACCGTCGGTTTACCGAATTCGAATGTCAGCACCGATAACAATTCCTCGACATCCACCCGCTTAGGCGTCAAACCGCCGCGCAGCACGTTGTTCGAGTTAGCCATGATTTCGACACCCGTGCCTTCGAGGTAGGAATGCGGCTCGCCTGCGGGCAGGTATATCGCTTGACCTGGCCGCAAGTGCACGAGGTTCAGGAAGAACACGCTGAACAACCCGCGATCCTTGTCATCATCGCGCGAGAACTCATCGTCTGCCCGGATTGCCCAATACTCTGGGTCCGCTTTTCCGAATTCGCGATTCTCGTTGGCAGTCCTCAGCCGTTGCATGAGCGGAATAAGCCGTCGATTCACCTCAAGCTGAGGCAATTGCATCAGTTCGACGTACAGTTCGACCATCCTATCGTGGGTCAATGTCCCGTCCGGCACGAGGTCACTCAGCTCCGGCATGTTGTGTACTGTTCGACCAAGCTCGTCGAGTGGCCTGAATCCCCGCAATGCATAGAAGTCTTCAATCGCCGAAATCAGCTCTGGCTTGTGCTTGTCGTCCTTGTAGTTGCGCTGAGGATCGTCTAGATCGAGGCCGGCATGATTCTCGCGCGCAAACCCGGATTCGGCTTGCTCCGTGTTCGGATGCGCTTGTATCGACAGTGGCTTTGCCGCGGAGAGTATCTTCATCAAGAAGGGAAAGACTCCATCGAACTGCTCGAACGCTCTTTCGCCCAGCAACACAGGACCCGCCGCCTCCGTCAACCTATTCAAGGCGATTTCGCCGCTGCCAATAGTCACATGCGCCGGAAGATCCGGGTGCGCCCCCAGCCAAAGCTCGGCGAATGGTTCGTGCTTGGGATTGGCCTGGCCGATTAGTTCGGGAATCGCGTCGGTGCTGCCCCAGGAGTAATGCTGTACGCGGCCACGCACTCGAAGCGGGTACGGTGCGCGGTCCCATTCCTCGAGCGTGGCCGCATCGACAGGGAGTTGTTCGGATTTTGGCATGAGCCTCGAAGCAGGCGTGATTCGAGCATTCACGATTCTGAACCCAGTATAGCGTTTCTTTCGAGCCGGCGGTGTCTGGAAGGACTTCCCGACGCAGCGCCGATTCAGTACCATCCTCTAAGGCTCGCACGCGTGGAGGGATCCCGAATCATGCGTATTGTTGCCATCGGAATGTCGGCAATTTGAAATTCGAGTAACAGGCTCTGGCGGGCGATGAGGGGGAGCTGTTTGAGAAGGGTGTGCGTCGCGAATAGTTAATCAGGCCGCGATGGGGAGCTGGACGAGTCCGTGGCAATGAAGGGTTGCGACAAAGGAACATAGGGTACGGTTTTGACCTCATCGCTCTCCAGAATCCGGAGATTGACCTGCCAGCGATGGAATTCAACCAGCGGATCATGGTCGGTACTGATTCGTCGGGGCAAGGTTGAGTCAGCAATCGTCTGGTCGAACAGCCGGCATAGCTTCGGACCGTCGACATCACCGGCGTGGACACGAAAACCAATGACCCGTCGAGTGAACTGGTCCATCACCGCCAGCACCCAGTGATTGCGCAGGAGAATCGACTCACATCGGAAGAGATCAATGCTCCACAAACTGTCCTTGGTGTGACCCAGGAAAGTCAACCAAGACGGACTATCGCCTGGCTCAGGTTGGTCGTGTGAGGAGATTCTCAGCAACGACAGCCTGAGGGCCGCTGGGCCCGAGGCACTTGGCGACAGTGGCCAAAAGGTGGACGACAAGCACCAATACCGTCTTCGTAGTCGCGAAGACTAGGGGAATGGCGGTGCCGGTAGGCAGGCCACCGGGTCTGAGCATTCTTGCCAGGATGCTCAGGAGATAAACGAGCAACAGCAACACGTCCTTCATTGGGCGGTAGGGTGGGGCGTCGGCTTGGATCTAGCAAGATCCTCAACTCGCTGATTTCTTGATAGAAGTTAGATTTTGCCACCTACACGACCGTGACTTGCCTGGGAATCACAAGAAGGAGGTGACAATGCATCCAGGCCGAGCGAGAATCACTGTTCCGTGCAACACGTCCCGAAGTCTACCGAGGCAATGTACCGCTCACGAGTGAAGATCGACCGTGTTTCCGAGCAGCTCGACCCAGACCCGAGCCGCGTCATTCCTCGGTTCTTCGGCCCCGGCGACGAGAAGCGGCTGCGTGGAATCATCGGACGGATCCGAGCTCTTGACCGCTCTGAGGCCTCCAACTTGTTGAGCGGTCTCAAACGGAGCTTCCGAAAGAAACATCCCGATCTCGCCGCGATCGCCAGGAGCAACTACGGTGCAGTCAAACACCTCATTTCCGACGAGCATGATCTCGACGAGGAGCGGCAGCTCCTGATCGGTGCGTACTTCACGATGGAGTACGCGATCGAGTCGGCAGCGCTTTTCAATCCCTCGATGGTGCCGGCCATAGAGCAGGACGCAGCCGCCGAGGGGAGCACCCGTTTTCTCATGAGCCTGCGGGCGACGGGCGAAGGACATATCTCGTCGGTCGTCTTCCGTCAAGGCGTGATCGATCGCGATGATCGAATCCGGATCGAGCCTGTCAATCAATATAGCCGTCAGCTCAAAGTCATTGAGAATCGACAATTCGAGAAAAAAATCTACCGCAAGCAGCTCATCGAGATGGGTGCGTCCGGATCATCGACCGATGAAGTCCTGAACCGCTTGGGCGAGACCTTCCACTTCGCCGAGCTCAACTTGGCGATCGATGCGGTGCGGGAGTCCCGCGACTCTGCGCTCTCGTTTTGCGAGACTGCCGACAACATGATCGCACTCACGCGGGCGAACTATGATCTTCACATGCCTGACCTCGACGACCCGACCGAGTTCGTGATCTTCCCGAACTCGGACGCCGAGAGCCACGGGATCGAAGACATGCGCATGGTGTCATTCCGCTTCGACGATGGTGGAATTTGCTATTACGGGGTCTACACGGCGTACGACGGCTCCAACATCCTGCCTCAGCTCCTCGAAACTACCGGGTTCCAGACCATCAAGATCCGTACGCTGGGCGGACAGTACGCCCTCAACAAGGGAATGGCGCTCTTCCCGAGGAAGGTCAACGGCCGGTACCTGATGCTCGGTCGGCTTGACAACGAGAATCTGTTCCTCTTGAGGTCTGACGACGTTCTTTTCTGGAACGAGGCCGAGCTCCTCATGAAGCCCAAGTTTGCCTGGGAAATGATCCAGATCGGCAACTGCGGATCGCCCATTGAGACCGAGGCCGGGTGGCTTGTTATCACGCACGGAGTGGGTCCGATGCGCCAATACACGATCGGCGTCGTGCTTCTCGACCGGGACGACCCTTCCCAAGTCATCGGCCGTCTCCCCGAACCGCTGCTCGTGCCGACCGAAGACGAACGTGTTGGCTACGTCCCGAACGTCGTCTATTCGTGCGGCAGCATGATCCACAACGACAAACTCGTGATTCCCTACGCTATCAGTGATCGTTCGACTACCTTCGCCCTCGTGTCGTTGCCCGAGCTGCTAGCGGAGCTGACCGGATGAGAGTTCATGGCATAATTATGTCGTTATCTATGAGAAGGATCCGGTCTACTCGCTCCTACAGTACGTGCAAACGTCGGAGAACTCTACCTGGCTGACATCAGCGTGCCATCCGCGGTTTATGCCCAACCTACGTTAGCCCTGAACGTTGGGCCTGTGTTGGCAAAGGCGGAAATTGTTCGTATTCGGGACACGGCCTTCTCGGATTAAATAAGTTTTCCGTTGCTTGTTGACCAGCTCACCAGCGCCGATATCGCCTACTCCAACCAGTTGCTGTGCACAAAGGGCCCGTCCGGGGCATCCTCGCGCTGGTACATATGGGCGCCGAACGCGTCTCGCTGTGCCTGAGTTAGGTTCTGAGGCAGCCGCGCCGAGCGATAGCTATCGAAGTACGCCAACGTGGCGCCCATACCAGGAACCGGGATCCCATTTCGCTGTGCCAAACCAACGACCTTGCGCCAGGCGTCTTGGCACTTCTCGACGCTCAAGCGAATCCCCTCGTCCAACAGCAAATTCTCAAGGCGCGCCTGGCGCTCGTAGGCTTTCATGATCGTATCGAGGAATCGAGCTCGGATGATGCACCCGCCTTTCCAGATCCGAGCCATCTCGCGCAGATCGA
>Ga0209980_10000668_pt1 | contig 18900 bp, 17 predicted proteins | sample CR02metaG_FD_183611 | JGI IMG/M metagenome (GOLD analysis project Ga0209980, IMG submission 183611) | Deep subsurface microbial communities from Mariana Trench to uncover new lineages of life (NeLLi) - CR02 metaG (SPAdes) (version 2) | ecosystem: Environmental > Aquatic > Marine > Ocean trench...
CCCCTGGTCGAGGATCTCCCAAGACTCGGCCAGTTCCGGAATGAAGTTGCCGTCAATGTCCTTGGTTACCAGCCCGTTGAGCATGAGTTCGTACACCCGGCCGGAAGCCAGGTCGCTGCCGAGCCGGGGGTCGAGATGAATCGGGGCGCTTTCGAGAGCGATGACGAGTTCGCTGCGCTCGCTGGTCGCGCGGTCGGTTCTGGAACCCATGCAGCCCGAGCCGGCAAGGAGGACAAGGAGGACCAAGGGCAGGGAGACCGCGAGGCCGACAGGATACAGGCGATTGCGCGACAAGATCAGGCTGTAGAAAGGCCGGAGGCGCTATCAAGGGTGCGCCGAGCGGTGCGGATGGATCGTAGCATGACGAGAACGGTCGATCGGTCGAGGAGGGCGCCGCTGCTGGCGGTTGCTCTGGCGGCGCTAACCGCGCTGGCAGTGGGTGGGGGCTGGATCGAGCCGGCCGGAGCGCAACTCGCGAGCGGAGCCCCACGCGAGCAGGAACTCGGCAAGATTCGGGATCGGATCCATGAGCTTCGCGACCGACTCTCCGAGGTCAAAGCGGTCGGAACCATTGTCGAGGTACAGCTGGAGCGCATGCGACTCGAGCTCCGGCTGCAGCAGCAGTTGGTTGCCCAGGCCGGGAACGAGCGCATTTTGGCCGAGAATTCTCTGAGGTCATCGGAGGCTAAATACGACGAGCTGGAGCGGGAACTAGCCCTGACCCGCATTCGGCTCAGTAGGCGCATCCTCGACCTTTACCAGGCCGCGCCGGCGAATCTGCTGCGGGGCTTTGCCACGGTCCGGTCGCCGAGCGAATTTTTCCTCTACGTTCGGACGCTGCGATTTCTTGCCCAGCGGGATGCCCGGCTGGTGCCGGCCTACCGTAGCCAGCAGGCTGACTTGGAAGCCGAACGTCGGCGTCTCGCCGAACGGGAGCATGAGGTTGCGCGCTGGGTAGCTCGCGAGCGTGTCCGGCTGGCAGAACTGCAGGTAGCGAGGAGTCGGCAGGTTCTCGTGGCCAAGGCTCTGGAGCGGGAGAAGGCCCGAATCGAACGGGAGGCGGACTCGCTGGGCGACAAGGAACGCAAGTTGGCCCTCTTGATCGCCGTGCTGGCGCGCCAGGACGAACCGTCTCTCTCAGCAAAGCCGATTCAGGACTTCCGCGGAGCCCTGGATTGGCCGATGGCCGGTATGGTTTCGATTCCGTTCGGTCCCCGGTACGAGGCGCGCTATGGCACCAGCGTGCCTCACAATGGCGTCGAGATTGTGCCGTCGGGCACAGGCATCGTCACCTCGGTGTTTCCCGGGGTAGTTGTTTTTGCTGCCCCTTTTGAAGGCTTCGGGCTGACTGCGGTCGTACATCATCCAAATCAGGTGTTCTCTTTGTACGCGGGCCTCGAGGAACTCGAGGTGAGCCAGGGCGATGTGGTAGTTTCGGATCGAGTCTTGGGCCGAACCGGCTCAGCTTTGTACTTCGAAATACGAGTCGAGAATCGACCTGAAGATCCCATGGAGTGGTTGCGCTAGTGTCTGACAGCCCATTGACTAACAGACCTAGCCGATTCACGGGCAGCCGGGCGCTCTTCGTGTTGATTTCGGTTCTGCTTCTGGCTCCTATCGCGACCGGCAGCCTGACGCGAGCGATTGCCAGCAGCGACGACAAGAAGGACTCGTTTTACCGAGAATTCGCTGTTTTCACAGAGGTTCTCGAGCACATTCGGAAACGTTACGTCGAGGAGACCGTACTCGACGAGCTGTTTGCGGGTGCTTTCGACGGAGCGGCCGACGCCCTGGATCCAATGGCAACCTATGTGCCGGCGGACTCGGTAGCCAGGTACCGAGAGGCTCTGGGACATGGAATTCAGCGCACCGGTCTCCAACTCGTGCGGGATCGGGGCTTCCTGTTTGTCGTGGGTGTTGCGCCGGGAAGCTCTGGGGATGATGTCGGCTTGAAGAGCGGCGACATCGTGTCCAAATTGAATGGTCGGTCGACGCGCTTGTTGCCACTCTGGGAGGCCCGGGTCATGCTCGGCGGTGAAGTGGGTACGAAGGTGGCCATCGAAGTTCTGCGCCAAGGTCAGACCAAGGACTTCGAGCTTACGCTCCGGGAGTTCGAAACCGAGGAGCCCAACGTCGAGATGCGCGAAGGCGTTGCGATCGTGCAAATCGGGCAGTTCGAGCCCGGATTGGTCGAGCGACTCGAGGAGCTGCTTTCGACACCCGAGGTTGCAAAGAACGGGCGATTGATTTTGGATCTTCGCAGTATCGCGGGCGGTAGCGTCGACATCGCTTTGGCGGCCGCGGACCTGTTCGTGGATGGCGCTTTGGGAGAGCTTCGTGAGCGGACCGAGGTGGTCGAGACGTTTACTTCATCCAGAGAGCGAATCTGGAACGGCCGACTGGTGCTTTTGACCAACCGCGGCTCGCAAGGGGCGAGCGAAGTCTTCGCCGTGGTGCTCAGGCAGCTCGCCGAGGCTGTGACCGTGGGCGGGGGAACGTTCGGTCACGCGGGGCGATCCGCCTCCAGAACTCTGTCCGGAGGCGGCGAGTTTTTCTATACCGATGCCTTCTACGTGACGCCGGACGGTACGATGTTGAACCAGACCTTGGCTCCTGATTCTGCGGTTACCGGCTCGTCTCGACGCCTGGGTGATGTCGACCGGTCGCTGGATGAGCTGATCATCGAGCGCGCCATCGAAGTCGCGCTCGAGCCGGAAGCGGCGCAAAAGAAAGCCGCCTGATTATCAGAGATCAGCTCGGGCGGCGATCCTCCTTCTTGGCTCGATTCCACAGTTCTTCCAGCCTTTCGAGCGGCTGCTCCGAGAGTTGCTCGGCTGGATCCAGGCGAGCCTCCATGGCTTCGAATCTGCGCTTGAACTTTCTGTTGGCGCGCTGCAGCGCCGACTCGGGATCGAAGCCCAATTTGCGCGCCAGGTTCGCAGTGGCGAACAGCAGGTCGCCCACTTCTTCCTCGACGGCTTCCTGGCTGGAGTCTTGGGCGAGCGCCGAGACCACCTCGCCGAGTTCTTCTTCGAGCTTGGCAACGACGCCGGCGACGTCGGGCCAGTCGAACCCCACGCCGGCGGCCTTTTGAGAGATTCGATAGGCCCCGAGGAGAGCGGGCAGCGTGGACGGAACTCCCGAGAGCACCGACCCGCTCCGCTGCTGCGCCTTGCGTGTTTCCCAGGCGTGGTGCACGGCCTCGCTGTCTTCGGCGACCTCGTCTCCGAACACGTGGGGGTGGCGATCGACCATTTTCTGGTGGAGGATGTCGACCACCTCGGTCAGCGCCGGGCCTTCGGATGGCTGCTCGATCAGCCGGGAAATGAAGACGATGTGAAATAAGAGGTCACCCAACTCCTCCCGGATCGCCTCGGGGTCGGCGTCGTCGATCGCCGCGGCAAGTTCGTGCGCTTCTTCCAGCAGATAGGCGCGCAGGTCGGGAAGAGACTGCTCTCGATCCCAGGGACAGCCGTTCGGACCGCGCAGGGTATCCACGAGGTTCTCGAGCTTGGCCAGCCGATCGTTCATGCCCGGAGTGTATGTCGAGTAGATACGCAGGAGGAGTTTCGACGGTTTTCGCCGGTTTCGGTTATGGTTCGAGAGCTGCCGGCTTGTTGACGAAAACCGCCACTTGCTACGATTGTCTCGGAAAGGAGCCCGTTGCGTGAACGCGAAAATCAAAGTGACCGACAAGCGGATGTTCACGGCCGAGGGCGAGATCCGTGAGGGTCTCCGGGACCAGGAGGTCGGAGTGGATCAACCTGGTGATCGCCCAGAGCCGAAACAGGTTGACGAGCCGCCAAGAGTCGAGCCGGCAAGAGTGGAGCCGAAGACTCCGGAGATGCCGCTTCCGAAAGCGGCAGCGCCAGAGCCTCCGCTGGGGCGTCCCCGAGAACCGGCTCGGAGACAACCGGGCACGGGAGACGGCGACTTGCCCGCGCCGACATTCGTGGATCTGATTGGGCTGCTGGCGCAGCCGATCGCGATGTTTCTGGGCGACACCAGCATGCCGGGAGGCGAGGCCGAGGAAAACCTTCCGCTTGCGCGGTTTCACATCGATCTTCTCGACCTTGTGCAGAGCAAGACCAAGGGAAACATCAACTCCGAAGAGGCCAAGCTGCTCGAAGATTTGCTCTTCCAGTTGCGAATGCGCTACGTGGAGAAGGTGGGGTAGGAGGGAGTGATCACGAGTTCTGTCCGGAGGATCTGGCTCGCCACGGCATTTCTGCTACTCGCGGCCGGAGTGGTGCCGGCTCAAGAGCAGGAGGGCTTTCCGTTGCGCGACGACGTTCGGCAGAGACTCAACTCTATCCAGGAGTCTTGGATCGAATGGCTTACGTCGGTTCAAGAGGGCGACGCCGCTGGCGCTCAACGTCAGGCTGACGATTTGGTTTCGATTGCCGACGGTCTGGGTCTGCCGCGCTTGCCCGAGCTTGCCGTGGCCGCAGCGGCACGGGCAGAGCGATTTGCGAGGGAAAACGACTTCGAGGGCGCCGAACTAAGTCTCGCCGCCGCCGAACTCCTGGACCCCGATCGAGCCGAGACCGCGTTCGCCCGGGCGACCGTTCAAGAGCAGCGCGGCGAGCGTCTTGCCGCGATGCGTTCGACGGTGCGAGGCTACTGGCGTTCGCTCTTCGATCCCCTCTACCGGTATGTGTTGGTTGGCGACTTGCTGCTCTGGTGTTTGACGATCGTCACTCTGCTGGTCGCGGGACTGGTGTCCGTCCAGTGGGCGACGCGCGGGGTTCTCCTGTTTCGTGACTTGGTTCGCTTCTTCGAGCGCTCGGTGCCATCGATTATTGCCTACACGCTGACCCTAGCCCTCTTGCTGTGGCCGGTGCTGCTGCCCGCAGGCCTGCTGTGGCTGGCGCTTTATTGGTCGGTGCTGGCGTGGGGTTACGGCAGTCGCTGGGAGAAACTCGCGGTCATTACCGCTTGGGTGATCTTGGGGCTCACGCCGGTTCTGGTGAGTGAACAGATTCGGAGAATGAATCTCGATACGACCGCCCAGGTTCGGGCTATGCAGAGCGCCTCGCAGGGACGCCTCGTCGGGTCGCTGTTTCAGGATCTCGAACCGCTGTCCGAGCAATTGCCCGAAAGCGTCGCCCTCCGACATTTCCTGGCGGACCTCCACTTGAGCATCCACCAATGGGAGTTGGCACGGAATCTCTACCGCGAAGTGCTCGCGGCCGAGCCCGCCAACGCCGCGGCTGCTGGCGATCTCGGGACCTGCTACTTCTACGAAGGCAATCTCGAGCAGGCGATTGTCTTGTTGCAACAGGCAACCAGCCTCGATCCGAAGCAGGCGAAGGCGTTCTTCAATCTCAGCCGAGCGCTTTCCGAGGAGTACCGGTTTGATGAGTCGGGACAGGCACTGCGCCGTTCGAGCGCGCTCGACGCCGGGGGTGTCAGCGCGTGGATTCGAACGGCGGACCGTAGCGAGATCGTCATGGTCGCTGGTGGCTTCGATCGCCAGGGGGAGATTCGTGATGAGTTGGCTCGGCTGTGGCGTGAGCAGGAAAGCAACTCCGACTTGTTCTCGCTTTGGCGCAGGACAATGTCCTTGCCACTGGCCCTGATCTTCGTGTTTCCGGCGATTTTTCTCTACTTCATCTCGACCAAGGTCGGGAACCGCTCGCGGCGAATTGAGCGCGCCTGGTTCGCAGAGCCTTTCGAGACGATTCGGCGTGTACTGCTTCCCGGCTTCGTCGAAGCCGAGGAGGATCGTTGGTCGAGCGCTCTGGGAGCGCTTCTTGTTCCCCTCGTGCTTCTGGCGATACCGTTCTGGAGCCGAGTCACGTATGGGGTCCCATGGGCTCTGGTTCCGCCAAGGCTCGGCCTCGGTTTCTTTCCGCTAGTGGGTCTGATGGTTTTCATGCTGATTCGCGGTGTGCGAATTTTGCGCAGCAGCCGGTCGAGGAGTGGTTGACGGTGATGGAAGGAACTCTCGAAGCAAGAGCCTTGGCTGGCGTGCTGCGCAAGTTGCAGCGTGAGCGGGTAACGGGAATTCTCACGGTGCAAGGCGAGGACGAGATCATGGCCTTCTCGCTGCTCGATGGGAAGGTGGTTTCGGCGGATGCCCTCAACCAGTCACTCGAAGATGGGCTCGGTGAAGTGTTGGTCAAAGAAGAGCTGGTTGATGTCGAGGACTTCGCCGGGTTGGTCGCTGAGTATCAGGCCGGCGGTGGGCGCGTCACCGAATTGCTGATCGAGCGTTCGTATCTGACCCGCGAACAGCTTCTGGGCTCTCTGCGCCGCCTGACCTACCAACTCAGCCGCCAGGCTTTGACTTGGAAGCAGGGCGAGTATCGATTCTACGAGGGCGATGACGTCGCATACGAGGCCGGCATCGTTCCGCTCGACATCGATGAGTTGCTGGTGCGGGCGGCCGACGACCTCGAGGCGGCAGGTCCGTTCGGAAGTCACGTGAGCCGGCCGGATCAGGTCTTCGCTTCGGTGTTGGGGTCCGGCCCCGACTCTCCGCTCCCGAGCGAAGTGCTCGAGGAAAATCGGCCGGAAGCCGAGGCGATCTACCGAGCGCTCGATGGTCGGCGCAGTGTAAGTCGCATCGCCGAAGAGATTGGCGTTTCGATCTATGCTGTCCGCGCCCTGTCGGCGCACTGGCTGGAATGCGGCTTGATAGAGACGCCTGGCGACCGACAGATCCCAGGGCCCGCTGAGCCCTCGGAGCCATCGGAGCCAGCAGCAACCGGCCCGATCGCCGACCTCGGCCTCGAAGCGATGCTCGCCAAACCCCTCGATGCCACCGAACTCGCGCTCGATTTAGGGCCGGAGAGCGAAGTGGAGTTCGAGGCGGAAAGCGAATCCAGAGCCCCCTTTGCGCTCCCCGCCCGCAAGACCGGCACGGTCTCGTGCTGGCCACCGCGGCTCATGGGGCTCGCACTGTTTGGCGCTGCGCTCTGGGTGCTGGGTACCTTCGCGGGGCGACTGCTGCTTCCGTTCCCGTGGCAAGGAGGGTTGCGCGAGGCTTTCGACAGCCAGCGCGAGAGGATCTCGGTGCACAAGATACACAGTGCGGCGACCACATTTTTCCTCTTGGAGGGCCGTTATCCCGAAGATCTTTCCCTGTTGGTTGCCGATCGGCTGCTCTCGCCGGACGCAGTCGCCGACCCGAGCGGCCGGCGGTTCGTCTTCTCGGTGGGCCCAGCCAGCTATCTCGTTCAGAAGGTCTCGACCAAGGAGAGTGTCGAAACCGGTTGGTCGGGCGCGATTGCCGGTAATTTCTTGCTCGATCCCCAGTTTTTGGTCTCGGAAGTGGCCTCCGAGCCTCCCCTCGTGCTGCTGGATTGAGGCTGTCCGTGCGCGGGGCGTCGGACCATCCGCAGGCCTGTGGGGAATAGAATCTAAGTGTCTAACTGTTAGATCTAATGAGTGCGGGGCTTGACTAGCCTCGACTAAGATTTGTATCTTTAGGCCAAGCTTGGACGGCGAGTCCCGTCGAGGCCACCTTTCATCAGGAGGTTAGGAGAATTGAGCAAGATAATCGGAATTGACCTGGGAACGACGAACTCGGTGGTGGCGGTAATGGAGGGTTCGGACACGAAAGTGATACCGAATTCCGAAGGCAATCGCACCACCCCGTCGGTCGTCGCTTTTACCGACAGCGGCGAACGCCTGGTCGGACAGGTGGCGAAACGGCAAGCGGTAACCAACCCCAAGCGCACCGTCTACTCGATCAAGCGGTTCATGGGGCGCCGGGTAGACGAAATCAGTGAAGAGCTGAAAATGGTGCCCTACGAGGTAGTCGAAGCCGATGGCGGTCTGAGGGTCGTGATCGACGACAAGAAGTACTCGCCTGAGGAGATCTCGGCGATGACTTTGCAGAAGCTCCGGCAGGCAGCAGAAGACTACCTCGGCGAGAAAGTCGAGAAGGCCGTCATCACCGTACCCGCCTACTTCAACGATGCCCAGCGGCAGGCTACGAAAGATGCCGGCAAGATCGCGGGGCTGCAGGTCGAGCGGCTGGTCAACGAGCCGACCGCTGCGGCGCTCGCCTATGGCCTCGACAAGAAAAAGGACGAACTGATCGCGGTCTATGACTTCGGCGGCGGTACATTCGATATCTCTATTCTGGAAGTGGGCGATGGTGTCGTAGAAGTCAAGGCGACCAACGGTGATACCCATCTGGGTGGCGACAACATCGACCAGAGAGTGATCGACTGGCTGCTCGAGGAGTTCAAGCGCGACCAGGGGATCGACCTGGCACAGGATCCGATGGCCGTTCAGCGCCTGAAAGAAGCCGCCGAGAAGGCCAAGATCGAGCTGTCGAGTGCCCACGAAACCGAGCTCAATCTGCCCTTCATTACCGCAGATGCGTCGGGACCCAAGCACCTCAATCTCAAGCTGACGCGATCCAAGTTCGAGCAGTTGGTGGAAGACATCATCGAGCGCTCGATTGAGCCCTCCAAGCAGGCTCTCAAGGATGCCGGAATCGAAGCCAGCGCGATTGACGAGGTGGTGCTCGTCGGAGGACAGACTCGCATGCCCGCGATCCAGAAACTGGTGGCGGAGGTCTTCGGCAAGGAGCCGCATCGAGGGGTCAACCCCGATGAGGTCGTTGCGATCGGCGCCGCGATCCAGGGCGGGGTTCTACGCGGCGACGTCAAGGACATGCTGCTCTTGGACGTCACGCCTCTCTCTCTGGGTATCGAAACGTTGGGTGGCGTTTTTACCAAGCTGATCGACCGCAATACCACCATTCCTACCAAGAAGAGCGAGGTCTTCTCGACCGCGGCCGATAATCAGGCCTCTGTTGAGGTCAACGTGCTTCAGGGCGAGCGCGAGATGTCGAAGGACAATCGCACGCTCGGGCGGTTTCATCTGGTCGGCATCCCGCCTGCACCGCGCGGTGTCCCGCAGGTCGAGGTGGCTTTCGACATCGATGCCAACGGCATCCTCAACGTTTCGGCCAAGGACCTGGGTACCAACAAGGAGCAGAAGATCACGATCACCGGTTCGAGCGGCCTCAAGGAGGAGGAAATCGAGAACATGGTCAGCGAGGCGGAGGCGAACGTAGAGGAGGATAAGAAACGGCGCAAAAAGGTCGAAGCCCACAACCAACTCGACCAGCTCGTCTATGGCACCGAGAAGATCTACGAAGAGCACAAGGAAAGCTTGAGCGCGGACGACAAGGGCGCGCTCGAGTCGGCTCTCGAAAGCGCGAAGAAAGCGCTCGAGGCGGACAGTCTCGGCGACCTGGAACAGGCGACTCAGACGCTGACCCAAGCTTCACACAAAGTGGCCGAGGCGATGTACAAGCAGAGCGACGCCGGAGCGCCGAATGCGGGCGGTCCGACCGATTCGGGAAGCGGCGATGCCCAGGGTTCCCCACAGTCCGACGATGAGGTGATCGACGCTGAGTACGTAGACGTCGAGGATCTGGATGCAGAGGACCAAGACGTCGAGGGCAAGGCCAGCTGAGGTGAGCTCCAAACCTCATCTCGATCGGCTGCGTTCGCTCAGGCGCCAGCTCGGGTCGCTGCTCGATCAGGAGTCGGTGCCGGGGCAAATGGACCCTGCGGGTGGCGACATTCCGGGAGCCTGGGTACCGACTGTGGACATACTCGAGACGGCCGATGCCTACGAAATCAGAGCCGAACTTCCCGGTGTGCTGCGCGAGAACCTGGAGCTTCGCATCGTGGATGCAAAGCTCGAGTTGCTCGGGCTGCGACGCCCTCCGGCCGGGTCGGGCAACTTTCATCGTATGGAAGGTCGTTACGGGCCATTCCATCGGATTCTGACCCTCGGCCCGGACGCCGACGAAGAGGGCATCACGGCACGGCTTGCGCAGGGCGTGCTTTCGGTTCGAGTGGGAAAAAAAGGGCAGGGCCCGGCACGGCGCGAGATAGCGGTCGTCTGGGACGACGACGATGATTAGGCAGCCGGGTCGACGCCGGTACCTGATGATCTCCGCGGTGGCCGAGCAGTTCGAGATCCATCCGCAGACACTACGGCTCTACGAGAGGGAAGGGCTGATCCAGCCGCGGCGCAGCGCCGGCAATACCCGCCTGTACGACGAGGAGACGCTCGAGCGCTTGCGAACCATACTCACTTTGACGCGAGAGCTGGGGGTGAACCTTGCCGGTGTCGAAGTAGTGCTCAACATGCGTGAACAGATGGAGTCGATGAAGTCGGAAATGGACGAGATATTAGACGCGCTGAGGCGCGAGACGAGGGCGAGGCGTCTGGGAGTAGAGCGCCGCTACGCGCTAGAGAAGTACGGCGGCGGTCTGCCCTCAAAGATCTGAATCCGGGCCTCTTTGACACCCTCTCCGTCTCCATCGACGCCCGGAGCAGCGTGGTAGCATGGCTCTCATGCCGCCCATGCCGACTGGAGAGGTTCGGACGGAGATCTGTACCGAATGCGGAGGCCGAGGCTGGGTCGTCGAGAGCGACGGAGGTGCCGGTGCCGCGACACCGTGTGCCTGCCAGAGAGACGCCCTGGCTCCCCGCTTGCTGGCCGCGGCGGGTATCCCGGATCGCTATCTGGGGTGTACGCTGGCGAACTTCGAGATCGACGAGCAGGGGCGTCTACTGGAGGCGCACGAGGTTTGCTCGCGCTACATAGAGCAATTCGTTACCGAGAGGGGGCGTTTCACGGAGAGTGGCTTGCTTTTTCTCGGGCGCCCTGGCGTCGGCAAGACCCACCTCGCGGTATCGGTGCTCAAGGAACTCATCGCTCGCTATGGTGTGCGGGGGCGCTTCGAGGATTTTACTTCCTTTATTCACCGGATTCAGGCCACCTTCGAACCTGGGACTGTCGACTCGAAGAACTCGATCTTGAGCCGCGCCACAGAGGCCGAGCTTCTTGTCCTGGACGAACTTGGCGCTCAGAAGCCGTCCGCGTGGGTGTCTGAGATCCTCTACTTGGTCATCAATACTCGTTACAACCATCGACTACCCACTATTTTCACGACCAATTTGCGTCTCGAGGCCCCGAGTTCGGATGAGCCTCTCGATCGAGAGAGATCGGCGCCCTCGGAGGATCCGTTATCTTGGAGAGTGCCAGCTCGACTGATCAGCCGGCTCTATGAAATGGCTAGACCGATATCCATCGATGCTGCCGATTTTCGCGTCGAGATCAAGAGCCACCAGCATAACTTTTGATCCGATCCGCCTGGACCGCTAGATGAGGCTCTCTGCCCTTGATTCGATTCAGCATGGCCTGCTGAATCTGAGAGCCAACTGGCAGCTGGTCGTCGTGCTTTTCGTTCAGACCCTGGTGGTGTCGGCGATCTCACTAGTGGGTCTGGTGCCGATCGTACTGGTGCTGGGTTTCGCCTTCCTGCGAGGCGTGATATCTACCTTTGACTCAAGTGGCGGGGGCCAGCTCCGGGAACGCATTCTCGAAGCCGGGATACCGTTGATTCTTGCCTTTCTCGCGGCCGGCTTGATCTGGACTATCGCCTTTGTTGTGTACTGCTACTTCCAGGGTGGGGTTTTGGGGACTCTGGCGGCGGGAGAGCGTCGCGCGATCTCGGAGGGAGTTCGGTGGCAGAGCTATCGCGAGTTCTCGGTGAACGCCTTTTGCAAGCTCGCGGAGGGTCTGACTTGGCCGATCTTCTGGCTGCTCAACCTGTTTGTCCTTATGGGGCTGGCAGCGCTTACGGCATTCGGCGTCGTGGCAGCGGGACTCTTCGTGCTTCTCCGCGAAGGTTCGGGCGCGGTTCAATTCGTTCTGGGATGTTCGGTTTTTCTAGTGCTTGTGATCGCCATGATCTTGCTTGCGGCATGGATGCAGCTGGCGTTGGCAGAGATTGTGACCGGCACACGAAGCGCCTTGGCCGCGGCGAGGAGAGCGCTGGGGATCGCGGGCCGGCGGTTCCCCGGTGTGGCATTGTTGTTCTTGCTTCTCTTTGTCGCGTCGATCGTTCTAGCGATCATTCTGGTGCCGGTCTCGATGGTTTTGGAGATGGCTCTGAGAGAACGAATGATGGCGTATCTCACCGGGCAGGCACTGGTCACTTTGGCGCAGTGGCTTTCGAGCGGTTTCTTGACCGTCGTTGGGTCGGCGACACTGGTCGCTTTGGTGATCGGGGAGCACGAGGCAACGGCGTGATGCCGGCCTCGAGAAAGTCGTTGCCGCGGTTCGCGATTGTCATCGCGTTGGCGTGCGCGCTGGTGCTGCTTTCGGTAGAGTCCTCGCTGTCGGCCGGCCTCACTCGCGAGCAGCCTGTGATTCCGCGAACGGTGCGGGTCGGGCTGCTTAGCGATCAGGAATCGATCCAACTGCCTTGCTGCGCCGCCGACATCATTGCAATCGTCGGTGGCCGGACGTTGGTGGCGGTGGAGAGCATCGTGGTGCGGCCTGCGGTCAGGCTCACCGGAGGCGGCGTGTTCCGGCTGCAGATCGCTGCCCTCCACGATGAGGAGCAAGCGCTGCAGCTTGCGCGGACTGTAGAGACCGCGCTCAACGAACCGACCAGCATCGTCTTTGACGCGGGCACCGGTCTCTACCGGATTCGCGCCGGCAAGTACCAAGATCGCAAGGCTGCCGAGGCTGCCAAGCAGCTATTCAATCAGAACAACTTTCACGATGTCTGGGTGGCCGGCGAACAGGAGTCACTGGGCGATCCTGGCCTCGAGGTGCAACGCGGCGATCGGGTCTGGGTTGTTCCGGGCAGGTGGCTGCGAGTGCACTCGACTTCCGGGCGCGGCATCGCGATGGGGAACCGCACGTACCGCGGCGACCTCCTGGTGTATCTCAACGACCGGGGGACGTTGAATCTGATCAACGAGGTCGGTCTCGACGACTACTTGCGCGGCGTTGTGCCGCGCGAGATGGGGCCCAGGATCTACGACAACTTGGACGCCCTGATGGCACAGGCCGTGGCCGCGCGCACTTACACCTTGAAGAACCTGGGCGAGTTTTCGGAAGAAGGGTACGACATTTGCGCTACCCCGCGATGCCAGGTCTACGGAGGCATGACCTCCGAGCATCCGCTTTCCGATCAGGCAGTGCTCGAAACCAGCGCCGAGGTGCTGCTCTATGACGGGTCCTACGCCGATGCCCTCTACAGCTCGACGTGTGGCGGCCACACCGAGAACGTGGAAGTCGTATTCCCACGCAAGGCCAATCCCTATCTGCGCGGTGTGCCCTGCCTCGAGGCCGGAGTCGATCGCCTCGGAAGGGCGGTGAACCGGAACTTGACTCTGTCCGCTACGCTGGTGCGACGGCTGGTTCCCTCCGAGGCCGCTCGGGCCGGGGCCTCGCCGCCGGTGGTGGCGGATTTCGCAAGGCGTGTGCGCCGGCTGGCGCAACTGGCGGGGCTATCGACGCCAGACGATTCCCTGGCATCACTGGAACGGCGTGAAGTCCAGCGATTCCTGGCTTCACAGCTCGGTCTGGCTCTCGACGCAGAGTTGTTTGTCGCTCCCGAGGACCTCCCCTACCTGCTCGAGGAGCCGCCATCGGACTGGGGTCCGGAGGACCTCCGCCTGGCCGCTTACTTCGCTCAAATCGGGTTGCTGTCGGCTCCGCTCGAGGCAGTGCTGACCGCGGAGGCGTCCGAAGACACGCTGTTCCAACTTGCGGTTTTCCTGCGCGTACTGGAAGTGCGCGATGTTCGCTATTTGAGCCGCCGCGATAGCGAACTCGTAGTCCGCGAGGGTAGCGAGGTTCACCGCCTCGAATTGGCGGACGAGTTCGAGACCTTTCGTTGGCAGGGGCGGCGCGAAGAGGCCGCGGCGCTGGCGCTCCTGCCGGGAGACCGGCTAACGATATACCTCTACGACGACCGCGTGCTCGCACTGCGTCACAGCGTCGATCCCGACGGCGTGGCGTTCGACCGGACCAGCAACCTACGCACCTGGACGCGTTTCCGAACGGACTCCGAACTGGCGCGTCTGGTGGCCGACCGCTACCCAGGAATGGAGTTCCAGAGCTTCAAAATCCAGGGGCGCGGCGTCTCGGGGCGGGTGAGTCAGGTCGAGATTACGGGTACCGGCGGGCAATCAGTGACGGTTCGCGGCCTTCCGATCCGGTGGACCTTCGATCTTCCGGATACGTTGTTCACGGCTCGGCGGCTCGACCCGCCGGGACGAGAGGGCGGCTGGCTGTTCTCGGGTCGGGGCTGGGGCCACGGTGTCGGTTTGTGCCAAGTCGGTTCCTACGGCATGGCCATGCGCGGGCACGGATATCACGAAATCCTCAGCCACTACTACCGTGGTCTCGAGCTTGTGAAGTTGGCCGAGCCGACGCGGGCCGAGCGAGCGGTTGGACGTTGAACTTGGTGGCATGGTAAACAAAGCGTCCCATGGCTATTTCAAGATGCCGTGGCGCTCATGAATAATGCAGGCTAGAGAGTCCGAGATTCGCGACTTGGTGCGCCGGGCGGTGGAGGAGGCAGTGGCTGCCGATTCGGAGTCGAATCAGACCACCGGGTCGGCGCCGATTCAGGCCATAGCCCTAGGCGCCGATCACGGGGGCTACGCTCTCAAGCAGAAACTGATCGCGCACCTCGGCGACCAGGGGTTCCGAGTCGTGGACTGTGGTACATCGGGGCCCGAGTCCGTCGATTATCCGGATTTCGCCCATGCCGTCGCGCGCTGTGTTTCCGTGGGAGAATGCAGCCTTGGAATCATCGTCGATGGAGCGGGAATAGGATCGAGCATGGTCGCAAACAAAGTGCCCGGAATACGGGCCGCTCTTTGCTACGACATCTCTTCGGCGCGCAACAGCCGCGAGCACAACCACGCCAATGTTTTGACTTTGGGTGCCGGGCTGGTGGGTGAGGACTTGGCGCGCCAGATCGTAGACACCTGGATCGGCACTCCCGTGGGTGGCGGACGCCATGCTCGCCGAGCCGCCATGATCGACCAGATCGGAAGAATGTACACGGTGTCCCGAGTCTAGTTGTGGGGACTCAAGAAGACCTGATCGAGGCGATTACTCAACGGGTGGTTGGGGAACTCGAGGCCGGATCCGGCGGCGAGTGCCCGGACTGTTGTGGCAGTTGTGCGGCCGATTGTTCCGACAAAGTGCGAGCCGTGGTCGAGGAGGGAGCGGCGCGGGTGGCCTACAACGGCAACGGCGCCGACGTGCCGAGCGACCTGGCCCGGTTCATCGATCACACCAGGCTCAGCCCCGAGGTGACTTCCGAGGAGATCGATCGCCTGTGCCGGGAGGCTCGAGAGTTCAGCTTCGCCGCGGTCTGCGTCAACCCGGTCTGGGTCAAGCGCGCGGCCGGAAAGCTGCGCGGCACCAACGTACGGGTAGCTTCGGTGGTCGGGTTTCCGCTCGGCGCCAACGCCTCGGAGATCAAAGCGCTCGAGGCCCGTAGAGCGCTTCGAGACGGTGCCCGAGAGATCGACATGGTGCTCAACATCGGCGCGCTCAAGGCCGGTGACTACCAACTCGTGGAAAGAGACATCGCCAAGGTGGTCGATTCCTGCCGTGAAGTTGGAGCGATTTGCAAGGTGATCCTCGAGACCGGACTGCTGACCGACGAGGAAAAGGTTGCTGCGAGCCAGCTGGCGAAGGATGCAAAGGCGGACTACGTCAAGACGTCGACCGGTTTCGGCCATGGCGGTGCTACCGTATTCGACGTGGCGCTGATGCGCGAGGCGGTGGGTGCGAAGATGGGCGTCAAGGCTTCGGGAGGCGTCAAGACCACCGCCGACGCGCGCGAAATGATCGCGGCCGGTGCGACCCGTATCGGGGCCTCGGCCGGGATTGCGATCGTCGGTGGACGAGAAGGAGGAAACAGTGGGAAGTATTGATCTCAGATCCTATATTTTTCTCGACAGCATGCAGCCCCAGTACGCTGCCTTTCTGGGTACGGTCGCGCAGGGCTTTCTGCCGCTAGCGGGTGACGCCTCGCTCTATGTCGAGGTGTCTCCCGGGATCGAGATCAACCGGTTGACCGATATTGCGCTCAAGTCGAACAGGGTGCGTCCGGGAATGCAGGTGGTCGAGCGTTTCTACGGCTTGCTCGAGATTCACTCCGAGTCGCAGGCCGAGACTCGAGGCGCGGGCGCCGCGATTCTCGCGGAGATCGGGCTCGAGGAAAAGGACCGAATCAAGCCCAAGATCCACTCGAGCCAGGTGATTCGCCGCATCGACGACCACCAGGCCCAGCTGATCAACCGCATGCGCCACGGCCAAATGCTGATACCCGGGCAGACGCTCTACGTGCTGGAAGTCGAGCCGGCCGCCTATGCGGCGCTGGCGGCGAACGAAGCCGAGAAGGCGGCCGAGATCAACATTCTCGAGGTGCGTTCGTTCGGATCGATGGGCCGGCTCTATCTGGGCGGGGAGGAGCGCGACATCGATGTCGGCTGGCAGGCCGCCGTGGCGGCTCTCGAGGCAGTCGAAGGGCGGGCAAGCAAGTAACCGAGTTGCGGCCGTACCGGACTCCGCAACGATAGAACTCAAATGAAAAGGAGAAATAGATGGCAGATGCGCTGGGAATGATAGAGACGCGCGGCTTTGCCGCACTGGTGGAGGCATCCGATGCCATGGTAAAGGCGGCGAAGGTCGAACTCGTGGGGTATGAAAAGACCGGTGGCGGGTATGTGACCGCCGTGGTCCGAGGCGACGTCGCGGCGGTGAAAGCGGCGATCGAAGCCGGCGTGCGGGGTGCCGAGAAAGTTGGAGAGGTGGTTTCGACTCACGTGATCGCGCGTCCGCATGCGAACATCGACGAGGCCCTTCCTCTGGGCCGCAAGCCCACCTCGAAGAAGCGATAGCCGCTGCGCGGTCCGGATAGATGCTGCTGGGCAAGGTCAAGGGCACCGTCGTCGCGACTCAGAAGGAGCCGTCGATGGTGGGCTTCAAGTTCCTGGTCGTCAAGCCTCTCGACGAGAAGGGCGCCGAAGTCAGTGGATCGGTGGTCGCTGTCGACGCTGTGGGCGCGGGAGTTGGGGAAGTCGTGCTGTACGCGACCGGGAGCGCGGCTCGTCAGACTGTCGCGACCAAGGATAGACCCTGTGACGCCGTGGTCATGGCGATCGTCGACACTCTCGAGGTCGGCGGCCGCGAGGTGTACAGGAAAGGCCGGGAATGAGCCCGGTCGATCCGGGTGAAGTCGACGCCATCCTGCAGCGAGTGCGTGCGCGCTTCGCCGCTGGCGGCGTCGCTGCGTCCGCTTCGCAGCCAGCGCAGCCAACGCAGCCGGCGCAGACGGCACCCACTCCATCGGCCTCGCCTCAGAGCAGACCGCGCCGCGGTTCGATCGCCGAGAGCGAGGCGCTGGGCATCTTCGACTCGATCGACGCCGCGGTCTCCGCAGCGGAAGCTGCCTATGAGGAGTACGAGGCCATCGGGCTCGACGGCCGTTTTCGCTTGGTCGCCGCGATTCGGCGGGCGATGGAGCGCGACGCCGCTGAACTCGCGCGAATGGCGCATCGGGAGACCGGACTCGGCCGGGCGGACGACAAGGAGAAAAAGAATCTACTGGTGACCCGCAAGACCCCTGGGCCCGAGGACTTGACGCCTCACGTGGTGACAGGAGATCGGGGTATGACGGTAACCGAGTTCGCGCCCTGGGGCGTTATCGGCGCGATCACCCCGACCACGAACCCAACCTCGACGATCATCAACAACGTGATTGCCACGCTTTCGGCCGGCAATTCCATCGTTTTCAACGTCCACCCAGGGGCCAAAGGCGTTTCGGCCGAGAACATTCGCCGGATCAACCGCGCCATTCTCGAAGCGGAGGGTCCGCCGAATCTGGTGTGCGCCGTTCCGGAACCGACGATCGAGTCGGCCCAGGAACTGATGAATCACCCCGGTGTGCGAGTGCTCCTGGTGACCGGCGGACCGGCGGTCGTCAAGGAGGCGCTCAAGACCAATAAGAAGGCGATCACCGCCGGCCCGGGGAATCCTCCGGTGCTGGTGGACGAATCGGCCGACATCGAACGTGCGGCGCGGGAGATCATCCGCGGCGCGTCGTTCGACAACAACATAGTTTGCACCGACGAGAAAGAGACTTTCGTGGTGCGGTCGAAGGCGGATGAATTGTTGCGTGCGTTCGGGCGCGACCGCGCCGTGGTGCTCAACGAGTATCAGATTCAGCAACTCGAGCGCGTCATTTTCCGGGAGCTGGGAGCTCCCGGGAAACCGGGCAAGATCAATCCCAAGTGGATCGGGCAAAACGCCGGCCGGATTCTGCGCGAGATCGGAGTCGAGGCGCCAGACAGTATCCGACTGGTGATCGCCGAGGTTCCCAAAGAGCACAGCTTGGTCTGGACCGAGCAGATGATGCCGGTGATGCCGGTGGTCAGGGTGCGCGACGTGGATGAAGGAATCGACCTCTCGGTTCGCGCCGAGCACGGATTTCGCCACACCGCTTCGATCTATTCGAACAACGTCGAGAACATTACCCGCATGGCGCGGGCGATGAAGACCTCGATCTTCGTGGCCAACGCCGCCAACATCGCCGGTCTTGGCGAAGGCGGCGAGGACTTTTGCTCCTTCTCGATCGCGACGCCGACCGGGGAAGGACTGACCCGGCCCCGGACCTTCGCCCGCATTCGGCGGTTGACGGTGGTGGGATCGCTGCGAATCGTCTAGATGCGTCCGGCACTTCTGCTGCTCGAATTCGGCTCGATCGCGATGGGCATCGAGGTCGGCGATGCCATGGTCAAACGTGCGCCGCTGTTGACGCTGCATGCCGGCACGGTGCATCCGGGCAAGTATTTGGTGATGGCCGGGGGTGAGGTCGCCGACGTCGAAGAAGCGTGGCTGGCGAGTCGCTCGATCGCACGGGGTTCAGAGATTGACGAGGTGTTTCTTCCTGAGATCGATCCGCAAGTCGTCGGCGCACTGACCGGTATGCGCAAGCCGGGTCGCGGTGAAGCTCTGGGCGTGATCGAGACGCGTACCGCGGCTTCGACGATCAAGGCGGCGGACGCGGCGGACAAGGCGGCGTCCGT
>Ga0209980_10000669_pt1 | contig 18898 bp, 25 predicted proteins | sample CR02metaG_FD_183611 | JGI IMG/M metagenome (GOLD analysis project Ga0209980, IMG submission 183611) | Deep subsurface microbial communities from Mariana Trench to uncover new lineages of life (NeLLi) - CR02 metaG (SPAdes) (version 2) | ecosystem: Environmental > Aquatic > Marine > Ocean trench...
GGCTTCTACGGCTGCATACAGGTATCGTACCGCAGGTCGGGAAGTAGCGGTCGTGGATTCTAGGCCTTTTGGGGGTACCTGCCCCTTGCGGGGTTGAGACCCCAAGAAGGTGCTGGTAGGCGCCGCAGAGGTTATTGACTGGATTAATCGCATGAAGGAGAAGGGGATTATTTCTGAAGGTACCGAGATCGACTGGTCGGCCTTGATGCGTTTCAAGAGAACATTCACCGAATCAGTTCCTAAGGGTACGGAGCAGGGGTTTGCCAGTGCCGGTATCGCCACGTTTCATGGGCGAGCCCTTTTCATCGATCAGACCGCCATCAAGGTGGGTGACGACACGCTGAAGGCTCGCCATGTGCTCATTGCGACGGGGGCACATCCAGCAAATCTGGCTATACCCGGTGAAGACTATTTGACCACCAGCGATCAATTTCTCGAGCTTGAGGAGCTTCCTAAGCGGATTATATTTGTGGGTGGCGGCTACATTTCTTTTGAGTTTGCCCATGTCGCCGCGCGTGCTGGTGCAGAGGTTCAGATCCTGCATAGAGGTGGTCGACTCCTCACGGGGTTTGACCCTGATTTGGTGAATCGATTATTACAGGCAACACAGGATATCGGCGTAGATGTTCGATTGAATACTGCTGTCGAAGCAATTGAAAAGGTGTCTGACCGTTTGATTGTGCACGTCTCGATGGACAACAAAAGACAAGAATTCGAAGCTGATCTAGTCGTCCACGGCGCAGGGAGGGTACCCGAGATAGAAGATCTGGATTTAGAAAAAGCTGGAATCAAGTATGAAAGAAATGGAGTATCAGTAAACGAATACCTCCAAAGTGTAACGAACCCGGCCGTCTACGCGGCTGGTGACGCGGCAGCGAGCGGAGGACCACCTCTGACACCCGTGGCCAGCATGGAAGGACGTGTCGTGGTGGCCAATCTGCTGGAGGGGAATCATGATAAACCTGACTATACCGCAGTGCCCACTGTGGTCTTTAGTGTTCCCCCTCTTGCATCTGTTGGATTGCAGGAAGAAGCTGCAAGGGCACAAGGTTTGAAGTTTAAGGTTAATCATGCCGATACGTCAGGCTGGTATTCCTCTCGTAGGGTGGGCATGAAATACTCTGGTTACAGGGTGCTGATTGAGGAGGACAGTAATCGTGTTCTTGGAGCCCACCTGTTGGGTCTCCATGCCGAGGAGGTGGTCAATCTCTTTGCTATGGCGATACAGTTTGGTCTTTGTGCGGACGACCTGAAAAACATACGCTACACCTACCCGAGTCATTCGGATGACATCAGCTACATGGTGTAGGCAAGGGGAATACCAAAAGAGGTTTGCTAAATATGAAAACGCTTATTTGCCCTACATGTGGGTGCTCACTTGTCAGGTTGGAGATCAGCAGGGATAAAGCTGTCGCTCACACCTATAGTGGCGAAGAATACCTATTCTGCTGCCAAGGCTGTGTGGATATCTTCGTTACCGACCCAAAGAAATACCTTGATGAAATCAGCGACTTGATCGTGTGCCCAACCTGCCTGAGGGAAAAACCAATGCAGTTTTCCGCTAAGATAGAGTTTGAAGGGAAGGACGTGTACTATTGCCGTTGTCCTCATTGTGTGGACCAGTTCAAAAAAAGGCCAGAGTATTTCATGAAGCGTTTGGCCGGTTCGGCAGATTAAGACCTTGTGATGGTAGAGAAGCATAGTCGCCTGTCCTTGCAAATGTATTCCACTAACAAGCCATGTCATCTACTGGAATTTCAGCAACTCTTGCATTTCTTCTTCTAAGGGTGGTATCTCTTTTGTCGGAGCACATGAAGAAGGTTCATATCCAAGTATTTGTAGCGGTGACATTGCTTTTTTCCGGGGCATCCTGGGCGGACGCGCACCTCTTGCCTCGAATCAGTGAGGCGACCGTCCATTCGCTCTACATTGAAGGAAGTCCAGGAAACGAAATAAAACTAGCAGCAGAACAGGTTCCAACACAAAGACAATCCTTGCGAGTCCAGAAGCTGGCTATAATTCAGGAACTTTATCCTGGAGAATTTTATCCAAGCAAAATAACTGTCAAAAAGGGTCTACCAGTAAAGATATACATAACAACTACAGATAGCGAACATATTAACAGGGTGAGCATCCAACCTTTTGTCAGTAGTTCTGGTTTACTCGAACCCGGGAAGGTAACCGTAATTGAATTTACGCCTGATCGGGTCGGGGAATTTAAGATACGCAATATAGGGCATGGCTTTGAGGGGACGTTAATAGTGGAGGAGTAGGTGGCAGGACACAAATGGCATTGGGCTGTTATCAGTTTGGTTAGCCTTATGGCAGGCCTCAGTTTAGTAAGGGGTTATTCTAAGGCGGCTTCGGAGTGGGGTGATCCGGTAAAAATTACCCGAGGAATTAACGTCTCCTACGTTCAGTTTACCGCAGAGAGTAGGCTGCTATTTGTTGGCAATGACTCCGTGGTGCTGGCCGATCCTGACGGAACAAATCTCAGCACTCTGTTTAAGTACCCCGGTGTTAGGCGGGCGGTTATGAGTCCTGACATGGAAAAAATTGTCTTTGACAATGGCTTTGACATCTTTATTGCAAGTGCTGATGGACATGATGTGACACCGATTGCTAATGACCCCGGCATTCTGGAGAGCGGTTCCTGGTTCAGTCCTGATGGGGAAAGGCTCGTTTTCTTTACAATCGACGACAGGAACCAGGTTTATGGAATCTGGACCATGGACCCGGATGGCAGAAACAAGGTAAACATTGCTTCCAGTAAAGGGTTCCAGATATACCGGCACCCCAGATGGAGCCCGGATAAGGCCATGATATCCTTTTTCACTATAAACAGGGGCGTGTTTAGGATCTCTGTTATGAATACGGATGGCAACGAAACGATTGACCTTACCTCCAGTTCAGATTCGCCTTCGAGACAAGCGAGCTGGAACCCAGATAGCAAAAGGCTTGTTTACTCCAGAAAAACCGAAAACTTCGATCTCTGGGTTATGGATGTGGGGGGAACAAGCAAAATGCAAATAACAAACCTTGCTGGGAATGAAGTCAAGCCAGTCTGGAGCCCAGACGGCACAAAAATCGCATTCCTGTGCTCGGGCTGTGAAAAAAAACGTAGAAGCGATCTGTACGTGATTTCAAGATCGCTATGATAGTGTCGTTGAGTCGGTCGCGACGAGCCCTTTGGCTCCCGACCTCTCGGAGGTTCCTGCCGCGAACCATGTTTTTATGCAGGATGCTCGATAAACTTCGCAAGACAGGCCCGACAGGCTCATCCGATGTAAAATAGTTAGGCTCGGATCACGTCGCGATCACTTTGTTAGTGGCGGCATATTTTAAGTTTCTCCTTCTCTCCTGGTTTCGGAGTTTAGGTGTTTCAGGGCCGCTTCAAGCGTAGCGACGTGTTCGATTTCGTCCCGTGCTAGGGCCTCGAACAGCGTTGCCTCGTGCTCCATCCCTACCTGCCTGGCGACCACAGCCAATCACTGCCCCTGCTCCACCGCCCCCTGGTCTACCTCGATCATCGCCTTCAGGTTGGTCTGCACATTCCGCTCGACCTCCGCGGGGTGAAGGAGTCGGACTACACGGCTCAGAGGCCTGGCCTTGTCACGCGCGATGTTTTCCATAAGCTTGGCCACCTCCGGAATGGTCCTTGCACGGTCGCTCATACCCCGGCTTTCATTTTGGTTGATTTTAAGCCCTCCTCTCCAGGGGAGAGTCAACCCTCGGGTTAGGTGGCCTCTCCTCCAGCGATGGCAGCTCGGATACAAACACAAGCTTGCCGTGGCCATTACCCCTCTACTTGGGGGAATAGAGAGTGACCTCTTGACAAATACCCCTAGGGGGTATAGGTATAAATAGATTCTCAGAAATTAGGGGGTTTTATGGCTAACGACAGAAGGGGCGTGATTGTACCGCCAACGCGACGGGAGGCTGCGCAGAGGCTGAACCGAATCGAGGGACAAATCAAGGGAATCAAGAAGATGGTAGAGGAGGGTCGGTACTGTGTAGAAGTGCTCGGCCAGATTTCTGCAGTCCATGAGGCCCTGCGAGGTGTGGGAAAAATCATCATGCGGAACTATCTAGGAAACTGCGTCACCAGCTCTTTAAGATCGGGAAGCAGCAAGAAAGCGAAGGAGACCTATAGTGAGCTGATGGACGTGATCTACAAGTTTGCCAAGTAACAATTCGGGCATCGAAACGGATTTATTTAGGGGCGGCGGCCAAATGGATTAGGTGTTTTTCGACAAATGCGAGAAGAATCACCTCTAAACACTAGGGAGAAGCCATGGAAAAAGTGCAGTTTAAGATAGGTGGAATGTCCTGTTCTTTCTGTGTCGGGACCATCCAGCAGGCCCTCGGACGAATGGATGGAGTAGAAGAGGTCCATGTAAGCCTTGCGCACGAAGAAACCCTTATTGAGTATGATCCTACCAGGGTAATGCCGGACGCTCTCAAGGATACATTGGTCGCCGTTGGTTATACGGTCCGTGACCCGGATAAGGTGCGCAGTTATGAGGAAGAAGAGGAGGAAATGCGCGGTGAAAGGGATCGTCTCATCATTGCCGGTTCACTCACCTGGATCACCTTTCTGCTTATGCTTCTCATGTGGCTCGGGCGCATGTTCCCTTACACAATTGAGATTGCGATGGCCGTAGCCTTCATCACTGTTTTTGTCGTCGGTTGGCCGATCCTTAAGATGGCCTGGGGCTCCATTCGGAGACGGATTTTTAATCAACACGTCCTGCTGGAATTTGCTGCGTTCGCTGGATTAATCGGAGGGCTTCTGGGTCTATATTTCCCGGAGTTTCGTTCTGCAGATTTTTTCGGTGTTGCGGTCTTTGTAACGGCTTACCATATCCTCAGCCAATACACTTCATTGCATGTCCGTACTCGAAGCTCCCAAGCGGTACGCAAGCTTCTAAGTCTTCAGCCCGCCGTAGCGCTTGTCATCAGAAACGGCAAGGAGGAAGAAGTCCCCATTGAAGAAGTACACATTGGCGACCTGGTTAGAGTTAGACCCGGGGCACAGATCCCCGTGGATGGCGAGGTGTTTGAAGGTAATTCAGCGGTCAATGAAAGTCTAGTGAGCGGGGAGCCTTTTCCCAAAGACAAAGCTAAGGGAGACGAAGTCATTGGAGGCTCAGTTAATCAAACCGGGGCTTTAATAGTTAGGGTCACCAAGATCGGGGAGGAAAGCTTCCTTCAACAGGTAGCCAGGCATCTCCAGGAGGCTCGTGCCCTAAAACCAAGCATTATTCAGCTTGTAGATCGGATCCTCAAGTACTTTGTGCCAGTTGTGTTGGCCTTTGCTGGACTGGCGTTTTTGATTTGGACCTTCGGGGCATGGTTTGTTACGGGCAAACCGGACTTCATCCGAGCTACGTTCTCGGCTCTAGCAGTCCTGGTCATGGGCTATCCTTGCGCTCTAGGGATGGCAACGCCGTTGGCTATGATTCGAGGCGGAGGGGAGGCTGCTCAGAAAGGCATCCTCATGCGTACTGGTGAGGCCTTTCAGGTCTTTAAGGATGTTAAAAGAGTCATCTTGGATAAGACCGGTACAATCACTGTGGGGAAGCCGAAGGTTGCAGACGTCATTCCCTTGAACGGCAGTAGTGATGAGGATCTTCTCCAGCTCGCCGCAAGTGCGGAGAAACCTTCGGAGCATCCTTTGGCACAAGCCATCGTTGAGCGTTGTGAGGAGCAGGGTTTGAAGCTCAGAGAGACAAAGGATTTTCAGGCAGTACCAGGCTTTGGGATTCGAGCTGTTGTCGATGAAGCACAAATCCTTGTCGGTAGCGTCAGATTTCTCAAAGAGGAAGCGATTGATGTCGGCGTGGCACGGGAAAAGGCTGCGGAACTGGAGGCCAGTGCCAAAACAGTAATAGCTGTGGCGGATAACGGTACGGTTGTCGGTCTTTTGACGATTGCTGATGAAGTGAAAGTCGATGCTGTCGATGCCGTTACCCAGATGGAAAAAGCCGGATTGGTTCCGATTATGCTCACTGGAGATAACAAACAAACGGCGGAGGCTGTCGCCTCTTTGGTTGGCATCAAGGAGATATACGCTCAGGTGTTGCCGCAGGACAAGGCGGCTAAGGTACGTGAGCTTCAACGGAGGGGTTTCCGAGTCGCCATGGTCGGGGATGGGATTAACGATGCCCCGGCGCTTATGCAGGCAGACGTCGGGGTTGCCATAGGAGCTGGGACCGATATCGCTATTGAGTCATCGGATGTGATCCTCGTGGGCGAGCGACTGGGTGGCTTTGTGGATGCCTACCACATTGCTAAACGGAGTTTTCGTAAAACAGTTCAGAATCTCTTGCTGGCCTTTTCTTTCAACGGTATCGGTGTACCCCTTGCCACGACAGGTTTGGTTCACCCCGTGTGGGCCATGATTGCAATGGTTGCGAGTGTTAGCACAGTCCTTATTAACTCTTTTGCTGGGAGGCTTTTGCCCAAACCTGTCCAGAGAAAAATCCCTGTGCCAATCGGACCAGTTGAAGAGTTAACTTTTAAAGTGCCCACGATTCACTGCGAGGGCTGCGTGCAAATTATTCGCGATGCCTTAGGCCGATTTCCTGGAGTGACCAAAGTAGAAGGGGAACCAACGCAGAAGCAGATTGCCGTGACGGTTCAAAGAGGCTCGCTACCTAGAGATCAAATTGTGGGTGAAATTGTAAAGCTCGGACATACCATAGAGTAGTCCGGGCCCCGTGTAGTGGAGTTTAAAAACGAAACATGGAAATTTATCAGCTGATCTTGGTCCCTATCGCTTTTGGCCTTCTGGGCTTTGTCGAGCCTTGCTCGATTGGAGCGAACATCCTTTTCTTGGGCTATCTTCAGACGCGCGAAAGATCGAAGTTCCTTGAAGCAGTGAAATTCACGATCACCCGAGCGATTTTCCTGGGTCTGATTGGTTTAGCTGCTGGCGTGATGGGTCAGACTCTCCGCATAGAGACCTATTCGTATTCTATGATTCTGGGAGTTTTGTACGTCTTATTGGGTTTGTTCGGCCTCTGGTGGGGCTATCGGGGAATGGGGTTGGGACCCCTCGATCTGGGCCGGTATTTTCCAAAAGGAGGTGCAGTCCCATTGGGCGTGATCTTCGGTCTAAGCGCACCGGCCTGTTCCTTTCCTCTTCTCCTGGCACTGGTCGGGCTTGGGGTATTGAAAGGGGCCTGGGTCGGCTTTCTTACTCTATTTCTTTTTGGTTTGGCTCTTTCTGCCCCACTTCTCTGGATCGCCCGTTCAGATCGAGCTGATGAGATCTTGCGGCGCCTAGGGAGGGTTCCCTTGAAAGCCCCGTATCTCCCCGGATTAGTTTTAATTTTTGTAGGATTTATTACGGCGTTTACAGCCTGGCGGCAACTGGTCGCTGGCTAGGAGGAGAAAATATAGGGAGGCCAAAATGCGGAAATGGTTAATTGCGACGGTAGTTTTAGCAGTGGCATTTAGCGGGGTTGCGATCGGTTACTTTCTGAATCCTGTAGGGATCCCGCCGATCAGAGGCTATATGGAAGGGAAAGAAATCCGTTTCATCCACACTGAGGCGTCGGACGCAAAGGTCGCCGAGCTTTTAACCGATATGATGGGCTCGCCAGTGCTCGTAGTCCCATCACTTGCCCAGGCCCCCAAGGCAACGCTCTCTAACGTCTACGTTTTCACCAACGGAATTAGTGGGGAGGGGCCATTCAAATTCCAGCCTGACGTGTTCGACAATCCTCCCGGCACAGCCGGCTACAGCCCGTTACGGGCGCTAAACCTGGTGACCTGGAAGGAAGAGCAGCTCGCTCGCAAACTAAAGTCAGCGGCTGAGGTGGAGGGTGCCATGGAAAAGGGCGAGGTGACTATCAAGCAACCCGGCGTTGTCGTCAATATGCCGATGCTGACGTGGCCTGGGGGAAGACGTTAGGCGTTATCTAGATAATCAGTGAGGTGAGAGGTGAGTTGGAACATTCTCAGTCAGATTACTAGCGTAACTTTCCTGTGGGTGTTTCTTCAGCCTGTCCTTCTGGAAGCTGCCCCGATCCAGGGGCTATCGCCACGTACCCAATTTTTTCTTGGGACAGCTGTTAGGAGTTTCGTGAAAGTGGCGCGCGCGTCTGGTGGAGGCGAGCGGCTTCAGGTGGTTCAGGTTCCAACCATTGTAAACTACAACCTCGCGACTGATGCCGTTATCACCCTGGCCGTACCGTACGTGATTAAGGAAAAGAAGTTAGTAGACGGGTCACACCTGGCCGCGAGGGGAGTTGGTGATATTCGGCTGTTCGGTAAATATCGCTTCTACCGGGATGATTTTCCGCGCGGAAGCAAGCAAATGGCCGCAACCTTCGGCCTGGAGCTTCCCACAGGGGCCACAAATAAAACCAAGGATGGTGTCAAGCTGCTCCCTCCTCTTCAACTTGGATCAGGCAGCGTGGACCCCTTTTTTAACGTGGCGGCAGGCTGGATCACCGCCTTCCATACCGTGGAGGGAGGAGTCCAGTTCAAATACAACTCCCCGCACGACGGGTTTCGTTTCGGCCCTGTATTCAACTATGACCTTTCCTATTCTTACTCGATCTATCCAGGCTGGCCGGTTCCAAATGCCCAGTTGAATCTCCTCCTGGAGTTTAACGGCGAGCACCGCGAGCCCAGCACCAACCGTAGTGGAAAGGTCCCCAACTCTGGCGGTGATACGATATTCCTCTCTCCGGGCATCCAGTACATTTTATTCGACAATGCCTTGGTGGAGGCGTCATTCCAATATCCTGTCGTGGATCAGGAAAACGGTAAACAGCTTAATCAGGACTATCGGGTGCTGTTCGGATTTCGAGTGCTCTTTTAATTAATTAGGAACCTGTTGCCGATGGAGTTTGTTTAAAGCTTATAGGAATAGAAGAGGGGAGGTAGAGATGAGATCCAAGAAAAGTGTTTTGCTTTTGTTTTTCGGTCTACTCATGGTCGCCTTGTTTTCCGCTCCGCTCTTGGCCGCAGAGGGGATGAAGGTCAGGATGCGGGTCGATGGGATGATATGACCCATATGAAGTTACGGGGTCAAGAAGGCCCTGGCACGCCTGGATGGCGTGGAAAATGTTGACGTTAGTCTTTTGAAAGGTCGAGCCACCTTCAGTCTCAAGCCCGGCAAAGAACTTCAGCCCGAGATTTTAAGGAAAGCAGTTGTCGATGCTGGTTTTACGCCCAAGGATATCTCCATTACGGTGAGGGGAACCGTACAAGAGAAGAACGGGAAGCCCGCTTTTCAGCCCGTAGGTTTAGGGCAGATCTTCTCCATTACGGAGAATGCGGAGTTCACAAAGTTAAACGGTAAAGGGTTGAAGGAGGTTGAATTGGTTGCAAAGGTCATTGGAGAGAAGCCACCGCTCTCCTTGGAGATTCAGAAGTACCATCAATAGCGGGAAGGGAGTTGAAAGTTTTCACGGCGAAAACTTGTTCAACCTCTTTTTGGAAGAACAAAAAATGGGCACACTTGGCTTAACAGGGGCGTTCGCGGCCGGGCTTGTGATGGTCGTGGGACCTAGTTCTCTTCCTATAATCTCAGTAATTGCCGGGTACGTCATCGGGGCGGAGGAAGAACGGAGATTGCCCCGGCTACTGGGTTTCCTAGCGACAGAAGGTGGGGAGTCCGTGGGCCGCGTTTCTTTTCGGTATGCCCTTTGTTTTTGCCATCTGACCTTTCTGAGTGCCGATTGTGCTATCCGTGACGACAGCCGCAGCAGGAACGGGACGCATTTGGTATAGAGGACTTCTTCTCCTTGTTTTTGGTCTAGGACGGGCCCTTCCTCTACTCATTGCTGGACTCTCTGCTGACTTTGTAAAGCGGATCGAAGTAGTAGCATCCTACATGATGCCCTATCTGGAGAGGGTCTTTGGCTTCGTTTTTCTCGGCCTTGGCGGTTATTATTTATATATAAGGCCTGGGAGTTTTTTCAGCCTTATCTGACATAATCTCTTTCTTAAATCAGATTGTTTAGCATGGAATTTATCACTCAAGGACTGACTTTCTCCTATTTTCTTATTCTCCACCTCTTCCGGATGATGTACTGGGTCTGGATCCCCGGCATTTTCTTCTCTGCTTTTTTTGCTTTGAGGTATCGGGAGAGCGCGAGGAGCCGACTTCTTTCCGGGGGAGGACTCTTTGCGGCCCTGCTTTATGGGGTAACCAGTTCGCCGTCACGCAAGAAAGCCATGGAGACTGTGGGGGAGCTGAAACAGAAGGGTGTGGGGACAGCAAATATCCTGGCTTTTCTCGTTGCAAGCCAGAGCCTCGTGATCTATTCCCTGGTGATCCTGATGGCCATGATGGGCGCCGAGTTTGCCCTCGGGCAGCTCATGGGTGGCATTATTTTGGCGTTGCTTGTGGCCAGCGTTTGGCGTCTCTTTAAAATGGACGAAGAACCTCAATCATCCCCGATTACGCCAGATAAAGTTACCTCACACCCAACCTGGAGTGGTCTTCTCCTCTCGGGATCCGGGTGGTGGGAAGCTGTCAAATACATTGCCGGGGAGTTTCGCTTTTTCTGGTTCAACTTAGCTTTCGGGATTTTGCTTGGCGGGTTCATTCTGTCCGCTGGGCTGCAGAAGTGGTGGATCGATTTTTCCCAAATTGGTGGGGGAGGGATTCTTAGCGATATACTGAGTGCTTTCGTAGCGCCAATTTTAGCGATTATCTTCTTGGTTCCGTCGGTCGGGAACATTATGATCGTAACAGGCTTGTTTAAGTCCTATGCTATTTCTTATCCCGGAGTCGTAAGTTTCCTCCTTGCAAGTCTTGTGAGCCCGCTCATTCTCCCTGGATATTTCCGAATTTTCGGTAAAAGAAAAGCTCTGGTCCTGATCAGCCTCATATTTCTTTTGGCTATCGTCGCTGCACTTTTAACCACTTGGGCCTATGCGCTGATTGGTTTCAGGCCGGACCCGGTTACGATGGGTCGGAACTTTTCTCATGAAATAATTGCATGGCTACTTTTATTATGGGAAAGATAAGCGGAATGGGAATGTGAATGTACAGAGTGATCGACAAGATTATACGTTATTGGGGTTATTAGGACAGATGGCGGCTTTACGCCCAGGGATATTTTCATAACGGTGAGGGGGTAGCTGGCGGAGGAGGATAATAAGTTTGTCTTTCGGGCCATCGGGTCGGGCTAGGTCTTCTCTTTAATGGAAACTGTGAACCTAAAAAAACTGAAGGGTGAAGGGTTAAAAGAGATTGACCTGGTTGCAAAGGTCATTGGAGAGAAGCCACCGCTCTCCTTGGAGATTCAGAAAATACCAGAGATAGTTTCCGAGGAAAACCAACAAAGAATCATGCGCCGGGTTACGAAACCGCTGGAGGAACCGGTCAATGGCCTCTACGAAAATTGAAACGGAAAAGTCACGCGATAGCGAGCTCGAAGCTCAGCTAAAAGCACTTGAAAAGTACGTTCCTTCTATCGTCCGCACAGCCATCGCAAGGGATCCGCAAAAACCCCTGCTCGACCGCCATACGCGGGACCTCAGCGTTCTCTTCATGGATATTGCTGGCTGTACGCGTCTCTGTGAAATACTGTCTCCCGGACGTATGCAGGAAGTCATTGAAGGGTATTTCTCATCCTTTATCGATGAAGTGCATGACCTCGGAGGCACAATCAACGAGACAGCGGGAGATGGTTTGATGATCCTTTTTTTAAACGAGGATCCAGAGGACCATGCCCTGGCTGCTGCCCGTGCGGCATTTCTTATCCATGCGCACACAAGGGAATTTGCGATTTGCTGGGGAGGGGAATGCGAGGACTTAGCCGTTCACATTGGGATCAATACAGGACGTGCTTCCCTTGGCGTCTTAGAGTTCCGAGGGAAGCGTGAAGTTCGGGCTACCTATACCGCAAGCGGCCCTGTAATAAATATTGCTGCCCGTCTGGCTGATCTCGCCCCTGGAGGGAAAACCTATGTGGGAGAGGAAAACTGGAGACGCATCAGGGGAGATTTCGATGGGTCCTTTGTGGGGAGATTCGAATTAAAGAACGTCACCCGCCCTGTTGGAGTTTACGAGGTGACGCGGGAACGTTCTGTCGCTCCTTAGCTGGAGTCATTCAGGGTAAGTACCATAGTCAAAGGCCGGTCGCAGTCTACTCCCAGGAGATTTCTTTGGGAGCTCGTGGATGAGGTTATCAGGTGGCTCCCGTTTACCATGGGAAAAATGGGCGGAATGTAGATGTACAGTGCGGTCAGATGCGGAGTTGCGGTAATGGCCATGACCGCAGTATTTGGCTCGACTAGAATATTCGATTCTGCTGCCCAGACTTCCGGTTCAAAAGTAGCAGCACAACCTAGCCTCACTGTGCCGTTTGAGGAGAAATCAGATTTGAGTAAGGCGCTTGCAAGGGGAGCTAAAATGTACGCCACATCCTGCCAGCCCTGCCATGGAGGCCGACACGGCAAAGGGAGCATCGGCAGGGCGCATCCGCATAACGAAATGGGGCATACCTGGCACCACCCCGACGCTCAGCTCAAGGAGTGGATTCTCCACGGCAAACCAGGACCAGGGTTAAGTATTATGCCAGGGTTTAACTATCTCAGGGAGCATGATGTAGAGGCCATATTGGCCCTCATCAAGACATGGTGGACCGATGAACAGCGAGAGATCCAGGAGGACATATCACGGAGGTACCAGGAAGCGATCGGAAAACAGAAAAAGGCGCGTTGAAAGTCTGTGTGTTTGACTGATATTTTAGACTCTTTGGATTGCTGTACGCGGCTGCTGTTTTGGGTGGTCTCGGATCCACGTGGATCTATGCCGCTTTCGGTTTCCGGCCCAGCCTGCCACCGGTCAGGCTCATAGGCAAAGTTTTTAGAGCGCTTTTTAGCCTTTTTGGCAAATAGTTTGGAGGATGGAGGAATCCGGAAGAGTGAAGATGGTTCTGTTTGTATGTGTCGAAAACTCTTGCCGTAGTCAAATCGCGGAGGCTTTCGCGCGAATTCACAGGTCGGGGTTGATCGAGGCTTTCAGTGCCGGGTCTCGTCCTTCAGGAGAGGTTAATCCTAAAGCAGTCGAATCTATGCAAGAGCTTGGCTACAACCTTACCCTTCACCAATCCAAATCCCTCGATAAGATACCTAAAGTGGTGTTCGATTACGTGATCACGATGGGGTGTGGTGATCAGTGCCCCGTCCTGCAAACCAAGCATCGAGAGGATTGGGAAATACCCGATCCCAAAGCGATGCCGCCCGATGAATTTCGCGCCGTACGCGACCTTATCGAAGCAAAGGTAAAGAACCTTATTGCTAAGTTCTCGGTCCCGTCATTTTCTTGTCCCTAGGTTCCTCCGGCCTTGAGTGAATTAACGCGCTCCCTACATTTTATTCCCTCTTTTGAGACTTTTGGGATCGGCACCTACCAAATTTTGGAAAAACCGGTCCCAACTGTTCCCGATTATCGGGACAAATTGCTGGCATAGCCCTTGCGTAAAGGGAAAGAGGGTAGATGAACGCAGTGATCAATAATACTACGACAACCAAGAAAAACTCTAGCAGCGCAGAAGATAGGATATCGTCGCTCTTCCAGCCGGACACTCTTCTTACTGAACAGTACCTGGATACTTATCGCAGGAAGACCCATCTAGAGCCGGAAAAAAGGCTCATCCTGGCTGTCTTGGACGATGCGGTGGCTTGCTTTCAGAAGTATGTCTCTGCACAAAAGCCCAAGGAGAAGGCGCTCTTTCAAGAAGCAGAAGAGTGGTTGATGGAGAAGGACAGTGACTGGGCTTTTTCCTTTGAGAACATTTGCGAAAGCCTGGGGTTGGCTCCTGCTTACCTCCGCAAGGGATTAGTGCAGTGGAAGGAAGGGCAAGTGCGTCCCAAAGCCAAGATCTATCATCTGAACCCTGTGCAGGAAAAAAACAATTGTACCCCAAGAATGTCGAAGCCCTCAACGCATAAGGTTCGAGAATTGAAAAACGGGACAAAGTAAAGCCAATCCTGTAACTGCCGTTGCTGGTGGCTACGATCCCAGCCGCTAATCGATCAGGTCAATAAACTTCTGCTCTTTTCATACTTTTGCTTTCCTATTTTTAAACCGAGATTTCCTCCATTCCTGAGGTATCTTCGGTTTTTGGTTTAACAATTGGAGTTCGGAGTTTCCTCAGAGCCTTTTGCTCAATCTGGCGAATTCGCTCGCGCGTAATCGAAAACTTTCCTCCTAATTCCTCCAGGGTGTAGTCTCGGAGTTCACCGATTCCGAAACGAAAGCGAAGCACCATTTCCTCCCTCGGCGGGAGTGTCGCGAGGACCTTTTTCACCTCTAAGGTGAGATTCTTGTTCATTGTCTCCACGGAGGGATCTGGAATTTGTTGGTCCTCGATAAAGTCTCCCAAGCGGCTTTCTCCCTCAACTCCAACGGGTGTGTCGAGTGAAACAGGCTCCTTGGCGATGTTCATCAGTTTTTTGATCTCGTTCTGAGAGAAGCCTGCCTCCGCGGCCACCTCCGCCGGCAAGGGTTCCCGCTCCAGTTCCAAATAAAGGGATCGATAGGTTCGAATCATCTTGTTTCTGGTCTCAATCAAGTGTGTGGGAGTCCGAATGGTAGTCCCCGAATCGATAATGCCTCGCGTCATGGCCTGGCGGATCCACCACCCTGCATAGGTGGAAAATCTAAAACCCAGCCGGTAGTCAAATTTCTCAGCGGCCCTCATGAGCCCAAGGTTGCCTTCTTGTACGAGGTCCAACAGCTGCAGACCCCGATTGCTGTATTTCTTCGCCAGGGAGACCACTAGGCGCAGGTTGGCCTCTACGAGATCATTGGTGGCGGCTTTAATCTTGTTTTCTGCTTCCATAATTGAATGGGCTTGCCGTTTAATCTCCTCGGAGGGTAGCCCCATCTCCTCTTCGATTTCTCGGAGACGGGAAAGGATGGTTTGACGTTCTTTCTTGATCCGGTTGATTCCTTCCTTCTCTTCAAGCTCGGTTAGGAGTCCATAGGCATTCTTGAGCCTTCCTGCGATCGCATCGATCTGCGACTTTGAGAGTCGGAGGTCTTTTAGCGTCTCGATGATCTCTCGTTTCTTCTTTAAAAGGTGTTTTTCGAGATGACCCCTTCGCTTTTTTGGAGTCCGTTTTCTCTTCAACTCGGACTGAAGCTGGCAACGCCGCTGGTTTAGGGTTCGAAGTCGTACGATGCCGGTTAGAAATCGCTTGCGCTCGGCACTTTCGTCAGTCGACTCCTCGCCCTCCTCGGTATCCATGAGTACGTCCTTTGGATTCAATTCGTTTCTCTTGACCTTGTTTCCGAGTTCAAGGGTAAAGCCCATGGCAATGGGGGATGAAAGGACCGTCTCCATGAACTGCTTCTGCCCTTCCTCCATCTGCATTCCCAAGGCTACCTCCTGTTCTTTCCTTAGAAGAGAAACACTACCAATATCGCGGAGGTAAAGCGCCACGGGATCGGTGCCTTTGTTCGTACCATCGATTGCAATCTCGTCGTCTTTCTCAACTTCGGGAGTGTCTTCCTCCCGGGGCAGTAGGTCCTGTTCACCATCGAGTTCCTCTACTACTAGTTTCGTATGCTGCCCTTTCAAGGTTACAGAAAACTCATCCATTTCTTCAAACATTAGCTCTTTTTCCATGACCTTTCTTTACTCCTCCTAAACGTTATCTTTCCCCCCCCCGGTTTTTCAGACACGGAATTAGAACATTCCAATTTGCCCAAATGGATCCTGGAAAAGCAGCCGAAGAATAAATGGAGAAAGTAAAACCTAAACAAGCTGCCAAGGCCAATGTAGCTCGTATCTGGTGTGGAACCCTTTCGGGGAAGAACTAATCTAGGGTGTCACGAGCAACTGCTACACTAGAAAAGGCTACGATGACCGATACCAAAGTTTGTATGTTCGCAAGCGAAAGGTTCAGTGCTAAATTTAATCCGTAAAAATGGAATGTCAATGGGGGTACGGCATTTTAAATTGACGCTGTAGGTCTAAAAACATTAGGTAAATTAATAGGTTAGATGTATATTCCTCAGGAAGTTAGGAAATTTTGAAGCTCAAAAATGCTCCATTTGGCAACGGAAGCTTGATGTTAAGAACCGAACGGATGGCCGCCAAAACCGCTGGTTGTAATCTTCCTTTGGACTCAATATTTAGTGAGTCTTGTCTAGGTGAGTAGCTGGCATTTGGCAGGTGTATCTATTCCTGTTATCTGATATTGAGGTTGTTTGTATTGTTTTGTGAGAGCTGGAGAGTGGATTTATGACAGCCTATGATGTTTCGCCGGATAAACTCCGGCGGAAATGCTCATCCGCACTTCTGCCATTTGCGTGTACGTCGGATATGATCCCGCTGGCCGATTTCATCGGGCAGGAAAGGGCCATGCGTGCCATTGAATTTGGTCTAGGGGTCAATAAACCGGGCTTTAATATATACGTTAATGGGCTTACCGGCACTGGAAAGACCACCATCATCAAGTCGTTTTTGAAAAAGATTACGGCGGGAATGGCTCGGCCAGAGGAAAACTCATCAGTTCCGGAAGACTGATGCTACGTTTACAACTTCACTGACCCTGACCGACCGCAGGCGCTGAACGTCCGCCGCGGGTGGGGAAAGATTCTCAAGAAGGATATGGAGGAATTTATCCAATCGCTTCAAAAGGAGATCAAGGCGACTTTTGAGAGTGAGGAATTTGCGCGTCAGCGTCAAGCCATGATCGAGGAACGACATTCTAAAAAATCTGGGACATTTTAAAGGGACCGAGGGCGCCCAGACGAAGGGGCCACTGGCCCTTCTTCAGCCTCCGGAAGCCCCCTCCGATCCGTTCCTTCCTTACCGGGTCAATGTCTTTGTTGACAACAGCGATACAGAGGGGCCCCCAATCATCATTGAAACTAATCCCACCTACCATAATATGTTTGGAGTGGTGGAGAAGCGCCCGGCCCTCGGGGGTTTTACCACGGACTTTACCCAAATCAAGGCGGGTTCGATCAACCGTGCCAATGCGGGCTATCTAGTTCTTTACGATCGGGATGTATTGTCCAATCCGGGGGTATGGGAGTCCCTAAAGAGGGTCATCAAGAATCAGGAGCATTGCATTGAAGAACCGGCCTCTCAGTTCGGCTGGTTACCGCCCCAGGGTCTGAGATCCGAGCCCATTCCCACCGACACCAAAGTGATCATGATCGGAGACCCTTTTTTGTATCAGTATCTCTCTTCTGCAGACCCCGATTTCCGTGTGACCTTTAAGGTCAAGGCTGACTTTGACTCTCAGATCGATAAATCCAAAGACAACATCGTTTCCTATGCCTGTTTCATCAGCGCCTGCTGTCAGTGGGAAGGGCTTCGCCACTTTGATTCCAGCGGTGTGTCGGAAATCGTCGAACATGGAGCAAGGTTGGTGGAAGACCAGGAAAAGCTATCGACTCGATTCAGCGATATTCTCGACGTTCTGATTGAGTCGGATTATTGGGCAAGGAAGGATGGGAGCGAGCTGGTTACGGGCAAGCACGTTGAGAAGGCACGCGATGAGAAAACCTATCGGCTTAACCTCATTGAGGAGAGGCTTTAGGAATTACCAGCTCGGTAAATCAGAACGGTGAGATCCAGGCAATCGGTGGGATTGATCGCAAGATCGAGGGGTTTTTCGAACTCTGCCGGCTCAAGGGTATCACTGGAGATCAGGGAGTTCTGGTACCCCACTCCAATTTGATAATTCTGATGCTACGCCGTGACGTGGTGGAGGCCGTTGCACAAGGGAAGTTTTGCATTTATGCTGTCAGTACCATCGACGAGGGGATCGAAGTTCTCACCGGTACGCCGGCTGGTCAGAGAGATAGCGAGGGGCACTATCCGGCTACCTCCATCAATGGTATGGTTGAAAAGCAGCTGGAAGAATACTCCAAGAGGCTGAAGCAATTCACGGTTTCCGAACGCCGAAGAGAAGACCGGAATGAGGAAGATGATTAACACCAAGCTTGTTTATTGTTTGAATATTTACCAGTAAGGAGGCGACGACATGGCTGAGAAATCCTTGCAAGAGTGGCACGAACCCACGGGAGAGGCTCAAAAGGCAGGATACGGGAAATGGGGGCGACCCAACTCACCATACGATACCTTTATGGAGGAACAGGGCATTCCCATCTACCGTGCTATAGGAGTCAGAAAGATCCAGGACCTACCGCTCAAACCCTGGAAACGCATGGGTGGTAAAGGTACCTTCATTCAACTCTTTGGCACGGAGGGCCTTTGGGGATGTTATGTCATTGAACTACCGGGGGCAGGCGCCCTCAACGCGGAGCGCCACCTCTATGAAGAGCAGTATTTCGTTGTGGAAGGGCGTGGAACCACCGAAGTTTGGGCCGAAGGAAGCAACAAGAAACAGACCTTCGAGTGGCAGGCGGGTTCTCTATTCTCCATTCCCATGAATGCATGGCATCGGATCATCAACGCGGCTTCCAGCCCGGCTCTTCTGCTCGGTGGGACCACCGCGCCCAACGTCATGAATCTTTTCGTGAATACCGATTTCATTTTCAATTGCCCCTATCCATTTACAGACCGCTACGATGCAAGTGATGATTACTACAAGCCCAAGGACGACATTGAGCCTGACCCGGTCAGAGGGCTCGCGATGCGCCGGACCAATCTCCTTTCGGATATTGTCGAGTGCGAATTACCTCGTGACAACCGGCGGTCGCCGGGTTACCGGAGGATTGAGCCCCATATGACTGGAAACAAGTTCTATTTTTGGATCGGGCAGCATGAGACCGGTCGGTACTCGAAAGCCCACGCCCATGGTTCGGCTGCGGTCCTTATCTGTATCAAAGGTAAGGGATACACCTATACCTGGCCTGCTACCCTGGGAACGACTCCCTGGAAGGATGGAAAAGCCGATAAAATCAAAAGGCAGGACTATGAACCCGTGGGTATGG
>Ga0209980_10000670_pt1 | contig 18894 bp, 20 predicted proteins | sample CR02metaG_FD_183611 | JGI IMG/M metagenome (GOLD analysis project Ga0209980, IMG submission 183611) | Deep subsurface microbial communities from Mariana Trench to uncover new lineages of life (NeLLi) - CR02 metaG (SPAdes) (version 2) | ecosystem: Environmental > Aquatic > Marine > Ocean trench...
GCGCATGGCTTCCGATGTTCCACATCGCCGCGCCACGCGCTCCTAGCCGAAAACCTTGGGAAACCGTCTCTAGGGGTGATTATCAAGGACCTTTGGTATCAACCTGGTTCATCGAGCCTGGCGATACATCTCTCGTCGTCGTTTTTCGGATTGTTGACGAATGTGCTTACCGGATAGGCGCAAACGGACAGGGAATGAAAAGGCTTGAGAAGTGCTTCGGCCTCATCCGCCGCCCCCGGCCCACCTTCGAGCCAGAGATCATGCCGATCCGGCGGCAGGATTACCGGCATGCGGTCGTGGATCGGCCGAATGGTGTCGTTGGCTTGCGTCACGATGATGGTGAATGACTCGATCTCATCCCCTCCCTCCCCCTGCCAGCGCTCCCAAAGTCCGGCAAAGGCGAAGGGCTCCTCATTCGTAAGTGCTATGCGATAGGGCTGCTTGCCGTCCGACTCCCGGCGCCATTCGTAAAACCCATCCGCCGGGACGAGGCAACGCCGGTGCAAGAATGCGGCGCGGTAAGCGGGCTTGGAACGCACCGTCTCGGCCCGCGCGTTGATCATCGAGTAACGGTGATCCGGCCCCTTGGACCAGGACGGCACCAAGCCCCAGCGCAATAGCGCGAGCTCCCGTCCCGGTGCCCCGGATGTCGGGCGCACCACGGGCGCGGCCTGGGTCGGCGCGATGTTGTAGCGCCGGGCGAAGTTCGGCAACGCACCCGTGATCTCGAAGGCGCGGCGCATGGCGTCGGGCGGTGATGTCAGCGAATAGCGCCCACACATGGGACAATCCTAGAATAAAGAGCGCTCGATTAGGAGGCCGGCCGCGATCCATCCATGTCGCCTGTTGAACGGCCCCACTAGAGCACTATCCGGCTTCGTTCATCCGAGACGCTTGTTCTCGGCGTGATCGTAGTCTAGCGAAGTCTCACTGGTGAAACGCCACGATACGGCGGTGTCCTGGCCGTCGGCGGCGAACACCTCGTCCAGGAAATCTAGCATGATCCGCCATGCCGCCTCGGACGCGTCGGGCCGGTAGCGGGCCGGCATGGTATCGTTGAGCCAGCCGTGAGGGACGTCCGGAAAGAGATGGATGGCGTAGGACTTGCGGTGGGTCTCGAGGGCGTCGCGGAACCGGCGCACGTCATCGACCGAGATCACATGGTCGCCTTCGCCGAAAATCCCGAGCAGCGGACAGCCGAGCTTCGCGATCAGGCCGTCGAGGGGTTCGGGCTGGCGTTCATGCACCTCCCATTCCCGGGGCGAGGCGGCGCCGTAATAGACGACGCAGGCGCTGACAGGCCGCTTGGCCGTAAAGACGATAGGATAGCGGCCGGTCTGGCACATGCCGATGACCACCGTCCGTTCAACATTCGCGCCCTCGATGCCGGATAGCGCATCAAGCGCCGATTCGAGATCCGCCACCACCTCCGCATCCGAGAGCTTGGCCCTTCTATCGCCCCGGCGGACCGCTTCCGGGTCCGGGTGGCGAAAGAAGAGATCGGGCGCCAAGGCCGCAAACCCATCCCTTGCGAGCCGCTCCGCCAGGTTCAGCGTGTGTTGCACCAAGCCGTAACGCTCGTGGAGCAAGACGGCACAAGGCGAGTCCACCGCCCCTTCGGGCCGCGCGAAATAGGCGCGGGCGCCCGACGTGCAGGAGACGTAGCCCGTTTCGATGCCGCCATTCGAACCCATGCCGCCTCCCCCTCAACTCAGACGCCTTCTCATGGAGCCGCGGGGCCTGGGTGTCAAGCCCGCGCCGGAGCGGCGGCCTTTTCATCCTTGGGCGGTTGGTTGGGTCCAAAAGGGTTTCGGCTTCCGTCCCGGCAAGGCTTCAGGCGTAGACCTTGCCGAAACGGTTTTCGATGAAGTCCTTGTACTTCGCCTGCTCCTGGCGCACGAAGCCGCGCTTGGGCAGCTTGCCCTGGCGAAGCAGATCCATCATCGCGCAGGCGGCGGCGGCGGTGGTGGTCTGGATCGCGCTGCGGCCCTTATCATCCTCATCGCCATAAATCTTCCGGACGTAGCTTTCCTGGGTCAATCGGCCGTCCTTCAGCCCCGTCACCGTCACGAAGATCAAGACCACGTCCTGGCGGGTGACGGGCACGCCGTGCTCGATGATGTCGCGGAAGATTTCGCGCCGCTCGCAAAGCCGCAGATCCAAGACCAGCATCCGCACCATGTCGCGGTGGCCAGGGTAGCGCACGGTCTTGTAATTGAGGTTCCGAACCCGCCCTTCGAGGGTCTCGCATAAGGTGCCGACGCCCCCTGCGGTGGAGAACGCCTCGTAGCGTACGCCGTCGAGGGAGAATTCCTCGAGACCCTCGAGCGGCAGGATCTCGCGCTTCTCGCCGTTATAGATCGCCTCACTAGGGTTGCAGTACTCGTTGATCAAACCTTCGGTGCTCCAGGTCAGGTTGTACTTGAGCGCGTTGTCGGGAAATTGCGGCAGCGCGCCGACCCTGAGGCGCACGTCATAGGGCTCGTCGAAGCGGTTGATCAGATCGTTGGCGACGATGGAAATAAAACCGGGCGCCAATCCGCACTGGGGGATGAAGGCCTTCTCCGAGCCGTTCGCGAGTTGCCGGATCCGGCGGGCCGTATCGACATCTTCCGTCAGGTCCAGGAAGTGGATGCCCGCCTCCTTCGCGGCTTCGGCGATGGGCAGGCTGAGATAATAGGGGCAGGCGCTGAAGACCACGTCCTGGCCCGCCAAGGCGGCATCGAGGCCGGCGTGGTCCTCGACATTGGCGACCGTCGCCGTCACCCCTTGAGGAAGGCCGCGCTTGAGCGCTTCCGCATCGCCGTCGGCGAGGGTAACCGCGAAGTCACCCGCCTCCGCCAGCATGGCGGCGATCGTCATGCCGATCTGCCCGGCGCCGATCACCAGAACCTTGATCACGCCAGAACCTTGATCATGCCCGAACCTTGACCATGGACGTCCCCTACCCGGCTTCAGACCTCGCCCGGAAATATCTGGGCCAGCGTAGAGTTAACCCATGCTAGTTAACCGACTGTTTACGGCATTATTGGGGCGGACGGCCCGGTAGGGTATCGGCCGAGGCTGCTGGAACGGTCGAGAATCAGCAATTATTGCGCCATCCACCCCGTTTTGATGGTATCACTGACCGCCGTAATTAGCCACTAAGGCGCCTCCTGGGGCTACCCCATAAAAACACGGCCGCTATGTTCCGCATAGGAGGCCGTGCGCGCCGGGCCGGCACCGGCGGCTTCTGGAATCAGGCGACAAACCACTTCATGGAGTGGGAGCATTGACGAGTGATAGGGCTTAATCAGCGGGGATTGTGCCGGTGACCACCGGGACCGCAGAAGAGGCATCGGCGGGGGCAGCGGCGCCAGGAGCGGCGACGGTTCACGTCGCTCTTTTCGTCACCTGCCTCGTCGATCTATGGCGCCCCAGTGTCGGCTTCGCCGCGGTCAAGCTCTTGGAGGATGCGGGATGCCGCGTGTCCGTTCCCGCCGCCCAGACCTGCTGCGCACAACCCGCCTACAATTCCGGCGACCGCAAGGACGCCGTCGCCATTGCCGGGAACGTCATTGCCGCGTTCGAGGGTTTCGATTACGTCGTCGCACCGTCGGGCTCGTGCGCCGGCATGATCAAGTGCCATTATCCCGGTCTGTTCGCGGACGATCCCGACATGAAGGCCCGGGCCGAAGAGCTGGCGGCGAGGACCTGGGAGCTGATCTCGTTCCTTACCGACGTCATGAAGCTGGACAGGGTGGCGGCCCGATTCGAAGGCGCCGTCACCTATCACGACGGGTGTTCGGGTTTGCGCGAGATGGGCATCAAGCAACAACCGCGCAAACTCTTACGTTCTGTCGCCGGGCTCGAATTGAAAGAGTTGCCAGATGCCGAGATCTGTTGCGGTTTCGGCGGCACCTTCTGTGTCAAGTACCCCGGAATTTCGAACGCCATGGTCGACGACAAGGTCAGTGAAATCGAGGCGACCGGGGCTGGGACCGTGCTCGCCGGGGATCTCGGATGTCTCTTGAATATTGCCGGCAAGCTCCAGCGGAACGATTCGCCGGCGCGGGCGCGCCACATCGCGGAAGTGCTCGCCGGCATGGCCGAGGGCCCCGCCATCGGCGAACCCTCCGGCGGCGGCTGAGGGAGGGGTGATGGAACCGGTCAGCCACGCCTTCAAGGAAAGCGCCGACCGGGCGCTGGAGAATGCCACCCAGCGCCGCGCGCTCAGCAAAATGAGCCATGAGTTCGGCGCCAAGCGCGCCAAGGTGGTCGCCAGACTGCCCGAATTCGACGCCCTCAGGGACCAGGCCAAGACGATCAAGGATCACGTGCTCGAGAATCTCGATTTCTATCTCGAGACGTTCGAGGAAAAGGTGACGGCCAATGGCGGCCACGTCCACTGGTGCCGCACGCCCGAGGAAGCGCGTGACGCGGTGCTCGCCTTGTGCCGGGATGCGGGGGCGCGGACCGTCGCCAAGGGCAAGTCGATGATCACGGAGGAGATAGGGCTTAACGCCTTCCTCGAAGCCAACGGCATCACCCCCTTCGAGACCGATCTCGGCGAGTACATCCTTCAATTGCGCGGCGAGGCGCCAAGCCACATCACCGCCCCGGCGGTTCATTTGAACATAGAGCAGATCGCCGACGCCTTCCGCGACGGACACACGGGTCTCGACCCGGCCCGGCGGCTCGACGAGCCCCAGGCATTGCTGGACGAAGCGCGGGCGATGCTGCGCGACAGGTTTATCGAGGCCGATGTGGGTATCACCGGCGCGAATTTCCTCATCGCCGAGACCGGGTCGACCGTGATCGTCACCAATGAAGGCAACGGCGATCTGTCCCAGACCCTGCCCAAAATCCACATCGTAGTCGCCAGCATCGAGAAGGTGGTGCCGACGCTGGAAGACGCCGCGACCATCTTGCGCCTGCTTGCGCGCTCGGCCACGGCGCAGGAGATCACCTCCTACACGACCTTTTCGACCGGGCCGAAGAGAGCGGATGATCTCGACGGTCCCGAGGCCTTCCACGTGGTGTTGCTGGATAACGGGCGCAGCGAACTACTGGGCGGCGAGTTCCGCGAGGTGCTGCGCTGTATCCGCTGCGGCGCCTGCCAGAGCCTCTGTCCGGTTTGGGGCGCGGTTGGTGGCCAGGCCTATGGCTGGGTCTATAGCGGCCCGATCGGCGCGGTCCTGACACCGGCGTTGATCGGCATCGGGGAGGCCCGCCATCTGCCCGAGGCGTCGACTTTTTGCGGCATGTGCGAATCGGTCTGTCCGATGCGCATCCCGTTGCCGAAACTGATGCGGCGGTGGCGGGAGATGGCGTTTGAGAAAAAGCACACCCCCGGCGTCGCCCGCTACGGTATCGGATTGTGGGCCCTGTTCGCCAAACGGCCGGCACTATACCGGCTCACGGTCCGCGCCGTCATCGCACTGCTCGCGCGTATCGGACGCCGCAAGGGCCGGTTCCGCCGCCTGCCGCTCGCCGGAGGTTGGACCGCCCATCGCGACCTGCCGGCGCCGCAAGGCGGAACCTTCATGGACCAGTGGCGATCCCGAGGAGAACGGAACTCCTGATGAGCGAAGCGCGCGACCAGATCATCAACCGTATCCGGGCGTCCAACGGGCGCACGGGGCCGATCGACGCCGAGGCGGCGGCGAAGATCCAAGAGAGACTCAACCGGCCCCCGGTCAACCTCATACCGGAACGGGGGAAGGGTGAAGGGGCGGAGCTCGTGGAACGGTTCGTGGAAATGGCGAGGGAGGCTTCGGCGACGGTGACCCGGGTCGCCAGCGCGGACGAAGTGCCCACCGCCGTCGAACAGTTTTTGATGCGCGAGAACCTGCCCAGCGAAGTGGTCATGGCGCCCGACGAATCGCTCGATGCCCTGCCATGGTCGGATCAGCCCAGGTTGACCATCCGCCGGGACCGGGCGCAGCCCTCCGATTATGTCAGTGTCACCCCCGCCTTCGCTGGCATCGCCGAGACCGGCACACTCATGGTTCATTCCGGGGCGACGACGCCCTACACGCTGAACTTTCTGCCCGAGACCCATATCGCCGTCCTCGGGGCCGAAAAGATCGTCGGCGCCTATGAGGATGCTTGGGCCCGATTGCGCACGAAACTCAAGGCGGCGGGCGAAACCACGCTGCCCCGTACCGTATGCCTGATAACCGGTCCTTCCCGGACCGGCGACATCGAAAAAAAGATACTTTTGGGGATGCATGGACCGCTCCGACTGAACATTATCTTGGTGGAAACGGATCCGAAAAACTGTTGATCCACTCCCCTTGACCGCCGTTCGCGCGATCGGCGGTGCTAACAGAATGCTGGAGGCCTCCAAAAATGAACATGACAGGCGAATACCGTATCGCCGCGCCACGCCAAGCGGTTTGGGATGCGCTCAACGACGCGGAAATTCTGATGCGTTGCATTCCCGGTTGCGAGGAATTCGTCAAGACCTCCGATACCACATTTGAGGCCAAGGTGACGACCACGATCGGCCCGGTGAAGACGAAATTCACCGGCGCCGTGACGCTGACAGATATCGATCCCCCGAACAGTTACCGGCTGAACGGCGAAGGCAAAGGCGGACCCGCCGGGTTCGCGAGGGGCGGTGCCAAGGTCACCCTCACGGAAGACGGCGAGGGCACCCTTCTGAGGTATGAGGTCGAGGCGAAGGTCGGCGGCAAACTGGCGCAACTCGGGGGGCGGATCATCGACCCGGCGGCGAAGAAGCTGGCCAACGATTTCTTTGGCCGCTTCACGGAAATCCTCGGCGGAGTCGAGGCACCGGCGCCCGTGCCGGCGGCCGAGGCGGCGGCGGAAAAACGAGTTTTAGGCCTCTCACCGCTGTTCTGGGCCGCAGGCGCCGTCATCATCCTGGCCTTGGGGCTGTTCTTCTATTTCGATTGAACCAAGCCCCCGGAATCCACCGTCCTGAATTGCCGGTGACATCTGAGGATCACGAAATAACCCTTTGAAAATAAATGGTATCTTTGCGTAGATTTCCATGTCGCCGCGACAGGCGACTTGACCTAGGGGGCCGGCCACATCAAAATTGCCCTGGCCGAGCAGCGCATCCGCCAGGGCGGTCTTGGATACGCTTGGCAAAGCAAAAATTTTCAACCATCCGGCGGGCCGGGGAGAGTCAAAATGCCGACCATTTCCATGACAGTGAACAACAAGACGGTAACGGGGGAAGTGGAAGCCCGCACCTTGCTCGTTCAGTTCATCCGCGAACACCTTGGCCTTACGGGCACTCACGTCGGCTGTGACACCAGCCAATGCGGCGCCTGCGTCGTTCACGTCAATGGCCGCAGCCTGAAATCCTGTACGATACTGGCGGTCCAGGCGGAGGGCGCCGAGGTGACCACCATCGAGGGCCTGGCGGTGGACGGCGAATTGCATCCAATGCAGGCCGCATTCAAGGAGCATCATGGCCTGCAGTGTGGCTTTTGTACGCCGGGCATGGTGATGAGCGCCATCGATCTCCTGAAGCGCCACCCCGACCCCTCGGAGGAAACCATCCGCGCCGAACTCGAGGGCAATCTCTGCCGTTGCACCGGCTATCACAACATCGTCAAGGCCGTGAAAGCCGCCGCCGGCGGGACGGGGAGCTGACGACATGGCCGAAACGGGGATCGGCGCCGCCGTGCGCCGCAAGGAGGATTACCGTTTCCTTACCGGCCGGGGCCGATACACCGATGACATCAGTCGCCCCGGCCAGGTCTACGCCTATTTCCTGCGTTCGCCCCACGCGCACGCGACGCTTAAAGGGATCAACACGGACGCGGCCAGGAATTCGCCAGGTGTGGTGGCCATTTACACCGGTGGCGACCCGGAGGCCGATGGCGTTGGCGGCCTGATATGCGGCTGGGTAATCACCGACAAGAACGGTGAAAAGGCCAAGGTGCCACCGCGTCCTCTCCTCGCCAAGGATACAGTCCACTACGTTGGCGACCATGTCGCTGTAGTGATCGCCGAAACGCTCGCCCAGGCAAAGGATGCCGCCGAGCTCATCGACGTCGATTACGAGGAGCTCGCGGCCTGCATCGGCACCGCCAAGGCGCTCGATCCCGATGCGCCGCGGGTCCATGCGGAGGCGCCGGGGAACCTATGCTTCGATTGGGAAGTGGGCGACGAGGCCGCGACCGACGCGGCGTTCGCAAAGGCCCACCACGTCACCAAGCTCAACCTCGTTAACAACCGGCTGATCCCGAACGCCATTGAGCCGCGCGCGGCCATCGGCGAATACGATCCGGGCGGCGACAGCTTCACGCTCTATGTCACGAGCCAGAACCCTCATGTCGCGCGGATTATCATTTCCGCTTTCCACAATGTGGCGCCCGAGCATAAGTTGCGCGTCGTGGCGCCCGACATCGGCGGCGCCTTCGGCTCGAAGCTCCCCATCTACGCCGAGGAGGTGGTGTGCGTCTGGGCGTCGAAGAAGGTCGGCCGCCCCGTTAAGTGGACGGCTGATCGGTCCGAGTCTTTCCTGGCCGACGTCCACGGCCGGGACCACGTCACCGAGGCCGAGCTGGCGCTCGACGAGAACGGCAAGTTCCTGGGGCTGCGCGCTCACACCATCGCCAATATGGGCGCCTACCTCTCGACCATCGCCCCCGGGATACCGACTTGGCTCCACGGCCTCTTGTTTGCCGGCCAGTACACGACATCCGCGATCTATGTGAACGTCAAGGGAGTCTTCACCCACACCTCGCCGGTGGACCTCTATCGCGGCGCAGGGAGACCGGAGGCGACCTTCGTGGTCGAGCGCCTGGTGGAAAACGCCGCGCGCGAGATGGGAATCGACCCGGTGGAAATTCGCCGCCGTAACCTCATCCCGCCGGACGCCTTCCCGTACCAGACGCCCGTAGTCGCTATATACGACAGTGGCGATTACGCGCCGGTTTTGGACAAGGCCCTTGAGATGGCGGATTACGCGGGCTTCGAGGCACGCCGGCAGCAGGCCGAGCACAGCGGAAAACTGAGAGGAATCGGCTTCTCGAATTACATCGAGGCCTGCGGGCTCGCGCCGTCGAAAGTCGCCGGCGCGATCGGCTTCGCTCTCGGGCTGTGGGAATCGGCTCAGGTTCGTTTCAACCCGACGGGCAATGTGACCGTGTTCACCGGCTCGCATGCTCAGGGCCAGGGTCATGAAACCGCCTTCGCTCAGATCGTCTCCGACCGGCTCGGCGTGCCGATCGAGAACGTCGAGATCGTCCACGGCGACACCGACAAGGTGCAATTCAGCATGGGCACTAGCGGCTCGCGCTCGGCAGCGGTCGGGGGCTCGGCGATCGCCAAGGCCTGTGACAAGATCATCGCCAAGGGCAAGAAAATCGCGGCCCATGCCCTCGAATCTTCCGAGGGCGACGTCGAGTTCGAGGCCGGCGCCTTCAAGGTCGCTGGCACGGATAAGAGCGTCAGCATCGCAGACGTCGCCTTCACCGCTTACGTGCCACACAACTATCCTCTGGAGGAGCTGGAACCGGGTCTCGACGAAAATGCCTTTTACGACCCGGGGAACTTCACCTTCCCGGCGGGCTGTCACATCTGCGAGGTCGAGATCGATCCCGAAACCGGGGTGGTGGACATCGTCAACTGGGTCGCGGTCGACGACTTCGGCAAGGTCATCAATCCGATGATCGTGGAAGGTCAGGTCCACGGCGGCGTCACCCAAGGCATCGGCCAAGCCCTTCTCGAGGACTGTGTTCATGACCAGGACACCGGCCAGCTGCTCACCGGCTCCTACATGGACTACACCATGCCGCGGGCCGACAACGTGCCGAGCTTCAAGGTGGGCTTTATCGAGACGCCATGCCCGCACAACCCGTTGGGCGTGAAGGGCTGCGGCGAGGCCGGCGCGATCGCCGCCCCCGCGGCGCTGATCAACGCCGTCACCGGCGCCATCGGCGCGAGCCACCTCGACATGCCGGCGACGCCGGAGAAGGTTTGGCGCGCCATTCGGGAAGCCGGCAAGGCTCCGGCAGAGTAAAAAGGGAAGGGAACGGTAATGTATGATTTCAACTACCATCGCCCGAACAGCCTGGCCGAGGCCGCGTCGCTGCTCGCCAGCGCCGAGGATGGAACGTTACTCGCGGGTGGCCAGACCCTGATCCCGACCCTGAAGCTACGCCTGGCAAGGCCCTCGGACGTGATCGATCTCTCGGGCATTGCCGAACTCTCGGGCATAAAGGTCGACGGCGGCACCGTTACCATCGGCGCCACGACCCGCCACGCCGATGTCGCCTCGTCCGCCGAGGTGAGGGAGGCAATACCGGCCTTGGCGGCGCTTGCGGGGATAATCGGCGATCCTCAGGTGCGCAACTTGGGCAGCATCGGCGGCTCCATCGCCAACAACGACCCCGCGGCCGATTACCCGGCGGCGGTGCTTGCCCTCAACGCAACGGTCGAGACCAACAAGCGCACGATCGCGGCCGACGATTTCTTCACTGGCATCTTCGAAACCGCGCTCGAGGCCAACGAGATCGTAACCGCCGTCAGTTTCCCGCTATCGTCAAGGGCCGGCTATTCCAAGTTCCCGCAGCCTGCGTCCCGTTTTGCCCTGGTCGGCGTCATGGTGGCCGAGACCGGCGGTGGGGTTCGGGTAGCGGTGACGGGCGCCGGTGCCTGCGTCTTCCGCGTGGCGGCGATGGAATCGGCCTTGGGCGCTGATTTCTCGGCCCAAGCCCTCGACGGCATCAGCGTACCGCCGGACGAACTCAACTCCGATATCCATGCCAGCGCCGAATACAGGGCGCATTTGATCGGCGTGATGGCGAAACGGGCCGTCGCCGCGGCCGGCTGAGCATGGTGGCGCATTCCGCGGCAATAGGGGGCAATTCCCCCTTTTGCCAATCACAAGGAGCGCCGGCGACGTTCACCACATTTGGCGATGGAGCCTCCAGTCCCGGGAAACCAATATGACGACGCCTATGCCCACCTCGGTGGATGAAACGCTCGCCTTGCTGCGCAAGGGTGATTATCTCGCCGACCGCAGCCTTTCCACGGCTCTGTTCCTGGCGCTTCGGCTGAGCCGGCCGCTGTTCCTCGAAGGCGAAGCCGGCGTCGGTAAGACCGAGATCGCCAACGTGCTGGCGGCAACGCTCGGACGCCGGCTGGTGCGGCTGCAATGTTATGAAGGGCTTGACGTGGCCTCGGCAGTCTACGAATGGAACTATGCCCGGCAGATGGTGGAAATCCGACTGGCGGAAGCCGCCGGCAACCGTGACCGCGTCAGCATCGAGGAAGACATTTTCAGCGAGAAGTTTCTCATCAAGCGTCCGCTGCTTCAGGCGCTGGAAGCAGGTCTTGGAAGTCCGCCGGTATTGCTGATCGACGAGCTCGACCGCACCGACGAACCTTTCGAGGCCTACCTCCTGGAAGTGCTGGCGGATTATCAGATCACCGTTCCCGAGATCGGGACCATCAAGGCCGAAAAGCCGCCCATCGTCGTCATCACCTCCAATCGGACGCGGGAAATCCATGATGCGCTCAAGCGGCGCTGCTTCTATTACTGGATCGAATACCCGGATGCCGGGCGCGAGCTGGAAATTCTGAAAGTCAAGGCGCCGGAAGCGCCGGCGACACTGTCGGCAGAGGTCGTCGGCTTCGTACAGAAGCTGCGTGGGACGGATCTGTTCAAGCTTCCCGGCGTCGCCGAGACCATCGACTGGGCCAACGCGCTGACAGAGCTCGACTGCGTGGCGCTCGATCCCGAAAACATCAACGACACGCTGGGCGTATTGCTGAAATATCAAGACGATATCACCAAGATCCAGGGCAGCGAGGCCGGCCGCATCCTCGATCAGGTCAAGGCCGAACTGGCGGCGGCCGGAGCCTCGGCGCCTTGACGGCAACCGCAGCCACCAATGAAGGCGGCCGTCTGGTCGCCAACATCATGTATTTCGCCAGGGTATTGCGAAACGCCGGCATGCCGATCGGGCCGGGCAAGGTGGTGGACGCGCTTCGCGCCGTGATCGCCGTCGGCGTCGCCAACCGCGAGGATTTCTACTGGACCCTGCACGCGGTTTTCGTCAACCGCCATGACCGACACGACCTTTTCGATCAGGCGTTCCAGATTTTCTGGCGCGGCCCACAAATCTCGGAACGGGTGCAATCGGTCCGCCAGCCGGCCGTCGGCGGCGACGGCGAGAATGGTACAGCAGAGGCCATCGCTCGCCGGATTGCCGAAGCGCTCAAGATCGCGGGCGCCGCGGCCGAGACCAAGGAAGTGTCACCTGATGAGGAAATTCAGCTTGACGCGGCGATGACCTGGAGCCGGACGGAGGTGCTCCGGAACAAGGACTTCGAGAAGATGACGGCGCACGAAATCGAGGCGGCGCGCAAGGAAATTGCCAAGATGCGCCTCGCGATCGCCGATGTGCCCACCCGCCGTTACCGGGCGAATCCCGCCGGCGCGCGTGCGGATATGCGGGCCACCCTGCGCGCCGCGTTGCGCTTCGGTGGTGATTTCATCCCGTTGAGGAAACGCAGTATTCGAAGGCGTCCACCACCTTTGGTCGCCATCTGCGACATCTCGGGGTCGATGGAGAGGTATTCGCGTATGCTCATCCACTTCCTGCACGCGATAACGGGCGTTCGCGAGCGTGTGGACACGTTCCTTTTCGGCACCCGCCTGACAAACGTGACCCGTTGGCTGAGGTACAAGGACATCGATGTCGCTTTCGCGAAACTCGGCGCTGCCGTGGATGACTGGTCGGGTGGCACCCGCATCGGGCGCTGTGTCGGCGAGTTCAACCGCAATTGGTCGCGACGGGTACTCGGCCAAGGCGCCATCGTGCTGTTGATCACCGACGGTCTCGACCGCGACGCCGGCGCGGGCCTTAACAAGGAGATGGAGCGGCTGCATAAATCCTGCCGCCGTCTTATCTGGCTCAATCCCCTATTGCGCTATGACCAGTTTGAGCCAAAATCAGTGGGGATACGCGCTATCATGCCTCATGTGGATGAATTCAGGACGGCCCATAATTTGGATTCGCTCTCGGACGTCGTTGCTGCACTCAACGAAAAAGGGGCGGGTCGCTACAAGGACATGGCGAAGTGGCGGGAGCTGGCGCAATGAGTGAAACGCAGACTGCAGGCTATGATGACGTTCTCGAGCAAGGCGCCCGGTGGAAGGCCGAAGGCAAGGCCGTCGCAATAGCGACCGTCGTGACCACCTGGGGATCCTCTCCCCGGCCTGTCGGCAGCCAGTTGGTCGTCGACGAAAGCAGCAATTTCGTCGGCTCGGTTTCGGGCGGCTGCATCGAGGGCGCGGTCATAGACGAGGCCCTCGGCGTCATCAAGGAAGGAAAGCCTCGGCTCGTGAAATACGGCGTCACCAACGAAATGGCCTGGGAGGTCGGACTAAGCTGCGGCGGCAAGGTGGAGATTTTCGTCGAGAAGCTGGAATGAAGTCGGAAATCCTCGATGACGTCCTGGCAGCCCGCGAAGCGAAGAGGCCCGCGGCGCTTGTCACCGATCTCTCCGATGGCGCCCAGGCGCTCATGGTCGATGGAAAGATCAAGGGCGATCTAGACCTGACGGATGCGATGCTCGACGGCGTGAGAAAGGCACTGGCCAGGGACGAGAGCTCCACTATCGTCGCCGATGACCGCAAAATCTTCATCCATGTCTTCACCCCGCCGAAGCGCCTCGTGGTTGTCGGCGCGGTTCACATTGCCCAGGCGCTGGCGCCGATGGCGGCGCTGGCCGGTTATGCGGTATCCATCATCGATCCCAGAAGCGCGTTCGCCATGGACTGGCGCTTTCCTGGCGTCACCCTGACCCACGATTGGCCCGATGAGGCTCTCGAAGCGTTGCGCCCCGACCGCCGAACCGCGGTCGTCACCCTGACCCACGATCCCAAGCTCGACGATCCGGCCCTCAAATTGGCGCTTAAGTCAGATGCCTTCTATATCGGCGCGCTGGGCAGCACTCGGACCAACGCCAAACGCCTCGAGCGGCTCGGAGCCGACGGTTTCAGCGCGGCGGAACTCGCGCGCATCCACGGGCCGGTCGGCCTTGACATCGGCGCCATCTCGCCGGCGGAAATCGCCATCGCGATCCTGGCCGAGATGACCAATGCCCTTAACGCGTCGGGCAAGGACAAGAGTCAATGAAGTTCGGCCCGATCCCGATCGGCGAAGTTGAAGGGGCGATCCTCGCCCACCGCCAAAGTGCCGGCGGGCGAATCCTCAAGAAAGGGCGCGTTCTTACCTCCGACGACATAGAGGTTCTTCGGAGCGCTGGTATCGAGAGCGTGATCGCCGCCCGGCTCGAGCCCGGAGATGTCGGCGAGGACGAGGCCGCCGGGCGCATCGGCGCCGCGGCGCGAGGAGAAAACGTCTCCGTCAGCACCGCCTTTACCGGACGGGTGAATTTGCACGCAGGTACCCGTGGCGTTGCCGTGATCGACCGCGAAGCCCTCGATCGGATCAACACTACCCACGAGGCCGTGACCGTCGCCACCGTCGCCCCCTTCGAAATGGTGGAAGCCAAACAGATGGTGGCGACGATCAAGATCATCCCCTTCGCGGCACCGGAGGATGCTGTCGAGGCCTGCGCCGCCTTCGCCGCCGCCGGGGGCGGATTGATCCAAATCGCGCCCTTCTGCCGGTTTGATGTCGGTTTGATTCAGACCGTGCTCACCGGCACCAAGGCATCCGTACTCGATAAGACTTCCGAGATGATCGGCCGGCGCGTCGAAGCCCTTGATAGCAGGCTTAAGGAGGAGATCCGGTGTCCCCATGATGCCGGCGAGGTGGCCGGCGCGATCGAAAAGCTGCGCGCCCGCGGATGCCGAATGGTGCTTATCCTCGGCGCATCGGCGATCACCGACCGCCGCGACGTCGTTCCCGAAGCGATCGAACGGACGGGTGGCAAGATCGAGCACTTCGGCATGCCGGTGGACCCGGGTAATCTTTTGCTGTTGGGCCGCTTTGACGACGGGGCACCGGTCCTCGGTCTTCCGGGCTGCGCCCGTTCACCCAAGCTCAACGGCTTCGACTGGGTGTTGCAGCGCCTGCTGGCCGAACTGCCATTGGAGGGGCGCGACATCATGTTGATGGGCTCCGGAGGATTGCTCAAGGAAGTCCCCGGCCGTCTCCTGCCCCGCTCCGCCGCCGTCAGCAAACCGGAGCAAAGCGAGGCGCCAGTGGCCCCGCGCATCGCCGCGATCATCCTTGCCGCCGGCCAGTCGCGGCGCATGGGCAAGGTCAACAAACTGCTGGCCGAGCTCGACGGCAAGCCGATGGTGGTCCGGGTCGCCGACGCGATCCTGGCCTCGAGCGCGAGACCGATAATTGCCGTCGTCGGCCATCAGGCGGATAAGGTTCGTGCGGCCCTTTCGGGGCTCGACGTTACGGTGGTCGAGAACCCGGATTACGCGGCGGGACTCAGCACTTCGCTCAAACGCGGCCTCGCGGCGGCGCCCGGCGAGATCGATGGCGTGCTGGTTTGCCTCGGTGACATGCCGAACGTGACCCCGACGGACATCGACCGACTGATCGGGGCTTTCAATCCGTTGGAGGGATGTGCCATCTGCGTGCCGACGGTCGAGGGTAAGCGGGGAAATCCGGTGCTGTGGTCGAAACGCTTCTTCGCCGAGATGCAGGACATCTCCGGTGATGTCGGGGCCCGCCATCTGATCGGCGCCTATCCCGAATTGATCTGCGAGGTCGAAATGACGGGCGAGGATGCGTTGATCGACATCGACACGCCCGAGGCCTTGGAGAACCTGGCGGGCTAGGGCGCCGCGTCGAAGCAAGGCTTCAAAGTAACGCGACGGATATTACCAGTCCCTGCCCCTTCGCTTCCCATTCGACCGGCCGACAGGACCGGCACCCGCAAGCGAACCCTTTACCAGCCTTGACCGTCGAACCGTGCCACCGGGCGAACCACCAATCACCGACTGGTCCGGGTGCCAACCGGTCCGTGCGCAAATAGCACCGCAAATAAACGCAAAAATGGCTTCGAGGAAAATGGTGGCCAAGCCCACCTTTGGCAGCGCGCAGGAATGTTTTGAAGGGGGAAAGAGAAGAGTTAGGAGGGAGATAGTAGGAGGGGGAAAATTCAGGAGGGGTATGGTGGGAGAGAGGAAGGAGGAGGAACTGTCAGGGAGAAAAGAAGGGAGCGCCCGCGCAGAGGGGCGGGGCATGTTGGTGCAAGTGGTTCAGAGGAGGGAGGAAGGAAAAGGGAGACGGGTATGGAGTTCGAATTCGCACCGGCGACGGCACAGGGCTTAGCGCCCAGCGCGGACGTTAATCGTTCAGCCGAATGGCGGCCGGCAGAATGGGGTGCCGCGCATGGCCGGGCCGAAGGAACCGCGTCGACAGCTTACACGTCGCCTCACTCGCTTCCCGGCGCCGGCGCGACGATGCCGGCGGATGCACCCCGGTCGCAGAGTTTGGTGTAAGCCGATGCCATGTCGCCGTCGGCGCCATAGCGCCGCTTGACGGCGCCGACGGGCGCGGCTTCGCAGAGGAACCACTCGGCGTTCTCGAGGCCCGTATCGCCGGCCCTGGCCGTGCCCTCGGTGACCGCCCGGCGCACGGCATCGCCCTGGGGCGTGAAGCCGCAGCCGGCAAGTACCGCGACGGTCGCAAGCAGAGCCGCGGAAAGTAGGGTGCGCCTCATTGCCCGGCTCCGAAGGCAGCGACGAGCTCCTTGAGCATAACCACCGCGCTCTCTGGCGTGAAAAGATAGGCGGCAACGAGCAGAAAAAGACCCGCGGCGGCGATAATCCACAATTTTTGCATCTCTCGGTCTCCTCGATCTTGGGGTTTCAGATTCGCTGGCGTCTCAATCGTCGAACACCTGGTCGCCGCCCTCGGTCTCATCGACCGAATCCTCGCAATGGCCCGAGTCGATCACGTTGAGCCCCCAACACAGCGCCCGCGCCCACCACCTGCCCTTCCCGCCTGGCCTTGCCGGCGCGGGACGAAATGGTCTCGTCGGGATCGCCGCCGACGACGGTGTTGGCGAACTGGTCGATGCCGATGAGGATGTTGTGAATCCACTTGCGCCAGTTCATTTCCCCAGTCCATCGGACAGCGGATCCGCCAGGGGCGCCAGGCCGCCGGCCTGACACAGGAAGCCCTCGCCGGGAAGTGCGGCGTCAGCCGCGCCGCGGTGGCCCAGTGGGAAGGCGATGTCACCCGCCCGAGCCTCGATCACCTGCAGAAAGCGGCCGAGACACTCGGTGTGTGGCTGTCGTGGCTGACCTCCGGCGATGACGCGCCGCCATCGCACCAGCCGCCGTTTTCGCCGGCCCAGCCTGACCGGCGCCGGGTGCCGGTGATCGATTTCGTCCATGCCGGGAAGTGGGACCAGATCGGCGATCCCTACGAGCCCGGCGGCGGCATGGATTTCATCGGCACGGATCTCGGGCTCGGCCCCCGGGCCTTCGCCCTCGTCATCAGGGGCGAGAGCATGCTGCCCGAATTCCACGAGGGCGATAAGATCGTCATCGATCCGGAAGTCGCGCCCCAGCCCGGCGATCTGGTCATCGCCAAGCTCGATGGGGACGACGAAGCGACCTTCAAGAAGTACCGACCCCGCGGCGTCGATAGCACCGGCGCGCCGGTCATCGAACTCGTACCGCTGAACGATGACTGGCCGACCCTGACCATCACTGCGGATAAACCGGGACGCATCATGGGCACCATGGTCGAACACCGGCGCTACCGACGCCGTGCTTCATCGGCCTGAGATCAAGTGGTCCCTTACGGCCTGGCGCCTTTTTTTGCCCACGAGAGTAAGTAATACTTTACAAATATGTCAGTTTAGCTTACAATACGCGCCAAAGTGGCCACAGGTGGCCGTGGATGACGTTTTCGAGGCAAGGAGCAAGATGGCGGGATACGACCAAGGAGCGAATGAGACCGGAATACCGGGAACCCGCGCCGGGGAAGATGGCAAGGGCGAAGATCCGGGCTTTGCGGATTATGGCGCCCTAGAACGCCGTTACGATGGCCCGATCCCCACCGATGCCTTGGACCGTTTGCGCTTCGGCTCCGGCCTTATGGCCGAGATTGCCAGGACAGAGGACTCCATCGTCTTCTTTCGCCAGGAGATCGTCAGGATGCGAACCAGCGCCAGGCGCTGGTTCGAACGCGGCAACCTCGAAATGGCGCGGCACAACATCGCCGATTCGCGCCTCTACCTTCGGGAATGGCGGACGCTTCGCCGGCGCCTTGAGAACTTAGGCGCGGAGCTCAGGGCCAAAGACCGGGCGCGGGCGGAGCGGGCGCAGCTGCTCAACGCCAAGCGGGTCCTCGACCTCATCGGCGAGGCGGCGGACTGAAGCGCCTGCCTCCAACGCCCGATCCAGCGGTTTTATGCCGGGCCTAGCGCGCCGTGATCTCGATCTCCTGCGATTCGCCGCCGAGTTCGGCGACGAGCTCGTCAAGCGCGCCCGCCGCCTCGTCCAGACGCCCTTCGTCGGTCGCACTGAGGACGATGCGCACACCTGGTTCGCGCCGGGTAAAGGACGGATAGCTGCCGATCTCGACGTCGGGGAAGCGGGCCTGGATATCGCCGAGCCCCTGGGCCAGACGGCCTTCGGCAAGGGTCGTCCTGAAGGTGCGGGCCCGTAACGGCTCACCGCCGATGAGTGCATGCTTTATGCCCTCGAACATCGCCTGCATGATCGCCGGCACACCGGCGAACACGAAGACGTTCTCGATCCTGAAACCAGGCGCCGCACTGACCGGGTTGTCGATCAAGGTCCCGCCTTCGGGCACGTTGGCCATCCGCATGCGCGCTTCATTGAATTCCCCTGAACGATAGTGGCGCTTTAGCCGGGCAACGGCTTCCGGGTGGCGGAGAAGCGGAACGCCGAAGGCCTTGGCGATGCACCCTGCGGTGATATCGTCGTGGGTCGGCCCGATGCCGCCG
>Ga0209980_10000674_pt1 | contig 18854 bp, 14 predicted proteins | sample CR02metaG_FD_183611 | JGI IMG/M metagenome (GOLD analysis project Ga0209980, IMG submission 183611) | Deep subsurface microbial communities from Mariana Trench to uncover new lineages of life (NeLLi) - CR02 metaG (SPAdes) (version 2) | ecosystem: Environmental > Aquatic > Marine > Ocean trench...
CCATCCAGCGGCCCTCGCCCAGGCGGGCGTTCGAGCCGTAGGACTGGATGATGCCGCCGTTGATCACGGTCGGGTCCTCGCCGCCGGCATCGAGCAGGGTCGCGATAAGCGAGGTCGCGGTGGTCTTGCCATGGGTGCCGCCGACGGCAATGTTGGAACGCAGCCGCATCAGTTCGGCCAGCATCTCGGCCCGGCGCACCACCGGCAGGGCGCGGGCGCGGGCTGCGTCCAGTTCCGTGTTGCCGCGCTTGATCGCCGACGAGATCACCACCACCCGCGCCTCGCCCAGGTTTTCGGCCGCCTGGCCGATATGGACCGTGGCGCCGAGGCGGCGCAGGCGGTCCAGGATCGGGCTTTCCTTCAGGTCCGAGCCCTGCACCGTGTAGCCCAGGTTCAGCATCACCTCGGCGATCCCCGACATACCGATGCCGCCGATGCCGACAAAGTGGATCGGACCGATGTCGAGGGGCAATGCGGTCGGCGGGTTCACGTGTGTTTCTCCAGATGATCAGGGCCGGATGATCAGGGATCGCGCGGGGCGTATCAGGCAGCGCCGCCTTTGCCAAGCGCCGCGATCATGCCGGCGAGGTCGCACGCCGCCTGCGGCCTGCCCTGCGCCCTGGCCCGCGCCGCCATGTGCGCGGCCTGGCCGGGCTCCAGCAGCACCGCGCGGATATGGCGCGCCAGCGCATCGGTGGTCAACTCCGCCTCCGGCGCCAGGATCGCGCCGCCGGGGGCCGCCAGCGCCATGGCATTGGCGGTCTGGTGGTCGTCCATGGCATCGGGATACGGCACCAGAATGGCGGGCCGGCCAATCGCGGCGAGTTCCGCCACCGTCGAGGCACCGGCCCGGCTGATCACCAATTGCGCCGCGGCCATGCGTCGGGGCATATCGCCGAAGAAGACCGCCAGCTCGGCATCGACCCCGGCGCTCTCATATGCCGCCCCCACCGGCCCCTCCTCTCCGGGCCGCACCTGCTGGATCACGGAGAGCCTTTGGCGCAACGCCTCGGGCAACAGGGAGACCGCCCCCGGCACCAGCTTGGCGAAAACGCTCGCGCCCTGGCTGCCGCCAAAGACGAGCAGATTGATCGTGCCGCCGCCAGGTGGTGAGTAGGGCTGATTCAGCACCGCCAGCACGGTGTCGCGCACCGGATTGCCGAGGTGCACCAGCGAAGCGCCGGCGGGCGCATTGGTCACCGGCCAGGTGCCGCAGGCGACCCGGTCGACGCGGCGCGCGAACAGCCGGTTGACCCGACCCAGCACACCGTTCTGCTCATGGATCAGCCGCGGCAGGCCCAGCCGCCAGGCCGCCGCCAGGGCAGGCAGCGCCGGATGGCCGCCGAAGCCTGCGACACAGTTGGGCGGATCGCCACGGAACTGCCGGATCGCCGCCAGAATCCCCGACAAGATCCGGAACGGGGCCATCAGCTTTGCCTTCACCCCGCCCTGAGCAAAAGTGCCGGACCGGAGTTCGATCCGCTCCACCGCCTCGGGAAAGCCGCCCGCATAGCGCAGACCGCGCCGGTCGGTGGCCAGTTGCACCCGCCAGCCGCGCCGCAACATCTCCTCGGCCAGAGCCTGGGCCGGAAACATATGCCCGCCAGTGCCCCCCGCCGCGATGACCAGGAGGGGTGAGCTCACATCCTGCTCCGGAATTCGGCCGCGGCGTCATGTGGCCGGGTCCGGGTCAGCGCCAGCAGAACCCCCATCCCGATCGCCGCCGCCAGCATCGATGAGCCGCCATAGGAGATGAAGGGCAACGTCATCCCCTTGGCCGGCAACAGCCGGATCGCCACCGCCATGTTGACGAATGCCTGCAACCCGAACAGCACCGCGAGTCCGGTGCCGCCGAGCCGGAGGAAGGGATTGCGTTCCTTCATCAAGCGCCCGAGCGCGCGCACGGTGATGAAAAGGTAGAGCCCGATGATGATCAGGGTCAGGATCAGGCCGAATTCCTCGGCGGCGACGGCGATGATGAAATCCGTATGGGCATCCGGCAGAGTCCACTTCACCGAGCCCTGAGCCGCGCCGACGCCGAACAGCCCGCCCTCGCGGATCGCCGACTGGGCATAGGCGAGCTGGGTGTTCGGATCGACCTCGGCCGCCAGATAGGCGTTGATCCGGCCAGCCAAGTGGCTCGAGTTGAAATAGGCGTAGGCGCCGCCCGCCCCGATCAGCCCGCCGAGGACCAGCAACATCAGGATCGGCGCACCGGAGACGAATACCATCGTCGACCAGACCGCCAGGACCAGCACCGCCTGACCGAAGTCCGGCTGTAACGCCAGCATCGCCGCGATGCCGATTGCGGCGATGCCCGACAGGGTGCGCCCCGGCGGGCCAAATCGCTCGAACGAACCCGCCATCAGCCAGGCCGAGACCAACACGAAGCCCGGCTTCAGGAACTCCGACGGCTGCAGGCTGAAGAAACCGAGCGAATACCACCGCGTCGCGCCCTTGCCGAAATCGGTGCCGAGCCAGGGCAGCGCCATCGTCGCCACCAGCGCGCCGAGGAACAACGCCATCCCCAACCGCCGGATCATGGTGGTCGAGAACATCGAGATCATCGTGATCAGGCCCAGCGCCATCACCACGAAGACCGCCTGGCGGACCACATAGTGATAGGTCCAGAGGTCGTTCTTGTGCGCCAGCGGCGGCGAGGCCGCCAGGCCCAGCACCAGCCCCAGCGCGAACAGCACCAGCACGGCGCCCAACGACCAGCGATCCACCGTGTGCCACCAGTCGCCAACGACGGAGTGTTCAATGCGGCCCGCCGTCACGGTGCGGAAAGTCAATTCGGTCATCGTCCGGCCTCCTTGCCGAGATCCGGCCCGAGAAAGGGCGCCACCAGGGCCCGGAAGGCATCGCCGCGGGCCTCGAAACTGGCGAACTGGTCCCAGCTTGCGCAGGCCGGCGACAGCAGGATCACGTCGCCGGGCCGGGCATCGGCCCGCGCCGCGGCGACCGCATCGGCCAGCACCCCACAGCGCGCATGGGGCGTGCCGCCGAGCGTGGCCGCGAATTCCGCTTCCGCCTCGCCGATCAGATAGGCCTTGGCGATCTTTCCGAACAGCGGCCGCAACGGCTCGATCCCGCCCTCCTTGGGCCGCCCTCCGGCGATCCACCGGATGTTCTCGTAGGCCAGCAGCGCCTTTTCCGCGGCAGCGGCGTTGGTCGCCTTTGAATCGTTGACGAAAACGATGCCCATCGCCTCGCCGACCCGCTCCATCCGGTGCGCGAGGCCGGGGAAGCTCACCAACCCGCCCTCGATCTGGCGCGGGCCGAGCCCGGCCGCCCGGCACGCGGCATAGGCGGCGCAGGCGTTCTGGTGGTTATGGGCGCCTTTCAGCGCCAGCGCCGCTCGCATGTCGATGGCCCCCGACTGCTTGCCTGCCCGCCATTCGGTCAGGTGGCTCTTGTGCATGAACACCGACCAGCCCTGGCCCCGCGGCCTCGTCTTGACCGAGACCGCGATCGGCGCCTCGGCGATCCCGGCAAGCTGGCGGCCCTCCGGCTCGTCGACGCCGATCACCGAGCGTACCGGCGCGCCCACCTCGAACAGCCGCCGCTTGGCGGCGAAATAGCCGCCGATCCCGCCATGGCGGTCGAGATGATCGGGCGAGAGGTTCAGGAACACCGCGACATCGGGCGCCAGCGTCCGCGCCAGCTCGATCTGGTAGGAAGAGAGCTCGACCACCACGATCTCGCCAGGCACCGGCGGGTCGAGGTCGAGCACACCGCGCCCGATATTGCCGCCCATCTGGGTCCGGCGGCCCGCCGCTTTCAGGATGTGATGGATCAGCGCCGTGGTCGTCGATTTGCCGTTCGACCCGGTAACCGCGATCACCTTGAACGGCTTCCCGTCCTCATCGAAACCCTCTGGCTCCACCGCCAGCAGCGCCTGGAAGAACAGCCCGACATCGTTGTCGACCGGCACGCCCGCCGCCAGCGCCTGCGCCACTGCCAGGTGCGGCTGGGGATAGAGATGCGGGATGCCCGGCGAGACGATCAGGCGCGCCATGCTCGCCGCCTCGCGCTCGCGCGACAGGTCGACGACATCGAAGCCCTCGCCTGCCGCCGTCTCCCTTGCTGCGCCGTCATCATCCCAGCACACCGGCTCCGCGCCGCCTGCCTTCAGGGCGCGGGCCGTGACCAGGCCCGAGCGGCCCAGCCCCAGGACCCCGACCCGTTGGCCGGCATATGCGCGGATCGGGATCACCTCAGCTTCAACGTCGCCAGGCCGATCAGCGCCAGGATCACCGAGATGATCCAGAAGCGGATCACGATGGTCGGCTCGGCCCACCCCTTCTGCTCGAAATGGTGGTGGATCGGCGCCATGCGGAAGACCCGCTTGCCGGTCAGCTTGAAGCTGGCGACCTGGACGATCACGCTGACCGCCTCCAGCACGAACAGCCCGCCGATGATCGCCAGCACGATCTCGTGCTTGGTGGAAACGGCGATCGCGCCCAGCGCGCCGCCCAGCGCCAGCGAGCCGGTGTCGCCCATGAACACCATCGCCGGCGGCGCGTTGTACCACAGGAACCCCAGCCCGGCCCCGATCAGCGCCGCGCAGAAAACGACGATCTCGCCGGTTCCGGGCACGTAATAAAGCTGGAGATATTCGGTAAAATCGGTCCGCCCGACAATATAGGCGATGATGCCCAGCGAGCCGGCGGCGATCATCACCGGCATGATCGCCAGACCGTCGAGACCGTCGGTCAGGTTCACCGCATTGGCGGAACCCGCGATCACCAGCACGGCGAAAGGCGCGTAAAACCACCCCGCATGGATCAACGTGTCTTTCAGGAACGGCAGGGCGATGGTGTTCTGCAATGCCTCCGGCTGCAGCGTGGTCGCCCAGATCGAGGCGCCCAGCGCGATCAGAAACCCGAGGCCGAGGCGCAGCTTGCCCGGCACGCCCTTGACCGAGAACCTCCGCACCTTCAGGAAATCATCGGCGAAACCTATGGCGCCGAAGCCAAAAGTCACCACCACCACGACCCAGACGAAACCGTTGTCGAGCCGGGCCCAGAGCAGCGTCGAGATCAGCAGTGCGCTCAGTATCATCACGCCGCCCATGGTCGGCGTGCCCGCCTTCTCGAGGATATGGCGCTGGGGCAAGTCGTCGCGGATCGGCTGGCCCTTCTTCTGCATCCGGCGCAGCCAATTGATGATCGGGCGGCCGAACACGAAGCTGAAGATCAACGCGGTCATGAAGGCGCCGCCCGAGCGGAAACTGATGTAACGGAAGAGGTTGAACACATCGCCGCCGTCGCTGAGCGGTGTCAGAAGGTGGTAGAGCATCCGCGTTCACTCCTCGTCTTGCGCGCGGGCGTCCCGCGCACTGCCCAGCGCCTTGATCTCATCGACCACCCGGCGCATCGCCATGCCGAGCGAGCCCTTGACCATGCACACATCGCCCGCGTCAACCATGCGCCGCGCCCGGTGGGCCAGTTTGTCGCTGTCCTCGAACCATTCGCCCCGCTTCTCGGCCGGCAGGGCGTCGTGCAGCCCGCGCATGCGCGGCCCGGCAAGATGCACCGAATCGATCCCGTCGAGCTCGCCCAGCCCGGCCAACCCCGCGTGCAGTTCGTTCTCGGTCGGGCCAAGTTCGAGCATGTCGCCAAGAAACGCAATCCGCCGGCCGCGGGCGACACGACCGATGTCATCGGTGACCGGGCTGGCCGCAAGCACGGCCAGAGCCGCCCGCATCGAGGCCGGGTTGGCATTGTAACTCTCGTCGATCAGCGTGATTTCGCCGTCGATGCCGGCGGGGCCGAGTTCGATCCGCCAGTGCAGGCCGCGTCCCTCGGGCGGCGCCCAGTCGGCCATGGCCAGACCGGCGCGCGCCAGATCGCCGCCAACGGCGATCACCGCGCCCAGCGCCGCCACCGCGTTCAGCGCGAAATGCACACCGGGCGCTCCCAGCTTGAAGGTGATCGGAGTGTCGGTGATCCGGGCCCGGGCCACCGTTGCCAGCTCGCACACCGTCGCCTGCTCCAGCACCAGATCGCAGTCAGCGGTTCCAAAGCTCAGTATCCCTGCCTCACCCACCTGCGCGGCCAGCCGGTCGAAATGGCGATTGTCGCTGTTCAGGATCGCGACGCCGCCCGGCTCCAGCCCGGCGAAGACCTCGGCCTTGGCGTCGGCAATCTCCCCGACCGATCCGAAGGCCACCAGATGCACCGCCTCGATGGTGGTCACCAGCGCCACATGCGGCCGCGCCAGTCGCGACAATGGCGTGATCTCTCCGGGATGGTTCATGCCCATCTCGATCACCGCGAAATCGGTATCGGCCGGCATCCGCGCCAGGGTCAGCGGCACGCCCCAATGGTTGTTGAAGCTCTTCTCCGCCGCATGCACCCGGCCCTGACAGCCGAGCATGGTGCGCAGCATCTCCTTGGTCGAGGTCTTGCCGACCGAACCGGTCACCGCGATGACCCGGGCCGCGCTCCGCGCCCGGGCGGCCGCGCCCATCGCGCCGAGCGCTTCCAGCGTATCGTCGACCACAAGCAGCGGCGCGCCCGCTGCCACCCCCTCCGGCACATGGTCGACCATGACCGCCCCGGCTCCGGCCGCGAGCGCCTGGGCGACGAAGTCATGGCCGTCGCGGTTTTCCCCGGCAAGCGCCACGAAAAGCTCGCCCGGCGCAATGCTGCGGGTGTCGATGGAAATTCCGGTGACGCCGCGCCAGCCGCCGCGCGCATTGCCGGCGGTCGCGGCGGCGGCATCCCCGGAAGTCCAGAGATATCCGCTCATTTTCCGCCTCCAAAACCATGTTCGATGCCATCGAGCGCGGCGACCGTCGAGCGCGCCTGCGTGGCATCGTCGAAAGGCAGCATAGCGCCTTTCACCTCCTGCCCCTGTTCGTGCCCCTTTCCGGCGATCAGAAGGCAATCGCCGGGTTCTTTGAGGGCATCGACACCGGCCAGCATCGCCGCCGCCCGGTCGCCGATCTCGTGCGCCTCCGGACAGGCGGCCAGAATCGCCGCGCGGATGGCCGCCGGATCCTCGCTGCGCGGGTTGTCGTCGGTGACAATGGCGACATCCGCCCGCCGCGCCACCGCCTCGCCCATCATCGGCCGCTTGCCGGGATCGCGGTCGCCCCCGGCGCCAAAGACCACAACAAGCTGCCCGCTGCAATGGGGCCGCAGCGCGTCGATGGCGGTCGCCAGCGCATCCGGCGTGTGGGCATAGTCGACATAGATCGCGGCGCCATTGGCTCGCCGCGCGACCGGCTCCATCCGGCCGCGCACACCGGAGAGACCCGGCAACGACGCGAATACAGCATTCGGCGCCACACCGGTCGCGATGGCAAGGCCCGCCGCCAGCGCCACGTTCGCGGCCTGAAAGCCACCGATCAGACCCAGCTCCGCCCGGTGAACCTCGCCGTCCCAACCGAGCTGCAACACCTGTCCCCGAGGGTGATATCTGGTGGTGAGGATCGCAAGGTCCGCCCCCGCGGCGCGGCCGACCGAGATTACCTCTGACCCGCGCCCGACTACAACCGCACGCGCGCGCGCAAACACCGGATCATCGGCGTTCAGCACCGCTGTGCCATCCCCCGGCAGCAGCTCGGCGAACAACCGCAGCTTCGCGGCGACGTAGTCCTCGTGACTGGCGTGATAATCCATGTGGTCGCGAGTGATGTTGGTCAAAGCCGCCGCCGCCAGCTTCACCCCGTCGAGCCGGTGCTGGGCCAGCCCATGGCTCGACGCCTCCATCGCCGCATGGGTACAGCCCTTCTCCGCCAACCGGGCCAGCAATGCATGGAGCGTGATCGGCTCCGGCGTGGTGTGCGGCAGCGGCTCCTCGAAGCCGTCGCCCTCGACCCCGGTGGTGCCAAAGGCCACGGCCCGATGCCCCGCCGCCGCCCAGATCTGGCGCAGGAAATGCGCCGTCGAGGTCTTGCCGTTGGTTCCGGTGACGGCCACCATCACCCGGGGCTGAGCACCGTAAAACCGCGCCGCCAGCCGGGCCAGCAGCGCGCGCGGCTGCTCGGTCACGAAGAAGGGAACCGGCAGCCCGCCAAGATCACCGCGCGCGGTCTCGACGCCGGCCTCGGTCGCGACAACGGCGATCGCCCCCTGGCGCACCGCATACTGCGCGAAGGCGGCGCCATCGAGGCGCGTTCCCGGCATGGCGAAGAAGACGAAACCGTCCCGCACATCGCGGCTATCGGCAGCGAGGCCCACGACGGCCGCTCCGGGGTCTGGATCGGGCCCGCGGACGCGCAGTTCGGTCAGTCCAAGTGCCCCAATCGTGCGGACGGGACGGATGCCGGTCTCCTCCATCGCCACACCCCTACTGACCACCCGCGGGGATGGGGGCGAGGCCCGCCGGAGCGCTCACCGGCAGGGGCCGCATTCCGAGCAACGGCGCGATCCGCGCGATCGCGGCGGCGGTCACCGGGACCGCCGTGCGGCTGGCCTCGCGCTTGATCACCGGGCCGGAGCGATCGACCGGCTCGTCGAGCGAGATCACCAGCGCATATCTCGGACTAGAGGTTGGGAACACGGACGCGAAGGTCGCGATCACCCGTTTTTTGTAATAGCCGCCCCCGGGACGGACCTTGTCCGCCGTTCCGGTCTTGCCGCCGACCTCGTAGCCCGGCAGGTTGGTGCGCCGCCCGGTGCCCCGGCGCACCACCTCGCGGATGATCTGCATCATCGTGCGCGCGGTTTCGGGCGAGAATACCCGCTCGGTTGGCTCGGCGCCGCCTTTGATCAGGGTCGGCAGCACCCGCTTGCCGCCACCCGCCAATGTCGCGAAGGCGGCGGCCAGGTGCACCGGCGAGACGGCAATCCCGTGGCCGAAGGAAATCGTCATCGATGAGAGGTCCGTCCATTTGGGCGGCAACAGCGGTGCCGCATGCTCGGCCTCGGCCAGCTCCAGGGGAAGCGGCTCGAAGAACCCCAGACGTTTGAAATAGTCCTTCAGCCGCGGCGTTCCAACCCGCAGCGCCAGCCGCGCGGCGCCAACATTCGACGAGCGCACGACGATTTCCGTGACCGTCATCTCCGGCGGCATGCGGTGCATGTCGCGGATGCGGTAACGGCCATAGGTCAGCGCCGTGCCGGTCTCGATCAGGGTCTCCGGCCCGACCACGCCGGACTCCAGTGCGAAGGCCGCGGTCAGAACCTTGAAGGTCGAGCCAAGCTCGTAGCGCCCCTGCACCGTGCGGTTGAAGCGCGGGTTCATCTCGGCAGCCCCGTTGAACGGCTCCGGCGCGCGGTTCGGGTCGAAGTCCGGAAGCGAGACCAAGGCCAGAAGCTCGCCGGTGCGCACGTCCATCAGCACGCCCATGGCGCCCTTGGCGGTGTACTGCTTCATCCCGGCGGCCAGCACATCGCGCAGCGCGGCCTGCACAGCCAGGTCGATCGACAGCTCCAGCGGCGCGCCGAGGCGGGCCGGGTCGCGCAACCGTTCGTCGAAGTAGCCCTCGATACCGCCCGACCCGACAAGCTCGGCGAACCGTACATCCTCGTTCCCGGCCCGAACGCTGCCGACGATATGGGCCGCCGTCCGGCCGGCGGGATAGATCCGCATCGTCCGCGAGCCGAATTTCAGGCCGGGATAGCCAAGATCCAGAACCTGCTGCCGCTGCCTCGGCGTGATCGGCCGCTTGATCCAGACGAAGCTGGAACCGCGGGACAGACGCTTGATCAACCGTTCCTTCGACATATCCGGGAAGATCGTCGCCAGATCGCGGGCCACCGCCGCGGCATCCTTGATTTCGCGTGGATGGGCGTAGAGCGAAAAGGCGGGCAGATTTGCGGCGAGCAGGTTGCCGTTCCGGTCGACGATCTCGCCCCGCACGGGCATGGCCATGCCCGCGCCCCGCGCGAGTTGCGGCTCGACCGGTTCGGTCAGCGCCATCAGGCCCATGCGGATGCCGACGGCGGCGTAAACCAGAAGCAGGGCCAGTATCACCACGATCAGGCGCCAGTCGTCGCGTGGCCGGGTGGTCGCGCCGCCGCGCGGTGCCGGCTGACCGCGGCCATGCGCCTGCCGGAAGGGCGGGGCCGCGAAATCGCTCACTCGAGCCTCCAGCCCACCGGTCGCGGCATCGGGACCGGCCCACTGACCGGCGGCACTGACTCCGAGATCACGACAACCATTTCCGCTTCGCGCGCGGGCGCAACATCGGCCGGTCCAGGCCCTGGCGTCCGGGGCGGGAACGGGATCGCCGCAACCTCATCGAAATGCTGCGGCCCCATCGGCTCCAGACGCAGCAGGGCGTTGTGCTGGGCAACCAGGCGGGCAAGGCGGTCAGGGGCGTTCAGATAGGCCCATTCGACCCGCAATACCTCGACCGCCTCGCGCTCGGCCGCGATCTGGCTGCGCAACCGGTCGACCTGGCCGAGTACCGTCTTGGTGCGGTAGTTCACGTGATAGGCCCAGGCGGCGGTGGCCACCACGGCAATCATCGAGAGGGCAAAACCGAGGCGGGTCATCGCCGCCCTCCCGTCATCAATTCGGTCGCGACCGGCGCCGGCGGCAGGCCGAGCCGGGCCGGATCGACGCGCACGGGCGGCGCATCCGTCCGCACTGCCGCGCGCAGCCGGGCCGAGCGCGCGCGCGGGTTAAGCGCAATCTCCGCCTCACCGGGCTTGGTCGTCCGGGCCGGACGCAGATAGCGTGGCGGCGGACCCTGCCGCACCGGCCCGTGGCGCGAACCCTGCCCCTCCTGACCCGAGGCGATCTGGAAGGAGCGCTTGACGATCCGGTCCTCGAGCGAATGGAAGGTCACGATGACAAGCCGCCCGCCCGGCGCCAGCACGGATTCAGCCGCCTCCAGCGCTTGGACAAGCTGGCCGAGTTCGTCGTTTACCGCGATCCGCAGGGCCTGGAAGGTTCGGGTCGCCGGGTGGATCCGCCCCGGGCGCTGCCGCGGCAGGCAACCGGAAACAATCCCGGCGAGTTGGCCGGTCCGGGTGATCGGCTCGCCCGCCCTTGCCGCAACGATGGTTCGGGCAATGCGCCGCGCCGCATGGTCCTCGCCGAAATGATAGATGATGTCGGCCAGGTCGCGTTCGTCGGCCCGGTTCACCAGATCGCTGGCCGACGGGCCGGCCTGCGCCATGCGCATGTCGAGCGGCCCGTCGCGCATGAACGAGAACCCCCGGCCGGCCTGGTCGAGCTGCATCGATGAGACGCCGATGTCCAGCACGACGCCGGTCACCGGCCCGGCTGCGTGCGCCTCGGCGATCCGGTCCAGTTCAGCGAACACCCCATCCACCAGAACCAGCCGCCCGCCGGACGCCTCGACCAGCATCGCACCGGCCGACAGCGCCTCCGGATCGCGGTCGATGGCGATCACCTGCGCCGCGCCGCGTTCCAGAAGGGCGCGAGTGTAGCCCCCTGCGCCAAAGGTGCCATCAATGAAGATGCCGCCAGCGATCGGCGCCAACGCCTCCATCACCTCGTCGAGAAGGACGGGGATGTGCGGGGCCGCGGGCGGAGCCGTTTCCCCGCCGGCGCTCATCAATGAAGCCCCGCGAGCCGGATCGACGGCGCCAGTTCCTGACTGCGGTCTTGTGCGGTGGCCTCGTAGGCCGTGCGCTTGCCGGGCTCCCAGATCTGGAAACTCGACCCCCGGCCGACGAACCGCGCCTCGTCCCCGATGCCGATCTGTTTGCGCAGATCCTTCGACAGCACCATCCGTCCGGCTTCATCGACCGGAATCTGGCGGGCGTCGGTGACGATTCGCAGCGCCAGCGCCTCGGCATCGGCGTGACTCAGTTCCATCGCCTCGAATTGTTCGACGACCTTTTCGTAACCGGCCCGGGACAGCACCACATGGGCATCCGGGTGGTTCATCTGGGGCAAGACCACCACGTGGCTGGAGCCGACGCCCTCAAGAACCTTGCGATAGTCCGCAGGCAGCGAGACGCGGCCCTTCGCGTCCACCTTGTGGGTCGAACTGCCTGTGAAGAACTTCAACACTTTCCCACGCCACCCCATCGTCTTACACTGGTCGCTTCAGGCGGGAACAGGGTTCGAAACGAGAAAGGGCGGACCGGGCTTTTGCCTATCAGTCCGCCCCCTGTCCCTCAGTCCGGCTCGACCTGTCTTGTGTCTGGATGTTGTCTGCCGCCTTCGTCACGTCCGAGTGTGTGTTCGGGGCGCCCGCCGATGCCTGTATGAAACTGCCTGTTTTTGTCGTTGCCGGCGGGCGCCTCTGAATCAGCTTATACTACACCACTCTATCCCACTTCAAGGTTTTTCTCTTCCATTTTCCCCCACCTTGTGTTTTACTACCCTTGCTTGCACAGCCACTCCCTCTGTGCAGGCGTGCGTACACAGCACAGGTTCCATGTTCTACGGGGCCGAGATCGGCCGGGCGGGATCACTCCCTCCCGGCCTCATCTTTTCTGCGGTATAGAGGTGCGGATGGCCTGTAAGCCGGGTTCTGTCCCGCTCCGCCCCGGAGGGTGGCGCGGGGATGGCCATTCATCTGGGGCCGCGGTCGCCCACGGCCTCGTGCGGTCTACCCGGACAACGGGCCGGAGGCGGCCCCGGGCTCATGCCCTGTCGTCCCTATCTGACCTTGCTCCCGGTGGGGCTTGCCGTGCCGCCCCCGTTGCCGGGGGCGCGGTGGGCTCTTACCCCACCGTTTCACCCTTACCGGAGCCAACTCCGGCGGTCTGTTCTCTGTGGCGCTTTCCCTGGGGTTCCGGGTCTCCCCCTCCCCCGCCGGGCGTTACCCGGCACCGTGCCTCCGTGGAGCCCGGACTTTCCTCGCATCCCCGCCCGAAGACGGGGACGCGCGGCCATCCGGCCATCCGCAGCTTGGACCTAGGCGTTTGGGCGGGCAGGGTCAAGGGCCGGGGGCAACAGGCCAACGGGTGGCCAGCCGCTCGAGAAGCGCGACCCCGGCCCGATGTGGCGGCGCATCTGCGTCGAACGGCAGAAAGCGCATCAGGAAGGCGCGCCACACCGCGCGGGTCGGCTCGCACCACTCGCCGCTGCCCGGCGCGCCATAGCCGAAACGCCGCGCGGCGGACTGGAACCTGGCCGCTTCCGCCAAACCCGCCTCCGCCGGTTCCGGATCAAGCCAGACCGACAGCCCCCGCCGCGCCAGGCGGCGCCAGTCGAACTTCTCGCCCGGGTCACATTTCCGCCCCGACGCCACGCAGGCGTGGCCGACCACCCGTTCAGACGCGATTGCGTGACGTGCCAATATATCCGCCAGCAGCGCCTCCAGCGCCGCGATCTGCGGTTCCGGGAACGGGGGATAGCCCAATTCGCGGCCGGGGTTGACGATCTCGATGCCGATGGAGCGGGAGTTGACGTCGGTCACGCCGCCCCACGAGGCCGTCCCCGCATGCCAGGCCCGCATTTCCTCGGCGACCATGCGCACCACCCGGCCGTCAAGGTCGACAAGGTAATGCGCGCTGACCTCGCTTGCCGGATCGGCCAGCCGGGCGATCGCGGCCTCCGCCGTGTCCATGCCGGTGTAATGCAGCACGACCAGGTCGGGCACCGCCCCTCCCCTCCGCGGCCCGAAATTTGGCGAGGAGTGGTCCTCGATCCCGCGCATTTCCGATTGCCCCCGGCGGCCTCCCATGATTTCGTAGAACATAACGCCACACATCGCGCGCGTTAAAGCCCGAAATCGAATAACAGGCTTAACCTGGGCGGGCGTGAATGATAGTAAGGCATTGACGACGGTTTCGGGCGAATTTGTGGGGAGTGAGGGCAAATGCCTCTGCGGACGATCACCTTGAGCGCGGCGCTGCTGGCGCTGACGGGTTGCGGCGTCATCTATACGGCCCCCAGTGTCAGTGACGGGGTTCCGTTCGGCACTGCCTACGGCACCGACTATGACGTCAAGGTGGTGGCGTTGACCTACGAGAGCGCGGCGGCCGCCAATCTGCAGACCTATGTCCCGGCCCGGCTGCCGCTCGCCTTCCAGCCCGGGGCCAGCGCCGCCGCCAGCGCAAGCGCGCAAATGCCGCCGATGGCGGCATTGCCGCCGGCGACGGCCCGTCGGACCGAGCGACCGGGAGTGGTGCCCGACGAGTTCCCGCCGCTGACGGAACTCGAGGCGTACCGCATCGGCGTTGCCGACGTATTGCTGCTTTCGGTCAGCGGGTATGCCACGCTGGAGGATCTGCCGGGGCTGATCAGCTCCCAGTCGAAGCGTCAGGGCTATATCGTTCAGGACGACGGGGCGATCGCGATCCCGGACGCCGGGCGCATCCGGGTCGCCGGCATGACCCTTCAGGATGCCGAGGCCGAGATCTTCCAGGCCCTCGTGGCCGCCGGCATCGACCCGTCTTTCTCGCTTGAAATTGCCGAGTTCAACTCGCAGCGGGTTTCGGTCGGCGGCATGGTCGGCGCACCGCAACTGTTGCCGATCTCCCTCAAGCCACTCTACCTGCACGAGGCGGTCGAACTGGCCGGGGGCATCACCGGGGACGACCCGAGCGTTACCTGGGTCCATCTGTTCCGCGGTGGCAAGACCTACCGGATCGGGCTGGAGCGGTTCCTGTCCGATCCGGCGGCCCGCCAGGTCACGCTGCGCGGCGGCGACAGCATCTTTGTCGGCAGCGACTACCGCGAGGCCGAAGCCCAGCGCTATTTCGATGAACAGCTAACGCTCCGCGAGGCGCAGGCGCAGGGCACGCAGTTCCAGATCCAACTCGAACAGCTCGTCGCCCAGCGCGAGGCGACCGCACAACAGGCGCTTACAGACCAGCGCGCCCTGTTCAAGGACCGCCTCGAACTCGGCGCGGTCGAGCGCCATTATGCCTACCGTGCCGGCGAAGTCCGCAACCCGGGCCGCGTGCCGCTGCCGTTCGAACGCTCGATGAACCTCGCCGATGTGCTGTTCGAAGACGGCGGGATCAACATCCAATTCGGCGATTATGCCGAAATCTACGTGCTGCGCGCCGAGAGCGACCCGCAGCGCAATGGCGGCCTGACGGCCTTCCATCTCGATGCGGAGAACGCGGTGAACCTGGCTGTCGCGACCCGGCTCGAGATCCGGCCGAACGATGTGGTCTTCGTTGCCGAGCAGCCAGTGACGAGCTGGAACCGTGCCTTGAGCCAGATCCTGCCGCAGATCTTCCTCAGCTTCCAGCGCGAGCTCACCCGCCCTTAGTGGTTCTTGATACCAACGGTGTGGGCGGGGCGGCAGCGCCCCGCTCAGCCCTCCAGAAAAACCACCTCGCCATCGGCGATCCGGGCGGCGGTCAGACGGCCGGAAAAATACGCGCCCGTATCGACCGCGATGCGGCCATGTTCGGCCGCTGGCGTTTCGACGACGAAATGGCCATGGACCACCCAGACGCCATCATCGCGGTCGGTTGTCTGGAAGCTCTTGCAGCCCCACAGCAGGGTCGCGACATCCTGCTCGTCGGTCGGCAGTGCCGGGTCAGCACCGGCATGGGCGAAAAACAGATTGCCGGCACGATGGGAAACCCGAAGCCGTTCAATGAAGCCGAGATGCGGTCCAAGCGCCTCGATCAGCGCGCTGCGGAACCGCGACGCCTCGCCCTCGGCGTGAAGGTTCCCGACCCCGCCAACCCCATAGCTCATCAGCGTCTGCAAACCGCCATAGCGCAGCCAGCGTGACCCTGACAACGGCTCGTGCAGGAAATGCAACAGCATTTGCTCGTGATTTCCCATCAGGAAAACGGTCTCGGCTTCCGGCCGCTCCGCCAGCTTGATCAGCAGGTCAATGGTATCGCGCGCGTGTTCGCCGCGATCGATGTAGTCGCCAAGGAACACGATCGTCGGGGTCGCCTCGTAGGCCGCCGCATCCTCGAAGATGCGGTCGAGCAGCCGGGTCAACAGGTCGTGCCGGCCATGCACGTCACCGACCGCGTAGATCACGCCGCCGGCATGGATCGGAGCCGGGAAGGGCACCGAACCCGCGCGGGCCCATCGTTTCCGGATTAGTCTCAGCACCCGAGGCTCCGGAGGCTCAGTTGTGGTAGTATTTCACCGCTTCCTTGTAATAGCCGTAACTGGTGTATCCGTACCGGGCCATCTTGTTGACATTGACCTGGCTGAGCACGAGCCCGGCTACCTTGATATGGATCTGTGCGAAGAAGCGGAGTCCCTCGACCACAGCCTCGCGCGCTGTCTTGTTCCAGCGGACACAGAAGATCACGGCATCGGAGTTTTGCGCGATCACCCGGGCATCGGGCACCGCGAGCACGGGCGGTGTATCGATGAAGATGAAATCGAATTCCTTGCGCATCTCGGCAATGAACTCCTTGAACCGGTGCGAGGCGAAGACGTCCGCGGCATTCACCGAGCTTTCCTCTCCCGGCAAGATATGGAGGCCGCTGTCCTCATCGTGGTGAACGACGTCCTCGAAGCTGTTCGCACCGCTCAGCACCGAAAGAAGCCCACCATGCACAGGCAGGTCAAAATAATGGCGGAAGGTCCGTCGGCGAAGATCGCATTCGACCAGCAGCACCCGTTTTCCAAGCGCCTTGCTGATCTGCGCCAGCGCGATGCAGCAGGTGGTCTTGCCCTCGCCCGGAAGCGCCGAGGTGAGCATGATGACCTGCGGCGGATTGTCGACATTTGCCAGGAGAATGGAGGTGCGCAGGTTTCTGATTGCCTCGGCGACACTCGATGTCGGCTTGTCGATCAAATATTGCAGAAACGCGCGGCGACGGGTCTCCGGCGCCATCGGGATCGTGCCGATCACCGCCTGGCCAGTGCGGCTCTCAAGTTCTTCCGTCGACCGGAAACTGTTGTTCAGCCGCTCGAGCAGGAAGATCAGTGCCAGCGCCAGCAGCAGCCCGCCGCCGCCCCCGGTCATCAGGGTGATCCCGCGCTTCGGAGAGGATGGCCCACCGGGAACGTCCGCTTCGGTCAGTACGCGCGCGTCGGGGCGCTGAATGCCCTCCTGAACCGAAGTTTCCTTCAGGCGGGACAGGAAGAATTCATAGATCAGCCGGCTGGCCTCGGCCTCGCGCTGCAATTGACGAAGCTGTACCAGCGCCTTGCCTTGCACGTCCTGCTTCCGCTCAAGCTCGACGATGGTCTTCCGGACCGTCCCCTCCTGTCCCTTCAGCCGCTCGATCGCAAAGACCGTGCGAGTCCTGGCGCGCTCGAACTCGGCGTCGAACCGCGCGATCATGGTCTCGCGCTGGGTGTTCTGGGCCGGTTTGTCGAGGCGCCCGATCTCGTCCGCCAGCGATGCGAGACGCGGCTCTCGCATCAGCGCCGCAACAGCGGCAAAGTCGCTCTCGGCACGGGAAGCCTCGACGGTTTCCAATCTGCTTGCCGTCTCGCTCTGCTCATCGCCCAGCGCTTCCGCGCGCTCGCGCAGGTCTTTCAACTGGCGCGTCGAGGCGGCAAGCGCCTCCTCGCTGACCAACGACATACCCGACGAGAAGTTCCCGACCGATTGTTCCGCTGATTCGAGTTCGATACGCAGGTCGGCAACCCGCTCGGTCAGCCAGTTCGTTGCCTGCCGCGTTGCCTCGAACTTGGTTTCGAGCTGGTCGAGCATATAGAACCGGGCCATCTCATTGGCGAGTTCCTTTGAACGCTCAGGGTCGATGGTCGCCACCCGGATGATCAACACATAAGTGCCGTCGAGCCACTCCGCCTCGACCGCACCACGAAGGGCCGAGACCATCCGGCGCTGAAGCGCTTCCGGTGTCTCTTCCATCACAGGCTCGGTCTTCACGCCGAACAAATACGTTCTTGCTTCCGAGAGGTTATTTGAAAGCGACAGCCATCGCGTCCATCCCTCGGGCGGCCGCAGGCTGGCGTTGAGGACCGGGTCTTTGGCAAGTTCGAGGTCGGTCACGACGCGTTCGAGCAACCGGCCGGACTCGATGACCTCGATCTGTGAATTCAGCGAAAAATAGTCGCGCCCAAGACCGCTGGCCACGGGGTCTAGATCGACAACATTTGTCTGATCGATCTCCCACATCACTCGGGATTCGGCCGTATAGAGCGGGGTGATCCGGAGCAACTGGGCGTAGGCGAAGGCGACCCCGAGCATGGCGAACAGGGTCATAAGCCACTTCGCGCGCCACATCACCAGCATCGAGCGGCGCAGATCGAACTCTGTTTCCTGCACTGCTTCGACCGCGCCATCGCTACGCAGCGTGGCGAGCGCCTGTCTTACGTTCGTGTCCAAGCCCATCTTCACCCAATGCGCCCGTTACGACGCCATTCCCCCGACGGGATTCCACAGAAACATATCGATCCTGTTAACGATCGATAAGGGATGATTGCGTCGCCAATGAGGCTTTGTGGCCATTCTGGCACGGTCTTGGATCGCTATAGGCACCGGTGCGCTGAGTGGCAAGGCCCATGATGCGCCACCTCGTGTCGAGCGATTCCCGAAAAGGGGCGCCTCGCCCCAGATTCCGCCAGCGCTTGCCGACCCGTTTCAGCCACACGACTCACCGTATCGCCAAATTGGGTCGCGGAGCGTTAACGACGAACACTCACCGCGGAATCTTCGCGATTTTGCCGCATTTTATTCGCATTGTGGTCAACTGAGGGTCCAATTTGACAGCGCCCTGGCCGCGCCAAGGAACCGTTTAAGCGCTTGGTATGGCGACGTTTCTCATGGGCGAACGTGGCCAGGGAATTGTGGGTTTGCTAGAGAATTCGGGAATGGTTCGAAATTAAGGCGACACTATTTTAAGTCTTCATTAATATCAGAAGGTGGAAACATTTTCTCCTGCCCTATCGCGCACACTCCAGGCGCGGAGCACACATGGGGAGCGAGGCCGCGCCGGAACCGGCACGGTATTTGTTGCGGCAGAAGCCGACCCTGCCTAACTGGCAGAGAATCCGGCGGCAACGTGGTGGTGTGTAGCGTGTGAAGAGTGGGCGACGGTGAAGCAATGACCAAGCAT
>Ga0209980_10000675_pt1 | contig 18846 bp, 17 predicted proteins | sample CR02metaG_FD_183611 | JGI IMG/M metagenome (GOLD analysis project Ga0209980, IMG submission 183611) | Deep subsurface microbial communities from Mariana Trench to uncover new lineages of life (NeLLi) - CR02 metaG (SPAdes) (version 2) | ecosystem: Environmental > Aquatic > Marine > Ocean trench...
TTTGCCGATTTTTCTAAAACATCGTATATACACGATGCCGCAGTTCCTCGAGCAGCGATACGACCACAATGTGCGCATGGTCATGGCGTTCTTCTGGCTCGGCGTGTACGTCTTCGTAAACCTGACGTCGATTTTGTGGCTCGGCGCCTTGGCTATTGAAACGGTAGCCGGCGTGGACCTGATGTACGGCCTGGTATTTCTTGGTGTATTCGCAATTGGCTATTCGCTTTACGGTGGTCTCAAGGCCGTTGCGTTCACCGATATTATTCAGGTGGTGTTACTGGTGCTCGGCGGCCTCCTGATTGCGTGGATCATGCTGGACAAGGTATCAGACGGCGAGGGCGTGATTGCCGGTTTCAAACTGCTGATGGACACAGCGCCGGAAAAATTCGACATGATCCTGAGCCCCGACAACCCACACTACGTCAGTTTGCCCGGGCTTTCGGTCTTGATTGGCGGCATGTGGATCATGAACCTGTCGTACTGGGGTTTTAATCAATACATCATTCAACGGGCACTCGCGGCGAAGAGTATTCGGGAAGCTCAGAAAGGCATCGCGTTTGCAGCATTTCTCAAATTGCTGATGCCGGTGATTGTCGTTTTGCCCGGAATCGCGGTTTTCGTACTGTCGCCGGGACTGGCGAAACCAGACCAGGCCTATCCGGAGGCAATGTCACTGCTGCCGGCCGGCATCCTGGGACTCGTATTCTCCGCACTGCTGGCGGCGATCATTTCCTCGCTGGCGTCAATGATCAACAGTATTTCGACGATCTTCACGATGGATATCTATTCATCGATGATTGCCAAGGAGAAACAGAGGAACCCTGTTGCTGTTGGCCGGACTGTCGCCGTCTTTTCGATTGTGCTTGCCATGTTGTGTGCCAAACCACTGCTTGGCAATTTCGATCAGGCATTTCAATACATCCAGGAGTTCACTGGATTCTTCACGCCAGGCATCGTCGTCATCTTCCTGCTCGGGATGTTCTGGAAGAAGACGACGGCCATGGGGGCGCTGGCCGCGGCGATCGGATCTGCCTTGCTGTCATTCGCGTTCAAAATGCTATGGCCGGAACTGCCGTTCATCGACAGGGTAGGGCTCGTGTTTCTGCTATGCACGGCTATTGCGATTGCCATTTCCATGCTGCAGGGCAACCGGGAGCAGGAGAAATCGATCGACCTGGCCGATATCGACTTCACGACCTCGAAAGGGTTTAATGCAGCCGCTGTCGCCGTCTCGCTGATACTGGCTGCGCTATACGCCACCTGGTGGTAGCCGTATCGACGCCAAGGTGACTGTCACTTTTTAGGGTGACAGTCACCTTCCATTCCCTAGTCGTAGGTCAGTTCCGCAATGACCGATGCATGATCAGAAGGCCACAGGCCTGAGATTGTCTTATCCGTCAATTCCGCGTCCATGACATTCGCCTTAACCTTCGCTGGCGCCGGGAGCGAGAATACGATGTCTATGCGTTCGTCGTTACTGGACGGAGCGTTGAGCAAATCGGCCGCCTCACAACACGTGAAGCCATCGGCGTTTCCCGGCCGCAAAGTCCACGTGTCGGTAAACGCAAACGACAACTGCTGGTATGCCGGCGGAATGAAGAATGGAGGAAGCGGTACACTGGCTGGTCCGGAGTTGAAGTCGCCTGCGAGAATTACGCGGGAAGGTTCCGGACTGTGGGCAATATAGGCCCCCAGCGTTGCGTTCAGCTCTGATGCCTGAAGTGGTTGCAGGACCGTTGATTCAACGTTGCTGCCGAGCATCCGCACCTCAAGATGCGTATTCACGAACAGGTAGTTCTCACCATCAACTGCGGCATGTGCTCCCACGAAGCCTCGCTCCACCGTGATCTCGCCCAATGGCGTGGTGACCGTTGCCACGGCCTGGTACTGGCAGCCGATTCCGCCAGGACCTGGCCGGGCGCAGGGAATTATTGCCGGACTGGCGTCTACGTCGGCGCGCGCAAGAATGACGTCACGGTCAATCACGCTGACGATCATTGCCGGGCCTGTGATTCCGGGAAGGAATACGGGCAATACGGGAATGGTCAGATTCTGCAACACGGCGACGACGTTGTAGTCCGACCCCAGGTTGCTGAGGGCGGCTTCAGTTAACGCGAGATGATCGTTAAACGCGCCGTCAAAGTAGGCGCACGCGCCCGGACTCACCTCAGTGCATTGAAATGCATAGACTTCCTGTAGCGCCACGAGATGCGGTTGTCGATCGGCGATCGACTCCGCCAGCGACGCGATTCGCTCAGGAATATTGTTGATCGCGATTGATTGCAGTGCATTGATGATTGCAAACGGGTACTGCGCTGGAGTAGCCGCTATGACCGGACCAAGATCTGCGCCCAAGTACTGATTCTGGGTCATGATCTTGATGTCGGCCCTGTCCGGGCCGGCATAGGCCGTCAGGCAACCAAAGCTCAGCAACGTGCTGGCCACGGATAGTAGGATCTTTTTCATGATGTACCTCACTGATAGTGGATATGTGCTGCGTCTCGGCGGGTTTGCCGATGGAACACAGCATCGCGCTGTCGCAGTCAATGATCCTGAGGGCTGTCCGACGAATACGTGATGGTTGTCTGATGAACTGAAGTTTTGCTATCGCTGTAATATGCGTCGCCGGCTGCCGGTCCTAATGCAGTATGAAAAACAGCGTTGTAATCGGCGTCATTCTTGGCTTCCTGGTAACTGGCTCTCAGGCGTTGAGTGCCGGGATGGCCCCGGATTGGACGCTTTTGTCGGCCGACGGCCGGACTACGCGCCTGAGCGAAGAAGTCCGGCAGCAGCCGGTTGTCCTGTTCTTTTGGGCGACCTGGTGCCCCTACTGCAAAGCATTGATGCCCCATCTGCAAAGTATCCGTCTCGAGTACGGGGATCAGGTGAAGATCCTGGCAATCAACTTCATCGAGAAAGGCGATCCTGTAGAATTCATAAGAGACGCTGGTTATGACTTCACGGTGCTGCCAGAGGGTGATGACGTCGCGGCCGCCTATGAAATCTACGGCACGCCCGGCGTCATTGTTGTCGATCATGCTCAGCAAATCCGATTCGATCTGCGGGACCTGCCACCACACGACGTTTCGGATAATGGCAAAAAGCCAAGTCACAAGAGAAAGGCAGCATTTCTCGCACCGTATTGGGCTGCCGCGATTCGAACCAGTATCGATTCGGTTCTGGAGACCGCAAATCAATGAAGAACATTCGTATAAAACTCCGCAGCAGCGGCACAGTGATTGCCGACGGGCCGCTAGGCTGGGGCATCACGCCATTTGAAGGGAATTTCTACATTCGCAAGAAATATCTGCGGACCGACGGATTCAAGTCCAATTTTATTCCCGGGCTGTGTTTTTACAAGTTTCTCTATGTATGGATGGATCTGCGCCTGGAAGACGGAACGAATATCTCAAATCTGGGCTGGATGTACTGGCTACCCAATCCTCTGCTACCGTTTATCTGGTTTCGAGTGGCCGTCCCCAGGAGCCACCCTGAGATCGGGTACGAAGAGTACTAGTGAGAATACACAGTGATCGAAAAACCTAGCTGTCGCGTTAGTGGACGAGATAGAAAGTGCTCAGCACACCCGGGAGAGAATCTCGGTCGCTTACTGAATTGTGACCGGGTTAACAGCGTAGCGGTGACTTTGACCGCTACATTGGGCTAATCAACACCGAAATGGAGCCGTCCAAATGAAACGGACTATCGCTAAAATACTGGTCTTCGTACTGCCGTTGTTGTTCCTGTCATCGCATGCCGTTGCAGAGGTGAGCATTAGCGCCGTCTTTACGAAAGGCGAGGTCAGTATCATCGCCGATTGGTATCTGGGCCATGGCGGACCCGCGGCACACGGCAATGGCAGGAAGAAGTCGAAAGGATTGCCACCGGGTATTGCGAAAAACCTCGCGCGAGGCAAACCGCTACCTCCCGGAATCGCGAAGCAGTATCTACCGCAGGGATTGGTGGATTTGCTGCCACGGCCACCGCACGGATTCGAGCGCATAATCGTCGACGGAATACTGATGCTGGTGGAAATCAAGACTCGCGTGATTCACGATATACTGAAGGACATCGTCCTGCACTAGATCAGAAAAGCGCACGCAAGCCGCGCCGTAGCGCGGAAATCACGAAGTTCAATACTCGACTAAGTCAAATTTTCCCTGTCCGACACGTACCTGTTGCCTTTTGGAGACATCTAGACGCAGCTAATTATTTGCGCGAAGGTGGCTTTAGAAACTGTGGGTGAGGGCCTGCGGAACAAGAGCAAAACAAATGCGTGCAGATAGTGTTGGGCTGCGAGAACAACGGATATTCATCCGCTATGAGTCGCAGCAAAAAGCATTAAAATTTCTTCGAGCGATATTGTCAGATCAGCGGGGTATCGCCCTGTTGCACGGACCGCGATTGTCCGGAAAATCAGTGGTAATCAATCAGTTTGTTCGGGACGTGCAAGGGGACGTCGCCATTGCCGTCGTTGACGGTGCGCGCATGAAGACGCCTGAATTGTTATCGAGAATACTCGAACAATTTGGCTACAACGTCTCGCTCAACTCGATCGATGAAATGCTGAGTATGCTTACCGTGTTTGTGGTGCAACAAACGCGAACCTATCAGGCGCCGGTTCTGGTTTTGGAAAACATAAACGAAATGTTTCCGAGCGCACTGGGTGCCCTCTGCAAACTTGCGTCACTAACAACCAATAATAAAAATGCGTTGCGACTTGTGCTCGTGAGCGATCGCGACATCAGTCACATCATTGAATCACCGAGCATGAATGCAATTACCGAGCGCGTGGCTGGTAATTTCGAATTAGGGCCCATGACATCGAAGGAAGCATTGCTGTATCTGTATGCCAAGCTGCGTTCCGGCGGGGTCGACTGGCCTGATGACGTTTTTTCGGTCGACGTATGCGAAAAACTATATTCGCTGTCCGGCGGTTGGCCGGGTGAGTTGGACGCGATAGCCGTATCGATTATAGAGCAGGCCGATGAGTACCCCATTCGGCTGGACGACATTGTGGACCCGGATTCTCCGCTGGTTGATGACACTCCAAAATTGATTCTCACCCAGGCAGGAGAGACAGTGCGGGAAATCAGGCTGGTTGAAGAAAGAGCCTTGATTGGTCGCTCGGACTTGAGCGACATCGTTATTGACGATCAGTTCGTCAGCCAGCAGCACGCCTTGCTGATACGAAACCAGGACTCGATTGTGCTTATCGATCTCAAGAGCAAGAATGGAACATTCGTTAATTCTCGACGTGTTCAGAGTAAAGTATTACTGAACAACGACATCATTTCGCTCGGCGACCACCGCATGAAGATGGTTTATGCGACGGATCACGTAAGCGTGGAAATTGATGATCCGGATCTCGCCGATACGGCGAAAATGAAAAGTATCGCCGATGCGTGTCGCGACAAAGAACAGAAAATTCCGACCCTGTACCCGGTCACCAACAAAATAAAGTCACAGTCACCGTAATTGACTGTCCTTGCTGCCGCGCCGATTAATCCCGCTGGTCGCTACATTCTTTTTGTCCTGCTCCGCCTGACAGGTGATACACAGGCGCACACCGGGAATAGCCGTCTGCCGCGCCTCCGGAATGCCGGCACCGCATTCTGCGCAGTTCTTAAGACTCTCGCCGCTGGGTAACTGCTCACGCGCATGTGTGACCGCGTCTTCGATCGTCGCATCGATCTGGTCCTGTACGGCCCCGTCTTTTGCAAAGCCACCTGCCATTGGAGTTCCTCGACCCGCATGAGGGGCCATTCTAATTGTTCAGAGCGCGGTCTGATAGATTGATCCGCAAGACAGTCTGCATGGCTGGCGAACGGGTCGCCTGAGTCCTGTTTTCACAGGAAATTTTGACGTAATGAGAGAGCCATAGTTCGTTATGTCACATACCCGTGGCATTATGACCTACACTGTGAAACGCTCCACAGGAAGATGAAAAGGCACGGCGTCCAAGCGGGCGCTTCGCAAAACCACCGGTCTACGGTTATTAACTTAAGACAGCGGAGTTACCATCATGAGCTTTATGCTTGACATTACGCCCTGGCCAGTCGCGTCTGCACTACTCTGGATTGTTCTGATTACTGCCGCACTGTACCTCATTCGCAACACAGCACATCAGGCCATCGAGGCTGCGATGCGCGGCCTGCACCGCAGCTTTCGGATTGCTTCGAAAGCGGTATCCCGATCCGAAAGCCGTCTTGAGACACGCAACCGCGACGTTTTGCTGGCGGCCGGCCGCGAGGCGAAAGAACGCATCATCGAACGTGAATTCGATCGCATCAACGACACGGTTCGCAAAGATCTCGCCAACTACTCTTCGTTGCATCGCTCTTTGAGCGAATCCATCGGTCGCATCGAGAAAGATCACCAGGAAGCGGTCGATGTCCCACCGGATCCACCGGGTTGGGTCAAGGCGGTCAAAGCCGTTGCTGAGATGGACGCCAAGGAAGGACGCAGCCAGATCGGCGACATCTTGAGCGACATTCACAAGTCGCTCGTCAAAGCGCACAAGGAAGCGATGGCTGCCTATCTCGTAGCCAGTGGGAAGCGTCATAAATTGTTGCGCCACATGCGTCCCGGCTGGCGACAGATCCAGCAGACGCTGGCCGCCGTCGGCAAGAACGTCGACAGTCTTTTGAGCCGATCGGTCACGATCGACCGGCTGATGCAGGAGTACGAAGACATTGTGCATGGACACGATCGTGCTGTTTCAGTGCTGTCGTCGTCGTCGCTAGTGAATTTCTTTGTCTCTGCTTTTGTTTTAGTCATCGCAATCGGCGGCGCGACAATCAACTTCTCACTGATTGCGAGACCGATGGCCGAAATGGTCGGCGGCACGAATGTAATCGGTGGCTTTCGTATGGCGGATATCGCGGCCCTGGTCATCATCCTGGTTGAAATCTCGATGGGCCTGTTCCTGATGGAGTCACTGCGAATTACGCGTTTGTTCCCCGTGATCGGCGCGTTGCCGGACAAGACCCGCGTGCGCATGCTCTACATTACTTTCACCATCCTGTTTCTGCTGGCCAGCGTTGAGGCGGGTCTCGCGTACATGCGTGAGGTCTTGCTGCACGACGAACTCGCAACGAGCGCCTTGCTGCGTGGCGACATTGGCGAGACAGCGACCAGCGAATATATGTGGATCACGACGGCGGCACAGATGGGCTTGGGATTCATCCTGCCGTTTGCTTTGACGTTCGTCGCGATACCACTGGAAACATTCGTGCATTCGTTGCGTACTGTGGTCGGGCTGATGGCAATTTCCCTGCTACGAGTCGTGTCATTGATATTTCGTTTGCTTGGCAACATATGCCTTTATTTTGGCGTACTGCTGAAACAAGTCTATGATCTGCCTTTGTTCGTGCCATTGTGGCTTGAGGAGCGCGTGGCACGCCGTGCAGATGCCGAGAGTTCGGCTGTAGCGAGGAGGGTAAGACAATGAGAACAGGACTTTTAGCCACCCTGTGTGTTCTGCTGGTGTCGTGCTCGAGCGAGGCGCCAACGAATATCGGCGTGTACATGCTGCTCGATACCTCCGGGACGTATGCTGAAGAACTCACTAAGGCCGAGCAAATTATTCGCTATACGCTCTCGAAGCTGAATGAGTCGGATTCATTCGCGGTCGCTCGCATCGATACGGGTAGTTTCAGCGAAAAAGACATAATCGCCAAAGCTTCGTTCGACGACCGGCCAAGTGCCGTCAACCGGCAGAAGCGTCTGTTTGCACAGCAGGTAAGCGAGTTTGTGAAAAACGCGAAACCATCGTCATACACCGATATCACGGGTGGCCTGTTGCAGGCGGTCGAATTTCTTAACGAGAAAAACACCGGCAGGAAAACGATCCTGATCTTCTCGGACCTCAAGGAGGACCTCAAGGACGGCTATGTGCGCGATATCGAAATAGAGCTTGAGGGCTTTGACGTCATCGCGCTCAATGTCACCAAGCTGCGGTCCGACAATATGGATCCCCGCGAATACCTGAGCCGGCTCGAGGAATGGAAAACCAGGGTTGAAAGGACCGGCGGGCACTGGCGCGTGGTCAATGATCTGGATGGGCTTGAAGGCATTTTCTAGGTCACGATCCTGGATCGCTGTCGTCCGTGAATTGCAACATGACTCCGTGGACAGTAGATAGAAGCCCTCGCTATTCGCAGCGAGGAAGCGGCTCGGGACCAGCGTCGTCCTGGCTAGCGATAGAATATATGATTGCCGATGCGGCGAGTTCGCGTCCGCTTTCGGTTCCAGGGAACCCGGATACTGGTGCTGTGGTAGAACAGTGCGTTGCCCGTCGGGTCGGGCGGTGGGTCAACCAGTAGTCTGGCTGCAATTACGCGTGCCTGTACCCAGCTGTCGCGATCTCTGGGCCTGTCACTCTTGCCGTCACACCACCACGAGAACTGACATGGCGCTTGTTCGCCGCCCTCAAAGACGACGGCGCAGGGTGTTGCAGGAAAATCCTTACTCCGTGCGCGATTAAGTATTGTCCAGCCAACGGCGATCATACCGTTGTTACTCTCTCCGCGCGCTTCCCAATACAACGCAAGAGAAAGGCAGTGATGCTCGTCTTCCAGACTTCGGGCGTAAACATCATCCACCTGCAGCGTTGCCAGAAGAAAAAATAGCGTGAGCAGTAATGTGGGCTTGTTTGACATATCGACCTCGCACCGGGCAGAGGGATATTTTCCCACGTTGAATGTGAATGCGAGCTGACTAGTTGACAATAACGCCGCTTAAATTAAACCGACGTTAATTGTATTTCTTGAAAAGCAGATCCTTGGCCTGTCCAATCCAGTCATCCTGCTCCATGCGTCCTTTGCATTCTCTTAGCTCGACATTGATCCGTGCGATATCGGCGACACCGAAGGCGGCGATCTGGCGGAAGCTGAACACGCCAAGTTCGTGCAATGTCATTTCAAACACTCTCCCAATGCCAATGATCTCCTGCAGGTTATCGACTTCCTTTTCCTCTGCTTCCTGGTCGATCGTTACCTGGTCGACAGTAGCTTTCCGAGCCTCCTTGATCGCCTGGCGCTGCTGTTGTTCCATTTCTGTGAAATTCTTCTCGACTTCATCCAAGCGAATGCGCAGCGTTTCAGATTGCTGTTCGGACTGGCCGGCGTGATCACGGTAGCGTTTGGCATCGTTTTCGTACTGTTTGCGACTGTTCTCCATCGATTTGAGGCAATGCGACAGTTCCTTGTTTTGAACCTTGAGATCTTCCTGATCGCCAATGTCCCGTTTTAGCGCTTCGTTTTCTTGTTGTGTGCGGGCCGAGTCATGTTTGAGCTGTGCATTTTCTGCTTCGAGTTTAATTACATTCTGTTCAAGCTTGTCCAGGCTCGAAAGCCGGGTCTGGGCAGAGGAGAGCATCTTGTTGACGGAATCTTGTTCCGATCGAGATGCCTGCAGAAGGTTGCTAAACGATTCGTACTCTTGTTTCGCTTTTTCAGATTTCACTTCGAGCTCCTTGCGCTTTTCGAAGGACTTGGCGAGTTCGCCCTTATAGAAGTCGCCCGATTTGACGAATTCCGTTTGCAGTTCCGCAGACTGCTGTTTGAGCGCCGCCAAAGCGTTCTGAAAGGTCGAGACTTTGTTCTTGAAGTCCTCTCGTTCTGAGCGCAGCGTGAAGATGCTCTTGGACATCAATTTCTCTGTTTCGTGAGCAGATTCAAGCTCTGTACGCATATTGGCGACTGCCATTTCATGCCGGTGGATGGCCCCTTGTTGAGCTTCGATCGACGATCGCAGAGTTTGGGTTTCGGCCGTGAGCCGGTCCCGCCGCCGAGCGACATCATCCAGTTGCGACTGCCAGTCATCGTTGAGCTGATTGATTCGGTGCTTGATCATAGCGCTTCGCATCAACCAGCCGATCCCGGCACCAGCCACGAGGGAGCCGAGCAGATATAGCCCGAGTTGTGAAAAAGAGCCGTCCATCAAGGGATTATGGCTGAGGGCGATATTATGGAATATGATCAACCGCACATTTCGGGGAGATTCTGATGGATAATATCCGCGATCGCGCCAAGGATAAGTTCCCAATGGTGTTGCTGACGTTGCTTAGCATCGTGCAGGCGCTCGCGCTCGAATTTCTCTGGGATCACGCGCGTGATCGCACTGACTTGCTCGAATGGAGCGTGGCCGTGATTCCCGGGTGGCTGCAGATTGCCGCGACTTTAGACGTCATTATCCTGATCTGGCTGATGTATGCGGGCATGCTAATGCGCTTTCGCTGGACGCCAACGACGATGGATTCGACGATCCCCTTTATCGTCGGTCTGATTCAGTTCTTGATGATCGATATCATGGGCGCAGAGCATTTCGCGCTCTGGGTTGTCGTCGTGGGACTGACATTCGGCACGTTGGTTGTAGTCAATCACCGTGCGATGAAACGCGCGAGGCTAGACGTGGCAAATCGTGAGTTCTTTGATCAATTCTTGCCAGCGACGCTGAGAGATTTCGTGCCGCAGATAATTGTAGTCGTCGCGTTACTGGTGGCGGGTAGCTGGATCGGTTTCAGTGGGGAGCAGGGTTGGTTTGCAGTGCTTGTACTGGTCGGAATCTTCATCGGTCTTGGCTACGAGACGCACAACGCTGCGAAATACTGGAGAGTTTCGATGGGCCACGAGTAGCGAGGTGTGGAATGTGATATACAGGGTCGCGTAGGGTTGGAAATGGTACGAGACAGTGCTACTTAAGCGAATCGCCGTTGATACTACGGAACTTTCCACTGGCATGTACGTTGCCATGCTGGACCGGCCGTGGTTGGAAACTCCGTTCGTCTTTCAGGGGTTCGAGATCCAGGATAAATTTGAGATCGAGCTACTGCAGTCTTATTGCCGGTATGTTTACGTTGATGTCGATCGCGGCAAGATGTCTGCGACAGACATTCGGGCGCTGTTATCGTCGAGAAAAGAAAGACCCACTTCGAAACCATCGGGCATTAAACAGACGCACCACGACAAGGGCTGGCTGGCGCGATTTCGTGCGCTCATTTTGCGGATGGGGCTGGGCCGGCTCCTCATTTCATCAGCGAAGGGCGCCATTAGTGGCTATAAAATTAGCTCAACGGTGCGTGGCGAGGCGGCGCTGGCTAACAAAGCCTACGAACTGCTATCGGCGCAGCACAAGTCAATACTCGAACGGGCCAACCAGGAAGGGCTGGTTGACATGGAAGGCGTAGCGAAAGCGGTGACGCCGACGATCGAAAGCGTGTTGCGCAACCCGAATGCGATCGCGTGGACCATCTTTTCCAGGAAAAGAGGCGGGCGATATTACAATCGCGCCGTCGCGACCTCGGTCTGGGCGATCATGTTTGGCCGTCAGCTGGGATTCGATCGAGAAGCGTTGCAAGATCTCGCCGTCGGTGGCCTTTTGCTGGATATTGGCAACGTCAATCTCTCTGCAGACATCCTTAACATGGAAGGCGCGATTACGATCGAGCAGTACGAGCATTTATCCCATCACGTGCAGCTTGGACTCGAAATTCTGCGGGCATCGAAGGGCGTAAGCCAGAATGTTATCGATATGGTTCGGTGCCACCATGAGCGCGCGGACGGGTCAGGTTACCCGGATAAATTAACAGGCACCAATATCCCGATCTACGGGCGCATTGCTGGTATCGTCGACTGCTATGATGCCATGACGACCAAGACGTCATATTCACCGGCCACGGCCGCCTACGATGCTGCGCGCGAATTGAACGACATGCGCGGCGAACAATTTCAAACCGAAGTCGTCGAGCAGTTTCTCCTCACAATAGGCATGTTTCCAACTGGCAGCGTCGTTGCACTCAATAACGGCAAAGTTGGCGTCGTGCTGGAGCAGAACCAGTCACATCCGCTGCGTCCAAAGATCATGTTGTTGTTGGACAATGCACGCCAGCCGTTCAGCCGGCCCAAAATCCTGGATATGCGAAAACTAAAGGAAGAGGCGTCAAATCCGAAAGCGGTCTGGATCGAAAAAGGTCACGAGCACGGCGCTTTCGGGATCGATCCTTCGAAGTATTTCTCTACCTGAAAAACCATCGCGCGCCGATTGTGATGACATCAGTGTCGCCTGCGAATTCCAGACTTAGGCCAGCTGCGAATTGCGACGTAAAATAATAGTCGCCTCCCAGCTCCAAATAGGTATCGCTGTTGAAGACGTTGATGTGATTGACTGATCCGCGAATTTCGAATTTGGGCGTTAACAGACCGCGAGTGCCGGCCGAAAACGCGAATCCGTCGTCATCGATATTTTGGGCCGGATTATCGAGCTCTGCGTTGACGTAACGCAGCGTGCTGGTCAGGTCAAAGTCGTCTGAATAGTGCCAGACGTATCCTGCACCCAGTTCATAGGCGGTTGTATCGACATTGTTGTTAAAATCGAGCGATGTGATTCCGCCGACGATGAGCCAGTGATTACCGAAATCGTACGAGCCATTGAAGCGGATTCCGTCTCCGCCACTGACGTCGACATCGACGAAACGCAGTTCTACGTAGCTGTAGCTAAGCCCGGCCGATTGTTGCCCGGTTGTTTCCGCAATGGCAGTACCATGTACAAGTAAGCCCGCCAATAAGATGAGAATCTTCATCGAACACCTCTGAATTTGTTATGTGACATCAGCGGAAAACCCGCTTTAGCCATGATTCGGCGCGGATACTAGCTGCGGCTTGGCCGCCCTGTCCAATCGCTTTTTGGACAACGGTTGCGTCGTCACAACAATAGCTTCAAGCTGTTGATTTTAAGCCGTTTATCGAAGACCACTACCTGTCTCTGTTTGGCGTCAGTCGTCAAAAACGATCAATCACTTGCGCATATCTACCGGGTAGACCCCGGTTGCCCGGCGCGACCGACAGGCGGAGAATAACGAGGACGCCCGGAAACGCGTGCGGCCGCAACAAAAATAACCGCGAAGAGGTGCATATGTCCGATTCTCTTGAAGAAAGCGCGCTGCTGTACCACAGCATCAAGCCCGCCGGAAAATTGGCTATCATGGCGACCAAGCCACTGGCGAATCAGGTCGATCTGTCGCAGGCGTACTCCCCAGGCGTCGCATTTCCCTGTCAGCGTATTCATAAAGACTCTTTGATGGCTGCGATCTACACGGCGCGCAGCAATCTCGTCGGTGTAATTACCAATGGAACTGCCGTATTGGGGCTGGGCGATATCGGTCCACTCGCAGCGAAACCGGTGATGGAGGGCAAGGCGGTCTTGTTCAAGAAGTTTGCGAATATCGATGCATTCGATATTGAAGTTGATGAAAAAGACCCGCAGAAATTTATCGAGGCGGTATCGAAGCTCGAGCCAACCTTCGGTGCGATCAATCTCGAAGATATCAAGGCGCCCGATTGCTTTGTCATCGAAAGTGCACTACGGGAGCGGTTGAACATCCCGGTATTTCACGACGATCAGCACGGCACTGCGATCGTCGTAGCGGCGGCAATCAAGAACGGTCTGGAGCTGGTTGGCAAGGAACTCGCGGATATCAAGCTCGTATCGACCGGTGGCGGCGCAGCCAGCCTCTCTTGCCTCGACCTGCTCGTTGAGCTCGGGCTGCCGCGGCAAAATGTCACGCTGGTCGACCTTTACGGAGTGGTTTATACCGGGCGCAAGAAAGACATGAACGAGTACAAGGCCCGTTATGCGATAGACACGAAACACAGAAAACTCGAAGACGTTATGGCAGGCGCCGACGTGTTCCTGGGTTTGTCCGCACCCGATGTTCTGGACGGTGACATGGTCAGGGAAATGGCCAAAAACCCGCTGATCCTGGCGTTGGCCAATCCAACGCCGGAAATTTTGCCGGAAGTCGCCCTTGCGGCCCGGCCGGACGCCATCGTCGCGACGGGCCGTTCGGATTACCCGAACCAGGTCAATAATGTATTGTGCTTTCCGTTTATTTTTCGCGGTGCGCTGGACGTCGGTGCGACGACAATTAACAAGGCCATGAAGATTGCTTGCGTTGACGCGATTGCAGGTATCACAAAGCGCGAATCGACAGACGAAGTTGCGAGCGTTTACAAGGACGAGAGTCTGCAGTTTGGGCCAACGTATCTGATCCCAAAGCCCTTCGACGCACGGCTGTATGTCGACGTATCGTATGCCGTTGCCAGGGCGGCAATGGAATCTGGCGTTGCGCTACGGCCGATCGATGACTTGCAGCGCTACAGGCAAGAACTCAGGGCGTTTAGCAATCGGTCGCAGATGTTTATGCAGCCGGTCATTGAGGTCGCAAGGCGCGACCAGGAACGACTGGTTTATGCAGAGGGCGAAAACGAGACCGTGCTGCGAACAATGCAGGGCGTCGTTCGGGAGGGAATCGCCCAACCTATCCTCGTAGGGCGGGAGGAGGTTGTGGCCAGGCGACTGAAGAAACTCGGTATTGACCTCAAGGTCGGTGAAGATTTTGAGTTGGTCGATCCCGAGAACGATGCCCGATATAACGAATACTGGCGGTTCTATCATTCGCTGGTATGTCGCCGCGGTGTGTCGGTCGCGGCCGCCCAGACCGTCATGCGCACTAACAATACCTGTATCGCCGCCTGCATGGTGGCGATGGGTGATGCAGACGCGATGATCTGCGGCACCGAAGGTCGCTTCGACCATCATCTTCAGCACATCATCGAAGTCATCGGCACGGACCGGGCCAATGAAAATATCTCGTCACTCGCCGCCCTGGTTCTGCCGCAAGGTCCGTTATTTATCACCGATGCATACATCGGCGTCGATCCGTCGGCTGAGCAGATCGTCAATACAACGATAGCCAGCGCCAGACGCGTCAGGGACTTCGGCATCAAACCCAAAGTGGCGTTGTTGTCGCACTCCAATTTCGGGTCGTCCCGGGCACCCTCGGCCATCAAGATGCGCAAAGCGGCACAATTACTACGTCGCAGCACATCGGGCCTCGAGATCGATGGGGAGATGCACGCGGACGCAGCACTGAACGAAACGATACGCAATGCGCTGAACAAAGACTCGAAACTCAATCAAGCCGCGAACCTGCTCGTCATGCCAAATCTGGACGCGGCCAACATCGCGCTCGAACTGATTCGCTCGATCACCGACGCCCTGATGATCGGCCCTATCCTGTCGGGAACAGCCAAGTCAGTTCACATCGTGACGCCGTCATCGACTGTAAAAGGCGTGTTCAACATGAGTGCCATAGCCGTGGCCGATTACTGGCGCCGCGGGCACGACAAGCCGCGCGTAAAGAATATTATGTCGAATCGGACTGCGTCACAGTAATCGAAGCCCCTATTGAACTAACATCCACAGGATGTTTTCTCGACTTTTTAGACAATTTCGATCGTTGTTTCGCATACCGATCATCACGACCGCGCTGCGCTGGAGCTGGCGGCTATTGCCGGTTCTGATCATGATGGATATTGGCTACCTGATCGGAATCTGGCCCGACTGGGACAAGTATGCCGAGGGCCCGATCCAGCGCTCGAGCTTCATCAGCAGCTACGAGTTCGAGCGCCACCAGCACGATAACTGGCCAAGGCTTCGCTGGAACCCGGTGTCGATTCAGTCCATATCGCAAAGCATGGTTCGGGCCGTGATCGTCGCCGAGGACGCCCGTTTTTACGAACATGATGGCATCGACATTGAGGCGCTCAAGGAAGCAATGGAACACAACCTGTCCGAAAAGCGCCTGGTTTATGGCGCCAGTACCATCTCCCAGCAAACCGTCAAGAATGTTTTCCTGAATCCGTCACGAAATCCCCTGCGCAAATGGCACGAGCTCGTGTTGACTATCGCCATGGAAAGAAACCTGACCAAGAAACGCGTGCTCGAGCACTACCTGAACATCGCTGAGTTTGGCAGAGGCATTTATGGTGTCGATGCAGCTGCTCGATATTACTGGGGGGTGCCGGCGTCGAAGCTCACGATTCGTCAGGCGATAGAACTTGCCGCGACGTTGCCATCTCCTGTAAAGAACAATCCAAAAGTACGCACGCGGTCATTCGTGAATCGTGTGAACAAAATCCGACGCTATTTCTAAAAGGAAAAACGGCATGCCTGCAAACAATACGATCGACACAAACACTCTTTTCAAAGCAATCGAGGCGAGCTGCTTCGCCATTGGACCGGCTGTCACGGCATACTTCGTGACGAACTTCACGGTGGATAGCTACGGGTACTACTACCGGGACATGGAGGGCGGAATTGCATTTGGTGTGTTCTTGATTTCACTTGGATATGCGCTTCGATATTGGCGCAAGTCTGATTGATGAGAACCTATGTGGTGAGAGGCTAAAACACGAGATTCAGCATCAGCAGCGAAACCACCAGGAACAAGACCGTCATTATGCTGCCAGCGCGGAGGAAATCAGCGACCCGGTAGTTCCCCGGCCCCATGATCAAGGCGTTGACCTGGTGGGTGGGGATCAGAAAGGAATTCGAGGTCGATATCGCAACCGTCAACGCGAACATGGACGCGTCGGCGCCGGTCGCAAAGGCCAGGTTGATCGCGAACGGCACCAACAACACCGTGGCGCCTACATTTGAAATGACCAGAGAGAAGCCGGTGGCCAGCAGGGCAACCATGGTTTGCAGAATCCACGGAGATACGTCGCCGATGCTCGCCAGTAAATGCTTCACAACGTAGTCGGCCGTACCCGACGTCTCAACCGCAATACCCAGCGGGAGCAGCCCGGCAAGCAGGAACACGGTCTTCCAGCTCACGGCCCGGTATGCCTCGTCCATGGTCAGCACGCCGAAAACGACCATGCCGACAACCCCCGTCATCAGCGCGACCGGCAGGATGATGTTGGTAAAAATAATGATACCGATCGCAAGCGCGAAAAAAGCCAGCGCGAGCGCGAGCTTGTACGGTTCCTGCTGCTCGCGGGGATAGCCCGTCGTAACTATGACGAAATCCCGGTCCTTTTCGAGCCGTGTCAGGTACTCCCAACGCGTATGGCAGACGAGCATATCGCCGGCTTCGAACGGCACGGTGGCTATCTTGTGAGTGATCGCGTGTCCAGTTCGTACGATGGACAGCAAACTGAGCCCGTACGTCATGCGAAAGTGCATCTCTTTCGCAGACTGGCCGATGACGTGAGAGTCCGGCGGCACGAGGATTTCCGCGATGCCAGCGATCGAGCGAGCAAGGAGATAACGAAACTCGCGGAGTTTAGGTCGCAATGTCAGGCCCGCAGCAGAAACGACCTCTTTCAGCTTGTCAGGCTGCGCAATAATTGCGAGCGTTGCGGGCGCCGCTATCGGCGCTTCTACAGGCGGGGACACCAGCACCTTTCCAGCGTAACTGGATGCAACGATCCGGATATCGTATTTGGACTGAGCGCCGGCGATATCCATGCCGACCAGGATACTGCCCTCGGGCACCTCGACTTCGCGGACGGCTGCGTGCACACCATGAAGTCTGCGCATATAGCGCACGGTCCCGGTGCCGCGATTCGAGCTCACCTTGGCGCCTTTGGGCAATATGAATTTGCCGAAGGCCAGGAAGAAGATCATTCCGGTAACCACCAGGGCAATACCAACAGGCGTCACCGAAAAGAGACTGAACTCGCGCATCGCTTCATCCGCGGCGAGATTGCGGTTTGCGTTCTCGATGAGGTCGTTCAGCATAATCAGCGGGCTGGATGCCACCATGGTCATGGTGCCGCCGAGGATGGCGCAAAACCCCATTGGCATGACCAGCCGGGCCATTGGCAGCCGGGTGCGCGTTGAAATGCGCGCTACCACGGGTAGATACAAGGCGGCGGCGCCAACGTTCTGCATGAAGGATGAGACGACGGCCACCGTGCCTGAGATCAGCGACACAACCTGTTTCTCGGTCTTGCCACCGTAGCGCAGGATCGCCCAGGCAACGCGGTCCATGGCGCCGGTCTTGTCGAGGCCGCCGCCCAGGATCATGACGGCGATGATGGAGATCACCGCATTGCTCGAAAAGCCGGAGAACAGCACATCGGTGGTTAGCAAATTTTCCAGGCCGGGCACGAAGATCAGCAAGCCCAGCAGCGTCATGATAAGCAATGCGGCTACGTCGACACGCAGCAGTTCTGTCGCGAAGATGAACACTGCGAACACGACGATCATCATGATGATCACCATTTCGGTGGTCAGTGTCGGGAGCGTCTCCATGGCACTATTATATAAGGGCTCACACAGAAGTCCCCTGGCCAGGTTTCCTGGCGGCTCTTCACGACAAAGACCGTGTCAGTTCACGACGTATTCGACCTCAAGCTCTCGCGCGAGCGAGTTAATCCGCGCGATGTCCTCGCTCAGGATCCGCTCCAGCTCAGCTATGCTCTCCTCATGAAGCGCGGTGAGTTCTGCGTTCACTTCGGACATACCCTGCGTTGGCGGGCCACTGTGATCCATCGATGTGCGGTACAGCCAGCCATAGCGAGAATACAGTTTGGCGCCGCCATGCTCTCCTCGAAGAATGTCGTAATTCACTTTGGCATCCGGATTGTAAAGAGCGAGCTCGACATTTCGTAACGCCTCGGATGCCTCTGCTCCCAACTCAAGCAGTCTTGCGGCGCGCGGTTCACCACCAAGCCTCGTCTGATGAGAACCCAGTTGCTCCTTTGCTACGCGAATCCGAACAGCATCATCGGAAATTAATGTGATCCGGTCACGAACGTCCAACAGGAACGAAATCTGCGCAAGAATATTTTCAATCGGTGCGTCGGAGCGCGGGTCCGGCAACACGGTCAGTGCCTGTTCGTAACTTTCACCGCCAACGGTCAGGCGCACGCGGTAATCGCCAGGCGCGACCTGGGGACCGACATTCATGTTGCCGGCATCGTTTGTTGAGCCGGGTATTCTTGTTGCGCCCTCATGTGTCAGGTCCCACGAGGCTCGATTCATTCCTTT
>Ga0209980_10000676_pt1 | contig 18842 bp, 17 predicted proteins | sample CR02metaG_FD_183611 | JGI IMG/M metagenome (GOLD analysis project Ga0209980, IMG submission 183611) | Deep subsurface microbial communities from Mariana Trench to uncover new lineages of life (NeLLi) - CR02 metaG (SPAdes) (version 2) | ecosystem: Environmental > Aquatic > Marine > Ocean trench...
CGGCGTCAGCCGCGTGCTCAAATCCTCATGTATTCGCCCATACACTCCGGTTTTCCGCGCGCGGCTTCCTTGCCCTCACCAAAATGCCTGGTTTTTAGAAGTGCCCAGTTATGATATTGGCGTGCATGGTAAAATAAAAAAAGTCATGTTCACCTCGGTGGGGATGAAACTTTTTTTCTGCCAGGTACGCTAAGAGCTTGCGCGGGCTTTTGTGATCCAGTTACCATTTCTAGATTGAACAATGTGCGGTTGGGTTTCCGAGGAGGGATTAAGAGCGGGGCCTTCCCTTTTTAGGAAGACCACGCTCTAGAGTCTGAAGGAATCAGTACTTATAGCTATCGACCTTAAACGGTCCATCCACCGACACCTTGATATAATCGGCCTGGGTTTTTGTGAGTTTCGTCATGACTCCCCCAAAACCGCGAACCATATGGGCAGCCACTTCTTCATCAAGCTTCTTCGGCAACACCTCAAGGGTAAGCTCGGCCCCAGGATTATCGGCAAATTTCCGCTCGTAGAGACAAATCTGAGCAAGGACTTGATTGGAAAATGATCCATCCATAATACGGGAAGGATGGCCGGTGGCATTTCCAAGATTCACCAATCGGCCTTCTGACAAGAGGATCAAATGATCATTCTGCCCTCGATTGCGAAAAATCTTATGCACTTGAGGTTTGACTTCCTCCCACTCCCAATGTTCACGCATGTAGGCCGTATCGATTTCATTATCAAAGTGCCCAATATTGCACACTACCGCCCCATTTTTTAGGGTTTGCAACATGGCCGCATCACAGACATTAAAGTTTCCGGTGGCCGTGACCAGCAAATCCGTTTTGCTCAGGAGGCCAAGATTAATATCTTCGACTTTGCCGGTATTGTTTCCATCATTGTAGGGCGAGACGATTTCAAACCCATCCATGCAGGCCTGCATCGCACAGATCGGGTCGATTTCCGAGATTTTCACAATCATGCCTTCTTGTCGCAAGGATTGAGCCGACCCCTTCCCGACATCACCATACCCAATCACGAGGGCTTTCTTCCCAGCTAACAAATGGTCGGTCCCACGCTTAATGGCATCGTTCAAACTGTGCCGGCATCCGTATTTATTATCATTTTTTGACTTCGTCACCGAGTCATTCACATTGATGGCTGGCACTTTCAAGGTCCCCTTCTCAAGCATCTCTTGAAGGCGATGGACACCAGTGGTGGTCTCTTCGGTGATGCCATGAATCTTGCCCAGCATCGCTGGGTACTTCTCATGAACCATGAGGGTCAAATCCCCACCATCATCCAGCAACATATTGGCTCCCCAAGGCTGGCCATCTTTTAAGATCGTTTGTTCAAGGCACCACTCATATTCTTCAAGCGTTTCCCCTTTCCAGGCGTACACCGATATATCTCGTGCAGCAATGGCGGCGGCGGCATGATCCTGGGTGGAGAAAATATTGCAGGAGGACCATCTGACCTCGGCACCCAATTCAATCAACGTTTCAATCAACACGGCCGTCTGGATGGTCATATGAATACAGCCGAGGATTTTCGCGCCTTTGAGGGGCTGTGCATTTCTATGCTTGTCCCGCAAGGCCATCAAGGCAGGCATTTCGGTTTCGGCAATCTGAATTTCCTTGCGTCCCCAGTCAGCAAGTTGAATATCCGCGACTTTATAATCGCGAACAGTGGTTTCAGTATTCATAAATTTTCCTCTTCTTTATTTTTTGAAATAGGTAAATACGCCGCCTGCGTTCGCGACTATTTGCCAGCTTCGCGTTTTAAGATCACGGCCTTATCGGTATTTTCCCAGGTGAATGTTGGGCCGCTTCGCCCAAAATGGCCATAGGCAGCCGTCTGTTTGTAAATAGGTCGGCGAAGCTTTAAATGATCAATAATCCCTCGTGGGGTCATGGGAAAATGTTTTCTGATCAATTTATCGATAAGCTCAATGGCCACTTTCTCGGTTCCTTTGGCATTAACTAAAACCGAAACGGGCTCTGGAACCCCAATGGCATAGGCCAATTGGACTTCACATTTATCCGCGAGTTGGGCCGCAACAATGTTTTTGGCAATGTATCGAGCCAGGTAGGAAGCTGATCGATCCACCTTACTCGGATCTTTTCCCGAAAAGGCTCCACCACCGTGGCTTCCCACACCACCGTAGGTATCCACAATGATTTTTCGGCCAGTCAGTCCTGTATCGCCCATGGGCCCGCCTATGACAAACCTCCCAGTCGGATTGATATGAAATTTGACAGTTTTGGGATCGAAGATACCCTTCGGCATTACAGGCTTAATAACTTTTTCCCTGATTTCCTGTTCAATTTTTTTCGACGTGACCTTGTCACTATGTTGAGTCGAAACCACAATCGTATCGATCCGGACGGGTTTGCCATTTTTGTATTCAACGGTAACCTGTGATTTTCCATCTGGGCGCACCCAGGGCAAAATGTTCTTTTTCCTCACTTCGGCCAATCGTTTCGTCAACCGGTGCGCCAAGACGATCGGCATAGGCATTAATTCGGCTGTTTCATTGGAGGCATAGCCGAACATCAAACCTTGGTCACCAGCACCACCTGTATCCACGCCCATGGCAATATCCCCGGATTGGGAATCAATGGCGGTCATGACGGAACAGGTGTGGTAATCATACCCCCAGGTGGGATCCGTATACCCCACATCCCGAATGGTCTCACGAATGATATCAGGTATTTCGACGTAGGCTTTGGTGGAGATTTCACCAGCCACAAATGCTAATCCGGTGGTCACTAATGTTTCACAAGCCACACGACAATTTTTATCTTTGGCCATAATGGCATCTAATATGGCATCGGAAATTTGGTCGGCAATTTTGTCGGGATGCCCTTCGGTGACCGACTCCGATGTAAATAGAAAGTTCTGTTGGCTCATAAGCCCTTCCCTTCATAATAAGCAAAAGGAATCCCCGCCCCTCGTATTTATAATTCAGAGGAGAATCCTAAAATGGTGATAATGAGAAAGATTTTCTATTCAAACGCTAATTGAGGAGGATAACTCACCTGGCACCAATAAATAAATAGGAATTAAGGAGCCTTTGTCAAACTAAAATTCAGATTTGTGATGGCCTCCCTACGACTTACCACTCGCTTTCACAATAAAAACAATATGTTACTTCCAAGGCACTCGTTTTTTGGATACATATCCTTTTTCGGTTTTCTAGATTTAAACCATCAGGTTTTCAACGGCAATTGTATTGCATCGAGTCATCGATCATTGCTCCCTCCGCTTCCAGCCATGCCGGGATTCCGATCCAGCAAAAAACACACCTAATTCCACCATTGGCCTGGTCATATCAAGAAAAGTGGGGCACCCTAAATTTTCCAAAGGAATCGAGTAGCGAAAGCTCCCGCAGTAATCTTAGAATTCAATCCTCCCTTCGGGTTATTTCCTTTTGTCCTCAACACCTTTTGGATTAAGGCCCTCCTGTTGCATTAGAAGAAGAGCAGGTGCTAGTATCCGCGTCTAATTCCTGCCGATCGAGGCGTGATCTCCGGTAGTCTGCTTAGGTAGGAAGACGAATACACGACCTAACATTCAAAAAAAATATGACTTGTGAACGTCATGTTCCACAGGGAGGCGTTTGATGTATAAAACCATCTACATTCCGGTCGACAATTCGGATCATTCCAATATGGCCGTCGAATTGGGTGTGAGTCTTGCGAAAGAGTTCGGTTCCAAAATAATTAGCAGTCATGTCTATGCCGCAAAAATGCATGACAAACGATTTAAGCAAATGGAGGCGGGTCTTCCGGAAGAATATCACGATGAAAAAGAACTGGACCGCCAACGGCAGATCCATGACTCGCTAATTACTCGTGGTCTCCAAATCATCACGGATTCTTATCTGGACTATGTTGATAAGAAGTGCTCGGAAGCCAACCTTCCCTTAGAACGTCGCTCATTGGAAGGACGAAACTGGAAAGTTCTCGCCGAAGACATTAATACGAATGGATATGACCTCACAATTATGGGCGGTCTTGGTGTTGGGGCCGTCAAAGACTCTGTCATTGGGAGTAACACGGAACGGGTGCTGAGACGAGTTCGGAATTGCGACATGTTGATTATCAAGGATGTGAAGCCCATGAATGGTGGCAAGATCGTCGTAGCCGTTGATGGAAGCTCCCATTCCTTTGGAGGACTCAAAACCGGGCTGGCTCTTGGGAAGGCCCTCAATAAACCTGTTGAGGCAATTTCCGCTTTTGATCCCTATTTCCATTACGCGGCTTTTTACAGCATTTCTGGCGTCTTAAACGAAGAAGCTGGAAAAGTGTTTCGGTTTAAAGAACAAGAGAAACTTCACGAAGAAATCATCGATAGTGGATTAGCCAAGATTTATCAGTCTCACCTGGATATTTCCCGCGAGATTGCCCAAGAAGACGGCACAGATATTAAAACGACGCTATTAGACGGAAAAGCGTTCGAAAAACTGCTGCAGTACGTTCGTAAGGAACAGCCATGGCTTCTGATTGTTGGAAGAATCGGCGTGCACAGCGATGATGACATGGACATTGGCAGCAATACAGAAAACCTTCTCAGAGCAGCGTCTTGTAATATCCTCATTTCCAACCAGACATTTGTTCCGCCGATTGACACGCAAGCAGAATACACCATGGCCTGGACAGAGGAAGCGTTATTGCGGATGGAAAAGATTCCAGTCTTTGCACGGGGTGTTGCGAAGACAGCCATTCATCGGTTCGCCATTGAAAAGGGGCACACGATCATTAGCAATTCCGTGGTCGATGATGCGGTTGGGGATATCCTGCCCAAAGGAGCCATGGATGCCATGAAAGCTTTGGGTGGGCAGCTCGACGAAGCCGGGATCGACCGGAACAAGATGCAGGCCGATGATGCTGTGGCTACTGACATCATGGGATCGTCGTTAAGTGGGATGGTCAACCAAGTCCTCGAGGAAAAACCAGAAATCTCCCCAGCCATTAGCCCTAGCACTCAAGCCTATCTCGATCGTATGTCAAGACAATACTATGTCTGTAATGGGTGCGGGTATATTGGCAAAGGCGACGAACCAGTGAAATGCCCAGTGTGTGGCGGGGAGGGTAAAGATTTCAAGGCAGTCGATAAAAGTATTTTTGAGGCGGCTGCCAAAGTCGAAGGGGGCCTGGAAACCCAAATGGCCTATGATGATGTCCCTATGCAATGGACCAAAGATGCCAAGGAAGGCATTCGAGCCATCCCGGCAGGATTTCAACGCCGACGGACCAAAGCCAAAATTGAAAAAACAGCACGCAAGCTCGGTATGACAACCATTACGCTCCTCTACGCAGAGCCGATAATTAAAGAGGCTGCAGACGAAGACTATACCCCAATCTTTGCGAATAAAGAGGCAGAGCCTCAGGCTTCTGCAGGTTCGAATGGAGAAACAAAACCCATGGAAGACTCCTCTCCCTATACGTGGGATCCGGAAGCCCTCAAACGCATGGAACGTGCGCCAGTTGGGTTTATGCGAGATTGCACGAAAGCCTTGATCATCAAGCATGCTGAAAAAATTGGCACCACGATGATTACTCTTGAGGTCGCCAACGAAGGTATCGAGCAGGCCAAAAATACAATGGAAGAAGCGATGAAATCCGGAAACGTCAAGGATGTCATTGCTAAGCTCACTGGCGCCGGCACCAAGTAGGGAACCAGCTACTCATGGGCAAATCACTTCCTGTCTTCAACTTCGATCAGCTTGGGGAAAAGTTTGGCTTTTTTAAAACCCAGGTTTCATCCTATTCAACCCCATCGGCTCCCAACGATGGGCGAACCGTCGATGACTTCAAGCCCTATCTCGTTGCATTAAACCTCACCAAACGCTGCAACCTACAATGCGCTCACTGCTACCTTGATGCCACAACCAAGGCTGGCGGCGGGTCAGATGAACTCTCCACTGAAGAATGCTATCGTTTGATTGGTCAAATTGCCGAGGTCCAAAAGGGTTGCTTGTTGGTGATCACAGGTGGTGAGCCACTTGTTCGACCCGACATCCTCGATATTGCCCGTCATGCGGTTGGCTTAGGATTCATGGTGGTGTTTGGCACCAATGGCATGCTGATCAATGATCGCCTGGCCAAAGAACTCGTGGAAATCGGCGTCATGGGAATGGGTATTAGCATTGATTCCCTTGACCCGCAAAAACACGACACCTTCCGTGGCGTTCCCGGGGCGTGGGAAGGAGCCGTCGCGGGTATCGAAGCGTGTAAGCGAAATGGCCTTCAATTCCAGGTACACTTCAGCGCGCAACCCATGAATTATCATGAGTTACCCGAGGTTATCGACTGGGCACATGAACTTGGTGCACGTGTCCTGAACGTTTTTTTCATGGTCTGTACGGGTCGCGGCGAAGAACTCACGGATATCACGCCGGAGCAATATGAAGAGGTCTTGAACACCTTGCTTGACTCCCAGGACAAATACCAGGACATGCTTGTGCGCGCCCGTTGCGCCCCACATTTCAAACGGCTAGCCTATGAAAGAGATCCCAACTCCCCGATCACCAAGGCTACAGGATACATGGGGGGAGGATGTTTGGCAGGAACGAACTACGCTCGAATTACACCGAATGGCGAAATGACGCCATGCCCCTATATGCCGCTCTCGGCAGGAAATATTCGAGATACCAGTTTCGTGGATTTGTGGGAAAAATCAGAAATATTTAACTCATTCCGATACCCTCACTTGAAGGGTAAATGTGGAGATTGTGAATACAGCGAAATCTGTGGTGGATGCCGTGCTCGGCCATATGTCGATCATGGCGACTGGATGGATGCGGATGAATGGTGTCTGTATACCCCTAAAGGGGGCGAGAAAATCAAAGTCGCGTTTAACACCGACGAGGAATCTGACGTGGAGTGGGATGACGCCGCTCAAACACGAATCAGCCGTATTCCTTACTTTCTCCGTGCCATGGTCAAAAAAGGTGTAGAACGGCATGCGAAAGAACACAATATCCCCATCATCACCACTGAATTGATGGAGGAACTTCGGCAAAAACGTTTCGGAAACGAAAAGCCCGTCTTTAAATTCTAATGAGTGCCCTCCAAGAAGTTTTCCTCGATCTCAACAGAGTTCTCCCCATTCTGAATCACTGGCTGCACCTGTTGTCGGCCATTGTGTGGATTGGAGGATTGGCTTTTCTGGTTATGGCCGTCACACCGGGGCTCAAAACCTCCGTCCCTAAAGAATTTATCAAACCCATTTGTGACACGTTCTACAAGCAATACCGCAAAATCGTGGGCCTCCTCCTTCTCGTGATCCTCTTCACCGGAGGGATCAATCTTCATTACGTCACTGAGCTCATGATACTGCAGACCGGTGAAGGGATTTCCCACAACCCCAAATATCTGACCATCTTTTTCATTAAGTTGGCATTGGTGCTCGGAATCATGACGCTGTATCTCTACACCGTGATTTTTGGAATCGAACCAACCGGGGAAGAGACCGCCGAAGAAAAAGAAGAGCACACCGCTGAACCCATTCCCTTTCAACGTATTGCGCTAGGAATAGGCGTCTTTATTATTCTCTGTGCTGCGGCGCTCAAACACCTGCACGTTTAGGTTCCCTTTCCCCTTCGATTTCCTCTCCTGCCATTGCTGATTTCGATCCGTCAATGCAGACTCATTCGGCCTTTCTCTATTCGGCAACAGATCGCTGACAAAGAATTCATGGGCCCTTTCTTGTTCTGATCGAGTTCACCATGTTAGTTTCTCAACTCTATAATCCTAAAAATGGCAGTTGGCAATATCGTGCCCCTTCCACTGCTGCCGCAACTGTGGCGCTCAGGGCGAACGGACCCTCACCAAACGGGTGACGGTTACGCCACACTGTTCCTACTGAGTCCTGAGTTCGTCGACGGGTCAAAGCATGAATGGAATAACTGCCGTTTTTAGTAAGATTTTGTAACCGCACCATACCCTCAATACCCCTTTCACCTATGCGTCCAAAACGTTCGAAACCTGTTCAACGAAACACACTCCCAGGACTTTCTAAAGGCGAAGTGCCAATTGTCGCCATTATTGGAAGACCGAATGTCGGCAAATCAACATTCTTCAACCGAGTCCTCGGAACACGCAGTGCAATTGTCGATGACATGCCCGGCGTCACCCGCGATCGACTCACCGCCGAATGCACGTACCAAGGACGTCGGTTCCAACTGGTAGATACCGGCGGCCTGGACCTCTCCTCTTCCGAAGGGATGGCGAACCTCGTTCGCATCCAATCCCAGGCCGCGATTGCAGAAGCCGACATTCTTGTAGTGCTGATGGATGGACGGGCAGGCCTCCACCCCCTCGACGAAGAAATCGCGCATCTCCTCCGAGATGTGAACAAACCCACGTTTTATGCGATCAATAAAATCGACACCCCCAAGGCCGAAACCTTACTCGCGGACTTTTATCAGTTGGGAAAAGACAAGTTATTTCCCATTACCGCTGAGCACGGCATTGGGGTGGATGATTTACTCGAAGCGTTTTTACCCTTGCTGCCATTTGACGAAGAACAGGAACGCACCCCATATCCGCGCGTGGCCGTCGTGGGCCGACCGAATGTCGGCAAATCCACGCTGGTCAATACCTTGTTGGGAGAGAACCGGGTTGTGGTGAGCGAGATTCCCGGCACCACACGCGACCCCGTGGATACCCTCATCGAATACCAAGGGCACACGTTTATGTTTACCGATACGGCAGGCATTCGACGTCGTGGCAAGATAGAACGAGGAATCGAAGGCTATAGCCTGGCCAGAACACTCAAGGCCCTGGGACGATCTGACATTGCCATTCTTCTATTGGACGGCATCGAGGGCGCCACAGAACAAGATACAAAAATCGCGGGGTTGATATTAAAACAAGGCCGAGGCTGCATTCTATTTGTCAACAAGTGGGATCTGCGAAAAGATGATCCCGCGGCCCAAACCCGATATGACCAAGAACTGCATCGCCGCTTTCCTTTTTTTACCTTTGTACCCACGATTTTCGGTTCCGCTCTTCAGGGATCGTCCATTGAACACCTGTTTCCCAAGATTGAGAGTGTGATGGAAGGCTTCTCCCATCGAGTGCCAACAGGCCGGCTCAATCAATTTCTACAAAAAGCCCTCGACGACAATCCGCTCCCCAGCAAAAAACGTAACCCCTTAAAATCCGTTTTCATGACTCAGGTCGCCACCAAACCACCGACCTTTGCCTTGTTCGTCGGGAAATCCGTCGAGGTTCCCACCTTCTACCTTCGTTTTCTAGAAAATCGTTTACGCGACTCATTCGGTTTCGAAGGAACACCAATTCGAATTTTAGTGAGGCAAAGATAGGGGAAAAATCGTGATCGGAAAACCGTAATGCGTAGTCCGTGGAGACCCGTCAAATAAAGAAACCAAAGTGTTTAAGGGAAAGCCCGTCAATCTTTCCAAAATCTCGAAGATCAATCGTGGCCACTGAAAAGCCTTTTGAAATCGCTGTCGCTGCGATCATGAGATCGTGGGCACCTATCCTTACCCCTTTTTTCTGAAGAGTAGCCCAGAGTTCCGCATACACTCGTGATACAGCCAAGTCAAAGGGAAAGATCGAAAATTCCTCCAGAACTCTTTCAACATAGGCGCTCCGTTTCAACCGCCTTTTCGAAGTATCCGCTCGGTGAACACCGTGAAGCAGCTCAGATGCTGTGATGACACTTAAACCAAAGACCTCATCCTCCTGACCTTCAATAAGACGTTGCGGATCTAAATCTTTTCGTTCCAAGGCAATCAAAATACTGGTGTCGAAAATCACCCCCATACGTCACTCTTAGGCAACCCCGGTTGCTTTTTCGCAGCAACTCGAAGATCTCTCCAAAAGGTTTTCCCTTCTTCACCTAATTTGGGAAGCTTCGTTAATAAGGTTTTGAGATCGCCCAACCGTTTGTCGCCCACCGAAAACTTGGCAGGGCCCAAGGAAGCGATGGGTTTACCTCCTCGCATGATTATATAGTGCTCTCCTGAATATTTAATCGTGTTCAGCAATTCAGAGAATTGCCGAGAGGCCTGTGTCGCAGTGACGGTTTTATCCATCCATATTCCCCCTTAAATCAGATAAACTTATTATCATATAATATGATTTATGTGTCAACAAAGTATTTCCCGGGGAAGCGGTGTAAATTGCTTTGTGCGAAAAGCTAAAATCGATTGATTCTCAACGGGGGTTTAAAGACGCACGTATCGGATTTGAACCTAGAAACAGCGATTGCACGACCCACCCGTTTTTACTTCATGGATTACATAAGGTAGAAACTTGTGCGTTTGACCAGCGCGCATTAAAACATGGCCTTATTATGGTGGTAGAATATGTTTTCCATTTACCCTTTTTCGTATTGTAACCTTCCACCTGAAATTTAAACACAATATCCCAATGGACTTCAATTTTAGCCACGGGATCATGCACAATGACCGTTTTATATTCACAAGGATTTTTACCATTGCTGGTATTACTTTTACGTCTCCAGCAAAATTTCCACTTGGAAATATCATTCATATTATGATGACTCCAAAAAATTTCAACTTTAGACCAGGTGGAATCTTTCCAACCAGAGCTACCACTCCACCAAAAATATCCGGCCTGGGCCGAATTGATGAATAGAGAAAAGAAAAATATTAGAGTTGTCAAAATCAAAAAATGTTTCTTCGTCATGAACACTCCTCCTGTTTTAATAGGAAACGCTTCACATTTTTTACGCTTCACGTATGAGCGCCACTTGAGTGAAATATTCCACGAACGCCCGCATGCCACCTGACGCTTGGCCCCAATCGAAGAATTCATTCGGCGCATGGTACCCATGTTCGGGAAGGCTGAGGCCCATAAACAGAATCGGCACGTTCCAAGCTCGTTCCATGAGTGAAACCGCGCCGATAGATCCACCTTCCCGAATAAAGGACGGCGTTTTTCCAAACCCAACCTCTACAGCCATACGCAAGGCGTCTGCATAGGGGCCGCCGGTCACGCCTTGAAACGGCTCGAGTTGCCCATCACATTCCAGACGAATATCGGGGTTATGTTTTTTCAGAAATACTTTGAGTTGGGAAAATATTTTTTGAGGATCTTGATTCGGCACAAGCCGCATGCTGACTTTGAGCTGGCCCGAAGGCGGCACCACGGTTTTGACACCATGCCCTTGATACCCCCCCACTAACCCATGCACTTCAAAGGTGGGCGAGGCCCAAATCCGTTTAATGAGTTTCGCGCGATCTTCAGTCCGAATGGCACGAAACCCAAACGCCTTTTTAAACCGGCCTACCTCAAATCCGGACGACAAAAATTCTTTCATCTCTTTGGATGAAGGTGGGACCACGTCATCATAAAACCCGGGGATTTTGACTCGGCCGGTTCGAGCATTCACACAGGCATGGGCTGCATCACAGAGTTCGGCTATGGGATTGCGAGCCCCTCCGCCGGTTAATCCTGAATGCACGTCGGTGGTTCCCGTTCGCAACGTCAGTTGGGCGGAGACCAATCCGCGAAGCCCCGTCGGTATGGCTGGCTTTTGCCGTGACACCCAAATTGTATCCGAAATCAATACGGAATCTGGACGGGGGACCAGTTTTGCCTGATCCAAAACATCTTGAAAATTCGGGCTCCCAATTTCCTCTTCCAGCTCCCATAAGAATCGAATATTTAAGGGGACTCCTTGATCAATCGCATACTTGGCCGCTAAGAGCGCGGTCAGCGCTGGACCTTTATCATCTGTAGTCCCTCGCCCCCGATACCGATTGCCTTCCTTGCGAAACTGGAAGGGATCCTGTCGCCACTCAGGTTCTTGTGCCGGCTGCACATCCAAATGGTTATAAATCGTCAAAGTCGGATACTGCTTGCCACCCTGCCATCCACCTGACACGGCCGGGTAGCCACGTGTTTTGATGATGCGAGCCTTCGCCCCAAAACTTTCGAGATATTCCTTTCCCAATTTTGCCGCTCGATGAATATCCTTCACCCGCTCAGGATCAGAACTGATCGACGGCGTTTCCACCATCTGCGCTAACAGATCTTCAAATTGAGGCCGGACCGATCGAATATAGGATTCCAATTGGTTGTTCCGTTTTGTCATGGTGTACCTTTGCGAAAAACGAATGATGACCAGGAGCCTTGCCGAGAGTGACGATCGTCACGAGGATGGGCTGGAACAGGCACCTAGCCGAAATAGAATGGGACTGGAGAAAAGCACAGGACAAACATGGCAATCGCCAACCACCCCACCCACATTCGACCCCGACCTAACTCTGTAGTCGGATCCCTGACTGGTGGATGCGAAATCCCCACTAAACCCGTCAACCCTGCCCACAGAAGCCACCCGGGCCAGCCCCAAATTCCCAACGCCACTAAAATGGGGAGAATGGCAAACGCTAGGGTTCGTTGCCGTTTACCAAACAGGGCAAAGGCCACATGGCCCCCATCAAGCTGGCCGATAGGGATCAAATTTAACGCGGTCACAAAGAGCCCAAACCAGGCAGCAAACCCGACTGGGTGCAACACAATATCGTAGGTATCGGGAATGGGACCAAATATGATCCAAGCAAAAAACTGAAGAAGCAGAGGCTCTCCCAACTGCAGACCATACGACCCGAGCTTCGGCACAACCGTGGACATCGACAAACCAATGATGAGGGCGACGACTGCAACCACAAAGCCTGCGATCGGGCCTGCCACGCCGATATCAAACAAGGCTCGGCGACTCATGATAGGCGACCGCATACGAATAATTGCCCCAAAGGTCCCAATGAACTGAGGAGGCCCAGGAATGAACAGGGGAAACGAAGCCGGGACTCGATGAATCCGCGCGAGCCAAAAATGTCCGAATTCATGAGTGACCAAGATGCCCAACAACGTCGCAGCGAAGGGCCACCCCTGAAACAAGTGATCAGGATACCGAACCAAAAAATCCCAAGCACCCGTCACGGGTTTGGTATTCACCTGATAGGCCCCAGCCCAGAGTGTTGTAAAGACCGTGACGAGAAAAAGGATGATCGGCAGGTATAGAACAGAAAAAAGGCTTGGTGCCTCAGGAACATGATGTTCCCATTCTGGCGACCATTCATTTTTTCCCGACGAATCGTCTTCTCTCGGATCGCGTTCTAACCGATCATCTGGTCCAGCGGGGGGAAGTTTGAAATCGTCCATAAAAGTAATGGGACTTAGCCGAGCAGATTATGTTCCAAACGGATTATTCACAATCTCTTCCTTAACGGTCGTCGCGGGGCCATGACCGGGAAGTAACACTGTCTCATTGGGAAGCTGCAGCACACGCTCACGCACGGATTTCAAATGATCGGGATACAGTGAAAAGGGATTCGATCGCCCAATCGAACCGGCAAAGAGCGTATCACCAACAAAACACAATTCATGAACACCAATAACCACGCGAAAACAAAAACCGCCTGGAGTATGACCAGGTGTCGCAAGACAACTGATCGTCAGACTCCCCACAGAAATTTTCTGGCCGTCATGGGACACCACCAGATGATCCTGAGCTGGTTTCCAAGGCAGCAAAGGATAATCGCCATTTCCCAGATACACGGGAACGGGCCATTTCTTCAATATTCGATCTAACCCTCCGGCATGATCGGTATGCCCGTGTGTCAAACACACGCCAACCAGCTTGAGGCCTCGGGTGGCGATTTCCGATAGCATGGCTTCAGCATTGTAGGCCGTATCGATAAAGACCGCGTCCTTAGTTTTGGAATCAAACACCACATAGCCTTTGACCTCATAGCCACCGATGTACCCACGGATGGTCACGACCACGGTCCCCACCCAACCCGGCGAAGGAGTCGGTTCCCATTGCTCGATGGCGACAGCGTGTAAGGCCGCAGTTTTCAAAGACAACGCCTTGGCACAAGACTCCACTTCTTCCACAGAGGGCGCACGCACACCTTTTTCAAGGCTTTCTAAATCTTTGAGGGACAGGTTCGTATGTTGAGTCACATGTTCGAGGGATTGCCCAAGTCCTAACCTGGCTTTTTTGACAATGTCACAAAATTCGTCTTCAAGCGGCACGGCTTTTCCTTATTACTACTCAGGTATTTAGGCTGAAGGCTAAAGACTGAAGGCTATCATTCATAATGCCTGACGTTTTGTATGATCACGCATGATTACCCCCAACCTTCGGCCTTCAGTCTATCCACCTGAGGAGTTACCCTGTTGAAATAAAAGATCCCGCCACGCCTGCACCATAACCGGGTCAATATCGATCAAGACGACCGATTGTAAAATTTCAGGATTGAATTGTTGAATCTCTTGAATCATCACACGCGCGGCTTTCTGAGGGGAGACTTTTCCGACACCAGTGCCCAAACCGGGAATGGCCAGGGATTGAAAACCTTGTTCATCAGCCAAAACTAACGCGGCCCGAGTGGCAGCCCCTATATTGTATGGAGGAATCCGCATGGCTGGTTCCGACATGGTCGGGGCATGAATGATACCTCGGAATTTCGTTCGCCCACCGGAGGTGAGCACAGCCATTCCCACAGGAATTGGGGCCTGCTTTCGAGCCTCTTCCTCAACCTGAAAGCCGGCAACGCGACGAATGACTCCCGCCACGCCCCCTCCCATGAGTCCGTGACTATTCGCGGCATTCACAATCACCTGCGTATCGACATCCAGGATACTGCCTTGCTCCACGGTGATCGTTAATGCTCTAGAGGCCTCACTCCCCATCAAAAAACCACCTCTGTCTTCCCGATAAGAGCCACAAAAAAAGGCTCATGGTCCTCACCTTACCATGAGCCTTCAATTCTCGCTACTCTTCGCAGATTGCAAGTATGTTAGGAATACCCTCCTACCAAAACAGAATAGAAACAGCCTGATTCAGCCGGTCAACCGCTTGGCGAGTGAAGAAAAATTCCACAAAAACGATCCGCTCGCCTCGACCGGTTCTAACCATCTCGTTTGAAAGGAAGGTGTCACCTCTTCCGGAGGCACAGCGGGACTCATGAGAAACCCTTGAATGGCATCACATTCGCGTTCACGCAAAAAGTCCAACTGGGCTTGCGTTTCGACCCCTTCTGCCGTGACTTTCATGTGCAACCCGTGTGCTAAGGCAATCATCCCACTGGCAATGGCCGAATCCCCTTCATTGGAAGGAATATCACCGACAAAGGAACGATCAATTTTCAGCGTGTCGATCGGAAAACACTTTAAATAACTGAGCGAGGAATAGCCCGTTCCGAAATCGTCAATGGAAATTTTAATGCCCAAGGCTTTGAGGTCTTTCAACCGGTTCGTCGATGCGCCATTGCTTTCAAACAGAAGACTTTCGGTCAGTTCGAGCTCCAGAAATTGAGGATCGAGGTTACTCTCGGCGAGGATGCTTTCCACGGTACGGACAAACGATTTTTGCCGGAATTGTCTGGCTGATAAATTAACACTGACACTCGATAAGGGATTCCCCGCTTCCTGCCACTCTTTATTTTGCCGACATGCCGTGGCCAGCACCCATTCGCCCATCGGCACGATCATGCCATTTTCCTCTGCCAGGGGAATGAATTCCAAAGGATGAATGAGCCCACGTTCGGGATGACACCACCGCAACAACGCTTCCAGCGAAATAACTCGCCCACTTTTCAGATCAATCAGCGGCTGATAGTGCAGCAGAAATTCTTCACGGTCGAGCGCATGACGCAAATTTGTTTCCATGGCCAAATGTTTCGAAGCCTTGCTGTTTGATTCCATCGTGGTGGTATAAAACCGATAGGTATTTCGGCCTTGACGCTTGGCCCGATACATGGCCATATCCGCATTTTTAATGAGCGTGTCAGAATCTTTCCCATATTGGGGATGAATAGCAATGCCGATACTTGGCGTCACAAAGAGTTCCTGATCCTGAACCATAATGGGCTGTGCCACGATTTGGAGCAGTTCTTGCGCCACATTCGTGGCGTCTTGCACAGTCCCAATGCCTTCGAGAATGACGGTAAATTCATCGCCTCCCAACCTGGCAACCGTATCGCTTTTCCGCATGCGGGAACGGAGACGCTCCGCCACAACTTTTAAGACCTGATCGCCGCCGTCATGGCCCAATGAGTCATTAATAATCTTGAACCGGTCCAGGTCAAGAAACATGAGCGCCACATGTTTTCCGTTGCGTTCGGCGCGAGCCAGGGCCAGAGCCAGAAGTTCCTTAAAGAGACTTCGATTTGCCAAACCTGTCAGCGAATCATATTGGGCCAAAAATGCCATTCGCTCGTCCGTTCGTTTGCGTTCAATCGCATAACGAATCGACCGTTCTAACAATGTCGAATTGATCTGGTCTTTGACCAATGAGTCCGCGGCCCCGACCTTGATGGCTTCGGTATCAACCCCGTAATCAGCTTGATCCGTGAGCATGATCAACGGGGCCTTACATCCGTTGTACATGGCCTCTCGAATTAAATCGAGGCCCGATCGTTCGCCCAACTCGTAATCCAACAAATACACATCATGCGCATTCCGTCGAATCGCCTCCAGTGCGTCCTCATAACCCGACACCCATTCCAGGACAAACTGCTGATCTCGAGCATCTGATAATAATTTTTTTGTGGAAAGGCAATCTTCTTCTCGCGGATTCACAAGAAGCACTCGCACTTGGCTGCTCTCCATATCAGCCCCCTTAATCCGTTGGCTCACGACAGACCCCCCAAAACACCCGCTGGTCTCCTGAAGTAGGTTTTTGATAATCATTGCCCAGACCACGAATGGGCAACATTTTCTGTACTGTCCATTATGGTGAGCAAGATCGATACCGGAGTAGCCTGCCTTCACTTCAACCATGACCAAGAAATTTTTCCATGTTTAACCTATTGAATAAATAGCCCATTTTTCTTCCTGTTGATGACCTGACGTGAGGCATGTTTTTCCTACTTCCACATCAAAATTCTGACATGTCGGAAATTTTGACACCATCTGTCACATTCCCATAGACCAAAAAACTGGTGAAAAGCGGAAAATTGAGAAGGGAAGGCTGCACGCGTAGCAGAATATGGAAAAGGGCCGCAGGCTCCTCAGAGGGTACAAAGCCGCACTGAGTGGGGCCTTATCACGCTCAGAGTGCGAAAGAACGCAAGGGGTTCCGGAACATGTCGGTGTTCGGTAGAGAAAGTCCTTCTCGATGACACAGCAAGCAGGATGTTTTTTTATTACCCGTTTTGACCCAATGCCACCGTTGGTTCACAACACACCAACCTCGTGACAATCCTGGTCGCGTATTGTAAGGATCGCAAGCCCTTCTTCTTTCCCAAAAATGGCCCTTTATCATTCCACGGATGATGGCCATTGACGATTTGATCCCATAGGGTTTCTGAATAATGACTGCGCATAGTTGTATCCTCCATTACAAAACACATTCCCTGCTCACGGTTTGATCAAGAAACAGCCGCCAAAATCTTCATCCTACGCCCACTCTATTGAAGGGCAACCAATGTGCCAAAAGGTGGCCAGAGGAACCTATCAATGACCTGCTCCCCACATCCGAAGGGAGAGAATACCCATTTGCACCTAACACTTGTTATCGGCAACTCCCTTCACACCCTTGCCAAGCCTTGACGTTAATAGATTTCATCGTACAGTAGAAATACGCCAGAAATCTTCGCTCAGGCTTTTTCCAAATTGACCTAAGCCCAGATTTGAAATATATATACAGAAACCCTTATGGTTATTGAATGAATGATGATCGCTTGTATGGGTACTCAGCATAGAGCTGACTCGACGGTCTGACACAAAGGACGAACATGCATATTGCACAAGTGTTGAAACAGCACCAACCGGCTATCAGTTTTGAGTTTTTTCCCCCAAAAACTGAAACGGCCTCTCAAGAATTATTTCAAACGATTCAACAGTTGGTCCCCCTTAAACCGGCCTATGTCAGTGTGACTTACGGTGCCGGTGGATCGACTCGCACCCTGACCCACGATTTGGTGGTAAAACTCCAGGAAAAGACCAATCTGACGATTGTGTCACATTTAACCTGTGTGGGATCGAGCCAAGACGAAATTCATCACATTCTCCAGACCTACCATGAGCACGGCATAAAAAATATTATGGCGTTACGCGGAGACCCACCCCAATCCCAACAAGAGTATGTTCCACCAAGCCATGGGTTTCCGTATGCTGCGGACCTCGTCCGTTTTATCAAAAAACATTTCCCCGACATGGGTGTTGGGGTGGCGGGATTTCCTGAAGGTCACCCGGATACCCCCAATCGTCTTAAGGAAATCGACTTTTTGAAAGAAAAAGTCGAGGCGGGCGCTGACTATATTTGCACACAATTATTTTTTGATAATCGTGATTTTTATGATTTCCGTGACCGCTGCGAAATGGATGGTATCCACGTCCCCATCATCGCCGGGATTATGCCCATCACCTCCAAAAAGGGGATGGCTCGCATGTCCGAACTCGCACTCGGGGCACGTTTTCCAGCAAAGCTGCTTCGTGCAATGAGAAGTTCGACGAATGTCGAAGACGGGGAACGAATTGGCATAGCATGGGCAACAGAGCAAGTTCTAGATTTGCTCGACCACCAAGTCCAAGGGATTCATTTGTACACGTTGAATAAATCCAAGGCCTCGCTTCAAATTTATGATGCCTTGGGTATTCAAAGTTTTGACATGCTGCGGCAGTAAGGGCCTTCCCATATCTCCAGACCCGTTGCTCCCCTTAATTCTGCGAAAAATATCTTCCCTCCAAATTTCTCAGCCTACCGCATTCGATCATACAATACGATTATTCCATTACGGGAATGTTGAAAAAAGCCGCCAGCGGCGTTCTCGCCCTTTTGCCGTGCTCACGTACTATGAGTACGCTCCGCGCGTCAAAAGGGCTGCGGCCTTGCTG
>Ga0209980_10000677_pt1 | contig 18840 bp, 18 predicted proteins | sample CR02metaG_FD_183611 | JGI IMG/M metagenome (GOLD analysis project Ga0209980, IMG submission 183611) | Deep subsurface microbial communities from Mariana Trench to uncover new lineages of life (NeLLi) - CR02 metaG (SPAdes) (version 2) | ecosystem: Environmental > Aquatic > Marine > Ocean trench...
ATTGCATTGGGTATCCAGCGTAGGGACATCGGCGAGTAAAACGTTCCAGTTAGCTTATGGGTTGTAGAAAAATTCGAGCGACGGTTCAAACGATTCAATCGCGAACCGGTCATCGACAGATCCATTCTGCTCGATCAGACCGTTGAATCGCAATGCTCTGCGCAATCTCTCCATGCCGCCGCGCGCCTCTACCCGATATTGAATCCGGTCGCCGGCCACCTCGTTTATCGAATAACTCTCAATGAGACTGGTGTTCGACAACATGTTCTCTACAGCCCCATAGGCTTCTACCGAGCTAATGCCTGAGACATTCAGATCAACGAATTCCAGCGGCGCACTGCCGCTAATAGCAAATTCTTCAGCCAGCAAGTCGGCAACCAGGTTTACCACCAGTTCCGGTTCGCCATTCCAACGTCGCTCATCGCTGCCAAAAAAATAACTCCAGCCGTTGCGCTGATGTGTTGCGGGTCGAATCCGGCCGACCAGAATTGAATTGACGTCGTAGCGCTCGGATGCGAGCAGAATTTGCTCGTCGAATCCGCCCCACAAGTCGCTGAAACTTAAATTTTCAAGATCTTCGGTATCCAGCAGCGGAAAAAGGATCGGCAGGCCGCGGCGCTGTGCGATGTCGAGCACCCGTTGACGAAGCAGGCGATTGCGATCAATCGAGCGCGCTGCATCGCGACTGCGCAGAGGATCGTTCGCCGCGATAATCTCGCGCTTACCCTGACCCCAGTCGACCGCCAGCCAAACGAGCGTCAGCGGCCGATCGCTGCCCCAGACTGTCTGCCCGGCTTGTCGCAACGTGCGCTCGATAGCCCCACCATCAAACGACACCCACAATGTATTGTCGTCGCCGGGCCGGTATTGCACGACGTAAGAGGGCGGATCCGGGAACAGCAACGCGATCATTTCCGGGTCCGCACTCAATTCGGGCCCGGAGACGCGCAATAACACGTCGGCGAGCGCCACTTCATACGCCATCGCCCGCATTGCGAGCGGATTGTCCTGTTCGTCGTCCAGGGCAACCTGCGCGGTATACAATGTCGATAATTCGACGGCCAATGCCGCAGGAGCGGCGAATGCAAACACAGCCAGGACCAGGATCGTCAGTATCCCGGCCCGGTATTTTGCAATACCAGGTAATGCAATAAATCGCGATTTCAGCAAGGGTGGTTTCCCCGTCCGTGCCCAAGCACTATTATATCGTCCAAATTCGGGTCGTGCCCGAAACTCTTTGCGAGCCGAAATGAGCAACCAGCCCCTGACCTATAAAGATGCCGGAGTCGACATTGACGCCGGTAGCGACCTCGTCGACCGAATCAAGCCACACGTAAGGCGCACCCGTCGGCCCGAGGTCCTCGCGGGACTCGGTGGATTTGGCGGATTATTCGCGCTGCAGCCGGATCGGTATCGAGAACCCGTGCTGGTATCCGGGACCGATGGTGTTGGCACGAAACTCATTTTGGCCCGGACAATGGGCCGGCACGACACGATCGGCATCGACCTCGTCGCAATGTGTGTCAACGACGTACTGGTGCAAGGCGCCGAACCTTTGTTCTTTCTTGATTACTTCGCCTGCGGCCACCTCGACGTCGATGTCGCAGCAGACGTCATCGGCGGAATTGCGGAAGGTTGCGCACAGGCGGGTGCCGCGTTGATTGGCGGAGAGACGGCCGAAATGCCGGACATGTACGCGAACGGCGAATACGACCTCGCAGGGTTTTGCGTCGGCGCGGTCGAACGCTCCGAGGTGATCGACGGCAGCGGCATTATCGCGGGCGACGCACTGATCGGACTCGCCTCCAGCGGCCCACATTCGAATGGCTATTCACTGATCCGAAAAGTGCTGGCGATTGCGCCAGATGACAAAATCGCGGGCCGTAGCGCGGGCGAAGCTCTACTTGAGCCGACCCGTATTTACGTCAAATCGATTCTTGAGCTGATTCGATCGGTCAACGTCAAAGGCCTCGCGCACATCACGGGCGGTGGCATCAGCGAAAATTTACCGCGCATTTTTTGCGGCGACTTGCACGCGGAAGTCGATACCTCGAGCTGGCAGCAAGGCCCGGTGTTCGATTGGCTCGCCGATTGCGGCAATATCGAAACTGCAGAAATGCGACGTACGTTCAATTGCGGCATTGGCATGGTTGTCGTCGTTGCAGACGCCGACGCAGCGAGTGCCATCGACGTATTGAATTCGCTGGGAGAAAGCGCGTGGCAGCTCGGTCGGGTCGCGACAGGGGCGGCCGAGGTTCAGTTTCTTTGAGCGGCAGTCGCTGTCGGGCGGCGATACTGATTTCTGGCTCGGGCAGCAATCTGCAGGCGTTCATCGACAGGGCCGCAAGTCGTGATATTGCCCTGGACATCGCGATCGTCTTCAGTAACGGCGCTGACGCGTACGGCCTTACACGCGCCGCCAACGCGGGCATCAATACTTGTTGTATCGAACACGCGGACTACGCCGATCGGGAGTCCTTTGATCAGGCACTCGCGCATGAACTTGATCAGCATCGGCCCGACTTGCTGCTTCTCGCTGGTTTCATGCGCGTCCTGAGCCCGTGGTTCGTCGATCACTACGAGGACAGGATCCTGAACATTCATCCGGCGTTGTTGCCGGCCTACCCGGGCCTCAATACGCATCAGCGGGTACTCGATGCGGGTGAAAAATGGCACGGCAGCACGGTGCACCTCGTTACTGACGAACTCGATGGCGGACCCCGAATACTGCAGGGGCGCCTGCCCGTGGGCAGTAGCAAATCTGCCGAAGACCTCGCCAAACGCGTGCAGACGGTCGAGCACCAGATCTACCCCGAAGCCGCGAGCTGGTTCGCCGAAGGTCGCCTCAAATTCCGCGACGGCACAGCCAGGCTCGATGGCGAAATACTAGCCGAGCCCGTTATCCGCGATTTCGAATAAGACTAATAATCGGATAAGGCCGGCGATCGGATGTTCTTCGACCGAAGTAAAGCGCAGCGAAGCGAGCCATGAGGGAGAGGAATCTCCGATCGCCGGTCTTAATACGGCTCTATTCGTAAATTATGCTTTCGGCAGAGTAACGCCCGTCTGACCCTGGTATTTGCCGTCCCGATCCTTGTAGGACGTCTCACATTCCTCGTCGGATTCGAGGAACAACATCTGTGCAACACCCTCATTTGCGTAAATCTTCGCGGGGAGTGGCGTTGTGTTCGAAAACTCCAGCGTCACGTGCCCTTCCCACTCCGGTTCGAGCGGCGTGACGTTGACGATAATTCCACAGCGCGCGTACGTCGATTTTCCCAGGCAGATTGTCAGCACATTACGCGGTATGCGGAAATACTCGACAGTACGTGCCAGCACGAACGAGTTCGGTGGAATGACGCAAACATCGCTATTGAGGTCGACGAAACTCGTTGCGTCGAAGGCCTTTGGATCCACGACCGCCGAATTGATATTGGTGAATATCTTGAATTCCCCGGAGCAGCGGACGTCATAGCCGTAGCTTGACGTGCCGTATGAAACGATTCGGTCGCCATCTTTTTCCCGCACCTGGCCGGGCTCGAATGGTTCGATCATCCCGTGTTGCTCGGCCATGCGACGAATCCAGCGATCCGATTTGATGCTCATCAGCTGTCTTCAACAACGATCGTGGGAAACTTGCTGCTGTAGTCCTTGCCTTGCACCGCAAGTATCGAAGACATGCGCCGTGCCGCATTGCGGTAGGCCGTGGCCACCGCTGATTCCGGATCGGATACAACGGTCGGACTGCCGCTGTCTGTCCGTTCCCGAATGCTTGCATCCAGAGGCAACTGGCCGAGCAATTCCACGTCGAAGTCGCTGGCCATTTTCTCACCGCCACCGCTGCCGAAGATTGAATCCTCGTGACCACACTCGGAACACACGTGCGTACTCATGTTCTCGATGACTCCGAGAACCGGGACGGATACCTTGCGGAACATGGCCAGGCCTTTGCGGGCATCAAGTAATGCGATGTCCTGCGGCGTCGTCACGATCACTGCCCCGCTGACCGGAACCTTCTGCGACAACGTCAATTGGATATCGCCGGTTCCCGGGGGCATGTCAACGATCAGGTAGTCCAGATCATGCCAGGTCGTCTGCTGCAGCAGCTGATTGAGCGCGGACGTCACCATGGGTCCTCGCCATACCATGGGCTGATCGGGATCTACCAGGAATCCGATCGACATGACCTGCAATCCGTGCGCCTGCAGTGGTTGCATTGACTTGCCGTCGAGGCTGACAGGCTGTTCGCCGGTAAGCCCAAGCATATGCGGCTGACTCGGACCGTAAATATCGGCGTCCAGCAAGCCGACCGATGCCCCGTCGGCGGCCAGGGCCAACGCCAAATTCACGGCAATGGTTGATTTGCCAACACCGCCCTTGCCTGACGCAATTGCGATGACATTGCGGATATGCTCGAGTGGTTTGAGGTTTCGCTGCACCCCATGCGCGACGATGCGGGTCGAAAACTCGACCTCTATGTCGTCACAGCCGCTCTGCGCCGCCGCCGCGGCGACAATCGTCGACCGATACGCCGCATGCGCCCCCGCGGCCGGAAATCCGAGCTCAATCCGGGCAACGATGCGTGCATCCGCCTCGATGACCTCGAGCACACGCCCTACTTCGCCGAGGGTCCTGCCAATGCCCGGTAACTCAATGGTTTTGAGGAAATTCTTCACATCTGATTCTGTTGACGGCGTCACATTTCCGCCGCCCGTATTAGGTAAAATCACTCTTGAATTGCCTCCATTTGGAGGTCTGTGCGCACACATTGTAACGGAGCCGGCAGCGCTGCCAAGCATTGATTTCCAAGGGCTTGCGTAGCAATGCGGGTTTGGGGCGATGTGGCATAATGCCGCATCGGTGACATCAACGGCCGTGCCGGATTCGCACACTGTTGCGAATGTCGTGCTTCGCCTGGGCAAGAGCGAATCGATTGGCTATAGAAACACGTGGATTATTGATTTCGTGTGCAGGGATGCTGGCCTCTGGCACCCTTTGCCCTGCTGTGCCGTTTGCCGAACCAGTGACTAGCCCGTGAGCCTGCTCGGCGCATATCGGGCAGACCAGCTGATCACAAAGCTTTCGGCAGAGACAAAGCCTGATGGGCCATCGGCACAGAAGTTAGTTGAGCGCCTGAAGAAAATTGGGCCCAGGATCATTCCCAAGGTCATTGATGCGCTGGCGCTCACCGACAAGACACACACGATGGTATACGTCGACATCTTGTCCAGCCTGGTCAGCGACAAGACGCTCGACGCATTCCGTGAAGGACTGGCCGACGGCAACGCGCGCGTTGTTTCCGGTACATCGTGGGCATTGTCGAGCAGCACCAACTACGATGCGAATAACCTGCTCGACTATTTTGAGGATGCCGAGGTTTCCAAGCACGCATTGATCGAGATACTGCGGGTGCACAAGCAGGATTTGAGCATTCACGGACTGTTGCAACGTGCCTACGACCTGGATCCCAAAGAATCGGCGGCCTTATTCACGATTATCGAGGAAACGATTCGGCCCGAGATGATTCCCGACATCATCGCGCGCATGGGCGGCAAAGATCCGAACATCAAAATCCATTTAATCGGTTTGCTCAGCCGGTTCGACAGACCGGAAGTCAATCACGCCCTGGAGTTTCAACTCAAAGATCCAAACAGTATTGTACGTAGCGCTGCGCTTTCGGCGCTTGCTACACGCGGCGGCTCGGTCAATATCGCCGCCGTAAGCAAGCTTCTGCAGGATACCGACCTTGAAGTGCAGAATAAGGCCGTGGAAATGATCGTGCAGATGAATCATCCTGAGACGGTCAAGTACCTGGCTGAGGCCCTCAAAGACGAATCCGAATTTGCGCGTAGATCAGCCGTTGAAGTACTGAACGAGATCGGCAGCAAGGATTCGGTGAAAGAGTTACTCACCGTACTCAAAGACGACGACTGGTGGGTTCGTTCGAGAGCCGGCGACGCTTTGGCTGAAATCGGCGGACCTAAAGTCGTTGACGCAGTCATGGAGCTGATCAAGGACGACGACGAGGAGATTCGTCGCACTGCAATCGAAATACTCAATGCGACCAAGGACGAGCGGGCGATTGATCACTTACTGAAGGCAACCGACGATTCGGACTGGTGGGTACGCGAGCGCTCTATTGACGCATTGTCGAAAATTGGCAGCACCAAGGCGTTGCCCAAACTGCTGGACCTGCTGGGCAAGGATGCCAAAACGGATCCGGTCATAATTCGCGCAATTAGCAAGATTGGCAATCATACCCACATATCCAAGCTGGTACCCATGCTGAACCGGCCCGAGCGTGATGTGCAACTTGAAGCGATTAAGGCGATCGCGGCACTTGCCGACGAGTCGCATGCCGAGACGGTTCGCGGCGTGCTGAAGAAGATAAAGCAGTCAGAAGAGCCAACAATCATCAACAGTGCCGACAAGGCCCTCAAAGCCCTCGATGCGCGATTCTCGGAGACGGTTCTCGCCGAGAACGAACGAGCCAAGAAAATTGGTGAGCACACGAAGACGCTGTTGCTCGATAACAAAGACCTCGAAAAATTGCTGGACACGCAACAGCAGACCAACCTGCCTGCCGCCGATCCTACTGTGAAGGTAGCGGCTGCCCAGACGCCGATGATGGACGTTTCCAAACTGAATCCAGGCGACGTGATTGACGGTCGCTACAAGTACATTGAAAAAATCGGTAAGGGCGCATTCGGCACGGTGTTGCTGATGCACGACGAAGTTGTCGATGAGCAGTTGATTCTCAAGTTTTTGAATCCGAACGTATCGTCAGACGAAGAGATGCTGAAGCGATTTGTGCACGAGCTGCGTTACTCACGCAAAATCACGCACCACAACATCATCCGCATTTACGACTTTCTTTTCTTGCAAGGTTGCTATGCAATTTCAATGGAATATTTTCCGTCACATACATTGACCGGAGAAATGCCCAACAGCAAACCGATGACAATGAAAAAAGCGCTTAAGTATTCGCGCGACATGACGATCGGAATGGCCGTCGCACATTTGGCTGGCGTCATTCATCGTGACCTGAAACCGGCGAACATTCTGGTCAATAAAGAAGGGCTGCTCAAGATCGTCGACTTCGGCGTTGCGGCAGCGGCATCGAGCGGCGACACGCAGCTCACCAAGACCGGCTATGTGATCGGTTCTCCGAAATACATGGCGCCCGAACAGATTCTGGGCAAAAAAGTCGACCAGACCGCCGACGTCTACAGTATCGGCGTCATCATGTACGAAATGACGACTGGAATACCGCCCTACAGCCGCGGCGATCATATGTCCGTCATGTATCAACACGTGCAAGGCAAGGCCAAGCAGTGTCAGGAAATTAATCCCGAAATTCCGGACGAATACGCTGCCATCATCGCCAAGGCGATGTCCGTCGACAAGACCAAGCGCCACCAGTCCATGAACGAGCTGACCGACGCTCTCGACACTTTGTCGTTTTAACCCGACCACCAATATTCAAAAATGTGATGTCGCGCTGGAATGCGACATAATTTCGGCCTACGATACGCGCAAGCAATTGATTTTAAGGTAGCTGCCGCAATGGCTCGGATCGACGCATTCCTCAAGCTTGGGCTCGCACAAGGCTGTTCCGACGTGCATCTCGCGGTCGGCGTGCCACCGATGCTGCGAATGAACGGCGACCTGTTACCGATCAAGTTTCGCGAATTGTCCAATACCGAGCTTGAGAGCTACGTGCTCGAGATTCTGACCAACAACCAGAAGGAAAAACTCGCCTCGGGCCAGGATATCGATTTCTCATACGTTGGCGAAGAAGGCGGCCGTTTCCGAGTCAACGTATTTCGCAAAGCAACCGGCTACGGCGCGGTATTTCGATTTATTCCTGGCGAGGTTCCTACCCTGGAGCAATTGAAAGTGCCGCCCATTCTCACCAAGTTCTGCGAGTACCACCAGGGCTTGGTGCTCGTGACGGGATCGACCGGAACCGGCAAGTCCACGACGCTCGCCGCCATGATCAATCATCTTAATGAAACCCGTAATCTCAATATCATCAGTCTCGAGGATCCGATCGAATTCGTACATCCGAGCAAGAAATGCCAGGTGATCCAGCGCGAGCTCGGCACGCACCTGACATCTTTCGCGGACGGTGTCCGATCGGCAATGCGCGAGGACCCCGACGTCATCCTGGTTGGCGAACTTCGCGACGCCGAAACGATCTCCATGGCGATGACTGCAGCAGAGACCGGTCATCTCGTCCTCGGAACATTGCACACAACTGGCGCCGTCAAGACGATTGACCGAGTCATCGATGCATTGCCCGGCGAATTGCGCGAACAAACAAAAGCATTCCTGGCGATGAGCCTTAAGGCGGTCGTTACGCAGGTGCTCGTCAAAACACCCGATGGACGTGGTCGTCGTGCCGTATTCGAAATCCTTGTCAACACCCGCGCTATTGCCAAACTGATTACTACCGATCAAACGCACCAGATATCTTCGCAATTGCAGACGGGCAAAGATTACGGTATGCAAATGATGGATCAATCGCTGCTTGACGCGATCAATGCCAAAGAGGTCGATCCCGACGACGCGTATCGCTTCGCCATTGACAAGCGGAAATTCCAGCGCTTCGTGACAGATACCGATCTGGTGCCAATGATTGATGTCGCCGGCGAGAATACGCTCAATGAATAGGATCGATACCTACCTGGAGCAATCGCTCAAGCAGAGCGCTTCGGATCTGCATTTCGTATCGGGAAACCCGGTACGTGTGCGTGTTCACGGTGAGCTGCGGATTCTCATGGACGAGAAACTGACTGTCGACGGCGTGCGGGAATGCCTGTTCGAGATAATGGATGGCACGACGCAGCGTACGTTTGAAGAAAAAGAGGCCGCGGATTTCGCCTACAACATCCCCGACATATCACGTTTTCGTGTCAACGTCTTTCGCCACCTGAACGGCATCGGCGCAATATTTCGTGCGATACCGTCACAGGCACTGACGCTCGAGCAACTGAACATGCCCAAGGTCATTCATGACCTCTGCAAACAGACACAGGGCATGATCCTCGTGACAGGCAAGACCGGTTCGGGGAAATCAACCACGCTCGCTGCAATGGTCGACTCGATGAACAGGAACCTGAAGGGCCACATTCTGACGATCGAGGACCCGATTGAATTCGTTCATCAAACCAGGAGCTGCCTGATTAGCCAACGCGAGATCGGTGAGCACAGCGACTCTTTCGCGGCCGCCCTGCGTTCCGCATTACGCGAGGACCCGGACGTCATCATGGTCGGCGAAATGCGCGATCTCGAGACGATCAGCATCGCCGTGACTGCGGCCGAGATGGGTATTCTTGTCATGGGCACCTTGCACACCAATGGCGCCGCCCAGACGGTCGACCGGATCATCAACTCATTCCCGGCAGACAAGCAGAGCCACATACGCACAATGATTTCGACGTCGCTTCGCGGTGTCGTGTCGCAACAGCTACTGCCGACCAAGGGTAAGCCCGGCCGTGTCGCCGCGTTCGAGGTGCTGATCAATACGTCCGCCGTCGCCAACCTGATTCGGCAGGGCAAGCTCGATCAACTTGAGACGGCCATGCAGGCGGGCGGTAGTGTCGGCATGCAGACGATGGATTCGGCGCTGATGGAACTCGTCAACGGCGCCCTCGTAGACGGCCATGAGGCCTATCAGCAGGCCAACTACAAAGCCAAATTCGAACGCTTTAAGAACGGCGACTGAAACGTGGCATAATCGCGGCCTTTGACCCGGCCGACGCCAATCAATGCCCGACAAAGCACGAAAGATTCTTGTGTCCAACGCACTTCCGTACGCCAACGGATCGATCCATATGGGGCACCTGGTCGAATACCTGCAGGGCAACATCTGGGTGCGTTTTCAGAAATTTCGCGGCCATACATGCACCTACATTTGTGCCAGCGACGTCCATGGCACGCCCGTCATGCTCAAAGCGAGAGAGCTCGGCACGTCGCCCGAGGAGTTGACCGAACGAATCACGAAAGAATTCTTGCGCGACTTTTCCGATTTCGGTATCGAGTTCGACAACTACTACACAACCCATTCACCGGAAAACGAAGCACTGGTCATCGAGATGTTTGAAGCATTGCGCGAGACCGGCGACATATACACCAAGACCATCGAACAGGCTTACGATGAGCAGGAAGGCATGTTTCTGCCCGATCGATTCGTGCGTGGCACCTGCCCGCGGTGCGCAACCGAAGACCAATATGGCGATGCCTGTGAAAACTGCGGTGCCACGTACACGCCCGCGGATTTGATTGACCCGATTTCCGTCCTTTCCGGGTTGCCGCCGGTGAAGCGCGAATCGGAGCATTATTTTTTCAGACTCAGTGATTACGAACAACGATTGCGTGACTGGATCAAGGACGCCGCACTCGAGAAAAGCATGGTGGCGAAACTCGACGAATGGTTCGACGCCGGGTTGCGAGATTGGGATATTTCACGCGACGCGCCGTACTTCGGTTTTCAAATTCCGGGCACGGATGACAAGTACTTTTACGTCTGGCTGGATGCGCCCGTCGGTTACGCGGCGAGCTTCAAGAACCTCTGCGACCGGCGTGACGATCTCGATTTCGACGAGTACTGGCGACCGGGCCACGATACCGAGCTGTATCATTTCATCGGCAAAGACATCATGTACTTTCACACTTTGTTCTGGCCCGCTGTTCTACAGGGCTCGGGCTTTCGCACGCCGACGAGCGTGTTTGCACACGGATTCCTGACCGTCAACGGCCTGAAGATGTCCAAGTCACGCGGAACATTCATCAATGCGCGAACCTATCTCGATCACCTGCACCCGGCTCACCTGCGGTACTACTACGCCGCCAAGCTCGGACCAACGATGGAGGATATTGATCTGAACCTCGATGACTTCGTCGCCCGCGTCAACTCCGACCTGATTGGCAAACTGATCAATATCGCGAGCCGCTGCGCGGGTTTCATCAGCAAACGCTTCGATGGCAAGCTTGCCGATGCGTTACCGGATCCCGACCTGTTTGCGACGTTCGCCGGTGCATCGGAAGAAATTGCCGACCATTACGAGCGGCGCGAATATTCCAAGGCAATGCGTCGAGTCATGGCCCTTGCGGACGAAGCGAACCGCTACATCGATGAGAAGAAACCCTGGATCATGGCCAAAGATGAGGATCAACTGGCGGATGTGCAGGGCGTATGCACGCAGGGCATTAACCTGTTTCGCAGCCTGATGATCTACCTCACGCCTGTGATCCCGAGCGTTGCCGACGATGCACGGTCGTTTCTCGGTGAAGATGAATGGTGTTGGAACAATGCAACTACGCCGCTGCTCGCCACGACCATCTCGACGTTCACGCCATTATTGACGCGGGTTGAGCTCGACCAGGTCCAGAACATGGTTGAGCAGTCGAAACAAAGCTAGTACTCCTCGACGGAGTACTCGTTACAATACGACTCTGCCATGACAGAGCTCATCGTCATATTTGTCGGAACCGTCTTCGTCAACAACTTCGTGTTGGTGCGATTCCTCGGCCTGTGTCCGTTTCTGGGCGTTTCGCAAAACCTCGAAGCCGCCGCTGGCATGTCGCTGGCAACCGCGTTTGTCCTGACGCTCTCCTCGGCCACCGCGTACTTGCTGCACGAGTACGTACTCGTGCCGTTGGACCTCGAATATCTCCGGACAATCAGTTTCATTCTCGTCATTGCGGCCAGCGTTCAGTTCACGGAAATCATGGTGCGGCGCCTGAGCCCGTTGCTGCACCAGGTACTGGGTATTTTCATACCGTTGATCGCAACCAATTGCGCGGTGCTCGGTGTTGCATTGCTGAACGTGCAGCAGTCAAAAGGCTTCGTACAGTCGGTGTTCTTCGGCTTCGGCGCCGCCGCCGGCTTCGCCCTCGTGCTGGTCATGTTTGCGACGATCCGCGAACGACTGGACGCGGCTGATATTCCCGCACCGTTTCGCGGCACCGCGATCGCCCTGATGACGGCCGGAATCATGTCGCTGGCGTTCATGGGGTTCTCGGGCATGGCTCGGCCGTGACCGCGGCAGAAACTGACCGTCATGTGGACTGCCATCATTACAATCGCCGTTATCGCACTGTTAGCGGGCCTGGCGTTGAGCTACGCGAATCGATCATTGCCGGCAGAACAGACAACAATCGTCGAAAAAATCAATGACCTGTTGCCACAGACGCAGTGCGCGCAGTGCGGTTATACGGGTTGTCGCCCGTATGCGGCCGCAATCGCCGAGGATGGCGTCGATATCAACCTCTGCCCGCCGGGCGGCGAGGAAACCGTGCGCCGGCTCGCGGACTTGCTCGGCAGAGCGGTCATTCCGCTGCTTGAAGAGGTCGCGCCCGGGCGTTCAGTCGCCATTATCGATGAATCTCAGTGCATTGGCTGTACCCATTGCCGAAGTGCCTGTCCAGTCGATGCTATTGTCGGCACCCATCAGCTGATGCATACGATCATCGAATCCGAGTGCACGGGCTGTGAATTGTGCATTGCACCCTGCCCGGTCGATTGCATCAGCATGCGGAGCCTCGCGTGACCGCACCAACTTATGATCTTGGCAAGTTGCATGGCGGTCTTCGCCTGCCGGCGCAAAAATCGGCGGCGACCGCGATGCCGATCCAGAGAGTGCCCGTGCCCACACAACTTGTGTTGCCGATTGCTCAGCATGTCGGAGATCCGTCTCATCCCGTCGTCGGCATCGGCGAACGCGTTCTGAGAGGCCAGTTAATCGCGGAGGCCGATGGCACATTGAGCGCCCCTGTCCATGCCTCGTCATCGGGCAAGGTTGTTGCGATCGAACCCTGGCCTGTGTCACGGCGTTACGGTGACACCGCGCCCTGTATTGTCATCGAATGCGACGACGAGGACCGGCACATCGAACGCGCCGAGGTTCCGCCCGCGTATGACACGCTACCGCCTGACGTACTACTTGCACAAATTCTGCAAGGTGGCATCGTCGGTCTTGGCGGCGCAGTGTTTCCGACCGCTCAAAAGCTCATGCAAGCCGTCACCTGCGAACTCGACTTCCTGATTCTGAACGGTGTCGAGTGCGAACCGTATATCAGCTGTGACGACGTACTCATGCGCGAATACGCGCACGAAATTGTCGGCGGGGCACAAATACTGCTACACGCGCTGAGTCTCGACATCGCCTATATCGTCGTCGAGAGCGACAAGCCCGAGGCGATACACAGTCTGGCTGCGGAAATGGCCGAGGTTGACGACCCGCGTCTCGTGCTCAAACAAGTTCCGACAATCTACCCGTCGGGCGGTGAAGACCAGCTTGTACAACTCGTCACGAACCTGGAGGTTCCCACTGGCGGATTACCCACCGATGTCGGCTGCCTCGTGCAGAATGTCGGCACTGCTGCTGCCATCTACGAATCGGTGATCAAGCACGAGCCTCTGATTTCGCGAATCGTGACCGTTACCGGCGATGGTGTCGCTCAACCGATGAACGTCGTGGCCAGGCTGGGCACCACGGTGGCCGACATCATTAATTTTGTCGGCGGCTACACGGAGCGCGCGGAACAGCTCATCATCGGCGGGCCAATGACCGGCAAAACCGTTACGACGGACCGAGTGCCGATCGTGAAAGCGACGAATTGCGTACTCGTGCTGTCGGAGGACCCGGCATTGGGGCCGGAGATGCCGTGCATTCGATGCGGTGCATGCGCCGAAGTCTGTCCCATTCAACTGCTGCCGCAACAGCTATTCTGGTATGCCTGCGCCGACGATGAGGCGAAAATTCGTTCCTACGGCCTGACTGATTGCATTGAGTGTGGCTGCTGCGACCTCGTTTGCCCAAGCCACATTCCACTGACCTTCGATTTTCGAATGGCCAAGGCGCGAATTCGCGAGCTGGCGGACGAAAAAGCGCGGGCTGAGCGGGCCCGACTGCGTTTCGAGGCACGCAATGAGCGACTCCAGAAAGAACAATTGGTGCGCGACGACGAACTCGCGCAACAAAAAGAAACCGCGAAACGTGCCGGGGCCGAGACCATCGCCATGATCGTCAAGCGCAGTGACAAAGACCGAGGTAAGCACTGATCGTGGAATTCGTCAGGCGAGAAGCACCCTATATCGCGCCCAAAGTCGACGTGGCGTCCATGATGTTGCACGTCATTGCTGCATTGATTCCCGCTGCGCTTGCGCATGTCTGGTATTTCGGCCCGGGATTTCTTTGCAACCTGATCGTTGCAGCATTGTTTTGCGTTGGCGGCGAAGCCTTGATGATGCGCGTGCGCGGGCGCCAGCCAATGTCGGCCATTTCTGATTACAGTGTGCTTGTTACCGCCGTCTTGCTGGCTTTCGCGCTGCCGTCACTGACACCCTGGTGGGTCACGGCCACGGGCTCGTTGTTCGCTGTGATTGTTGCGAAGCACTTGTACGGGGGCCTGGGCTTCAACGTATTCAACCCGGCCATGGCGGGCTATGTCGTAATCCTCGTCGCATTTCCGATGGAAGTGAACCTGTGGGTCGCGCCGCGCATGGGTGACATCGACTATCAGTACCTGACGCTATTGCAGACGATCAACTACACGCTGAGCGGATCGCTGCCCGAGACGCTGGCGTTTGACGCCGTCAGTCGTGCAACGCCGCTGGATGCCATGCAATCGGGGCTGCGCACGATGCTGACCTATGCCGAGATACGCACCGATCCGATCATGGGTAACTTCGGTGGTCGCGGCTGGGAATGGATTGCCAACCTGACCTTGGCGGGCGGTATTTGGCTGCTGATAAAAAAGGTGATCCGCTGGCATATTCCGGCCGGTGTCCTCGCGGGATTGTTAGTTTCGGCCAGCATCATGTACACCGTCGATCCCGGCTCCAACGCGAGTCCGGGTTTTCACCTGTTTGCCGGTTCAACGATCCTGTGCGCTTTTTTCATTGCCACTGATCCGGTGTCGGCGGCCACCAGCTCGAAAGGACGTTTTATTTACGGTCTCGGTATCGGCTTGCTGGTTTTCATCATCCGACGTTGGGGCTCGTATGCCGACGGCGTTGCATTCGCCGTGCTATTGATGAATATGGCAACACCTGCCATCGATTACGTGACTCGCCCGCATATCGTCGGTCATGCGCGCCGCGGGGATCGAGAATGAACGCGGGCCAGTCCGTCCTCAAGAGCGGCGCAACACTCGCCGCCATTGCAGCCATCTGTACGGCTCTGGTTGCCGCAACCTACCAGTTGACCGTCGATCGTATTGCGGATAACGACAAGGCGTTGCTCGAGCAAAGTCTCGAGCCCGTGCTGGCGGGCATTTCTTACGACAGTGGGGTCAGCGAGTCCCGGCTCGTCATCGCCCCACCACACGACCTGCCCGGTTCCGAAGCCGCCCTGGTCTATCGCGTATTCGATGCAGGTGAACCGGTCGCGGCATTGATTGCCATGACAGCCAGGGACGGGTTTTCAGGAGCTATTCGGATACTGGTCGGCATTGATGTCGATGGAGTAGTCACTGGCGTTCGGATCCTGCAACATCGCGAAACACCGGGTCTCGGTGACAAGATCGAGCCAACACGCTCGAACTGGATTCATCAGTTCGAAGGACGTTCACTGGCCGACCCGGTGATGACAGCCTGGGCGATCAAGCGAGATGGCGGCGACTTCGATCAGTTAACGGGCGCCTCGATAACCCCTCGCGCTGTCATCGGCGCCTTGCGTGACACACTGATCTATTTCGATGCCCATCGCGACGAGATATTCGCCGCACAGGCAGGCGGGGACGGCTCATGAGTACGGGCAGCTTCACCGGACGCATTCAGGCCGGGCTGTGGAAAGACAATCCGGGCCTCGTGCAACTGCTTGGCCTTTGCCCGCTACTGGCAGTCACGACAACACTGGTCAACGGATTTGGCCTGGGCATCGCAACCCTGTTCGTACTGACCTTGTCCAACGGACTCGTATCCGCGACTCGACGCTGGATTCGGAACGACATTCGCATCCCAATCTATGTCCTGATCATTGCGAGCCTTGTCACCTGCATCGAACTGATTTTCAAGGCATGGTTTCCGACACTGGATCGATCACTCGGCATTTTTATTCCGCTCATCGTGACCAATTGCGCGATCATCGCGCGCGCCGAAGTATTTGCGTCGCGCAATTCCGTTGGCGCAAGCATCGTCGATGGCATTGGAATGGGCGCCGGATTCGCGTTATTGCTCATGGCGATTGGCGCTTTTCGGGAATTGGTCGGACAGGCGTCGATCTTGTCGGGGATTGAAATGATTACGGGCGGCGAGCCATTTGCCGGTTTCTCCTTTGCCGACAGCGGTTTGCTGTTGGCCATATTGCCCCCCGGCGCCTTCTTCAGCCTCGCGCTTGCAGTCGCCGCCAAGAATGCGATCGACCGCAGGCGCCGCAAATCGCACAGCGGAGGCGTTACGCGCAGCCATCGCCATTCCTCCTCCGCACAATGAACCGCGACAAACGCACCGCTATATTTGAAAAGCTGCGGGAACTGGATCCGAGTCCGGATACCGAGCTGCATTACGACAATCCATTCCAGCTGCTGATAGCCGTTATTTTGTCGGCGCAGGCCACGGATATCAGTGTCAACAAGGCCACGGACAAACTCTATCCCGTTGCCAATACGCCGGAAGCGATTTTCGCACTCGGCGTCGCCGGGCTGACGCCATACATCCGGACAATCGGCCTCTACAACAGCAAGGCCGGCAATATCATCAAGACCTGCAGGATGTTGATTGACCAACACGGCAGCGAAGTCCCGAGAAATCGTGAGCAACTTGAAGCATTGCCCGGCGTCGGCCGTAAAACCGCAAACGTCATCCTCAATACCGCGTTCGGCGAGCCAACCATTGCCGTTGATACGCATATATTTCGAGTCTCCAACCGTACAGGGCTGGCGAAAGGCAAGACACCACTCGAGGTCGAGAAACGCCTGGTGCGGTCAACGCCCGATGAATTCAAGAAAAACGCTCATCACTGGCTCATCCTGCATGGCCGTTACGTCTGCAAAGCGCGCAAACCATTGTGCGGCGAGTGCGCGATTGTCGAATGGTGCGAATTCCGGCAAAAGGAGCTGCCATGATATTCGGCCAGGATCGTCATGAACTTCGCAAGATGTACGCGGATGCCTGGCAGAAACACTGTGACAAGACACCGTTGTCGCCAATTGAGGCACAAATTGCGCAGGTTATCGCGGAGCATCCCGAGTATCACGAAGCGCTCGGCGGCGATCTCGAAAGGGACTTTACGGTCGAGGGTGGCAAGACCAATCCGTTTCTACACATGGGCCTGCACCTGAGTGTTCGCGAGCAGGTAGCAACCGACCGTCCGCCCGGAATCGCTGCGACTTTCCGCCAATTGGCCGATAAGGTCGGCGACAGTCACACCGCCGAGCACCGCATGATCGACTGCCTGGCTGAGACGCTGTGGGAATCGCAGCGCGATTCAGGTCCACCCGACGAATTGCACTACCTGGAGCGCCTGCGGCTGCTGTAATGTAATAATCGCAGCCATCACGAGGTCTTGTGCTGTATGAGCAAATTGGATCCACAGTACCCGGTCGCGGGCGCAGGCCTTGGTTTGCGCCGGCCCATTGCCGATAAGCTTAAGGGTCTGCCCGAGGGAAAGATCGACTTCATGGAGATCGCTCCCGAGAACTGGATTCACGTGGGCGGCGCCCTGGGCAAAAAGCTACGCTACTTTACCGAGCGTTATCCTTTCCTGATACATGGGCTATCGCTGTCCATTGGCTCACCGGCGCCACTCGACGAACAACTGGTCCGAGACATCAAGAAGTTCATGGCGGATCACAACATTCTGTTGTACTCGGAACACCTGAGCTATTGCGGCGATGACGGGCAACTCTATGACCTGATGCCGATTCCATTCACAGAAGATGCAGTTCATTACGTCGCCGGACGTGTCAGGCGCGTGCAGGATATTCTCGAGCAGCGCATGGCTCTGGAGAATGTCTCGTATTACGCGCCGACCGACACATCAATGAGCGAAGCAGAATTCCTGCTCGCCGTGCTCGACGAGGCCGACTGTGACCTGATGCTGGACATTAATAACATTGTCGTGAACAGCATTAACCACCGCTATGACCCGCAGGAATTTCTGTACAAAATGCCTGCCGAGCGAATTCGTTACTTTCACCAGGCCGGTCACCTCGTTGAATCCGAAGACCTGCGGATCGACACACACGGCGCGGCCGTTGACGAACAAGCATGGCAGCTACTTGCCGATGCTTACGAGCATTTTGGCCCGGTGCCCACTTTGCTCGAGCGCGATTTTAATTTTCCTCCCACGCAAGAATTGCTGGCCGAGTTAAATCACATTCGCAAGTTGCAGAATGTGGCGAGTGCGAAGGCCAATGGCTGAGCGGCCTGAATTTCAGCAGAAGCAGTACGCGTTCGCGGCGCATATTCGCGACCCCGAGCACGTGCCTGCACCTGAAGACATTGAAGACCGGCGCATGGCAATCTATCGCGACTTGTTTTTCAATAATTTGAGAAACTTGTTGTCGAATATGTTTCCAGTGCTGAAAAAATTGCACACAAAAGACAAATGGGCCGCGATCATTCGACAATTCATGCAACAACATCGCGCGGCGACGCCGTATTTCCTGCGACTGCCGCAGGAGTTTATTGATTTCCTGCAAGACGAATACGCAGCCGGTGACGACGATTTGCCATTCCTTTTGGAACTCGCTCACTACGAATATGCCGAGCTCTCGCTATCAATTTCCGAGGAAGTGAACGACCTCACCGGCGTCGATCCGGATGGCGATTTGTTAGCCAACATTCCCATTAAGTCCAGTTTGAGCGCGGTATACGCCTATCAATAC
>Ga0209980_10000678_pt1 | contig 18822 bp, 24 predicted proteins | sample CR02metaG_FD_183611 | JGI IMG/M metagenome (GOLD analysis project Ga0209980, IMG submission 183611) | Deep subsurface microbial communities from Mariana Trench to uncover new lineages of life (NeLLi) - CR02 metaG (SPAdes) (version 2) | ecosystem: Environmental > Aquatic > Marine > Ocean trench...
GAAGAACCAGCTAAAGAAGAACCAGCTAAAGAAGAACCAGCTAAAGAAGAACCTTAGAAATGAATCCTATACATGTAGGATTGCCATTTTTTTTATTTTTTAAAGTGATTTAGCGAAATTATTACAAGTTCATTTTAGGAATAATATCTAGGCATAATGGAACTGAGATATTGCTTTGAGTGTTATCAACTGATTCAAGCCTATCAATCCATAACCGTTTTCTGTCTGCATTAAGGTTCATCTCACGCTCTATTAGTGAGAATTGTCCTGTCGTATCAGGAGTTTTTTGTAGAATTGAGGTTCAAGAAGTTCACGAGTTAAATAAAATCAGTGAAATGTGTTAACGAAAGTATTATTTAGCGTTTAAATTTTTTCCCATTTGTGGATCACCATCATTTTCATGGAAAAGATATTCCTCACATAAAACTAGACCCTAAAATGAAGATTGAGGACATTGTCGAGGTTTACGCTAGAAGTGGATATAATGCTAGGAAATTAGGGGAAGCTGCAAAACTGTATTCTAAAATGATTAAAGAAGATGCAGTAATCTGTCTCACATTTACTGGAGCATTGACACCAGTAGGTATTGGCGGGATTGTTCAAACTTTGATTGAAAAGGGTTATGTTGATTGGATTATTACAACTGGTGCAAATGTGTATCACGAAGATCATTTTGCATGGGGATTTCCTGTAAAACAAGGACATTATGAAGTAGATGACATGAAGCTTTATGAAAAAGAAATAGTTAGAATTCGAGATGTTTTTATTAAATTCTATGAAACACTAGAATCTGAAGACCAAGTAGTGCAAAAAATGTTCAAAGAAAACTTGTTAGGCAAACCATTTACAAGCGCAGAGTTTTGTAATCTTATGGGGAACATTACAAAGAAAAAAGCAAAATTTCCTAAAAAAAGCTTTATAGCAACTGCATATGAATTTGATGTGCCAGTTTATGTTCCTGCATTACTTGATTCTTCACTTGCATTAAATTTAGCAGTACATCGATTTAGAGATAAAATATACAATTTAGATTTTGTAAGAGAGATTATAGAACAAGCAGCAATTGTTTATCATTCTAAAAAATCAGGAATTGTAGAGTTGGGAGGAGGAGTTCCAAAAAACTCTGCACAACAAACTGGTCCTCTTTTAGATCAAATATTACGAAGAGAGGATGGAGGGCAGGACTATATTATTCAGATAACTGATGCGAGGCCAGATACAGGTGGACTTTCTGGAGCTACATTACAAGAAGGAAAGAGCTGGGGCAAAGTACATGATGCTCATAAAGATATGATAACAGTTTATGCAGACTCTACAATCGCATTTCCAATTCTTGCATTATATGTATTAAGCAATAATAAATCAAGAAAACCTAAACGGCTTTACAAAAAACTTGGAAAGTATTACAATAATCTTAAAGAAGAATTTTTGAAAGAAAATCCATCAAAATTTTATGACTTATAGAAAGAAAAAGCAGTTAGAATTTATCATATCGTGCTCGTTCAAGATCACGATCATCTTTTGATTCCTTTTTCCATTCTTTATAGTGGGTTTTACATAGAACTGTTTTTTTCCTTGTTGATGAAACCTGTAGACCAGCATTTTCCACCTTGCCTGTGTTTAGTGAACGTGCACCGTCATCATTACAACCATTTACATTACATTTTGCGCCTTTTGCGACAATTCCCATAATTTGATATATGCTTGAGATTATATATAGTTGAAATGTGCACTTGAAAAATTTAATTGAAGTAACAAATTCTTTCGAAAAAATCAACAGGATATTTTAAAATTTTGTTGAAAAATCAACATTACTAGAATATCTGCAAACAATTAGATCAGTTATATTCATGTCTAAATTGAATTGGAAATAACTTATTCCATACACGAAAAAAATTTATGGTACAGACTATGCTGAAATTTTTCTAAAGCGATTATAAGAAAATTAATCGTAATTAGTATTTACCTTTATAAGCCGGATAAATTTTTAAATTTTTATGGGCGGATCAAAAAATAAGTCACCAGCACAAAAGCAAAAATCTCAACAGAGTGAATCTTTAAAAAAATCAGGAGAAAAGAAGAAAGGGCAGAAAAAAGATACTTTGGGAGGGGGATCTCCAAAGGCAGAAATTACTGTTATTGTAAATGAAGAGCAAGCAATGAAATTTATTAAAAATGCCAAGGTGATTACGATTCAAGAACTTGCAAGACATCTTGGAGTAAAAATATCTGCTTCAAATACATTCTTGAAAAAATTATCTAAAGATGGAACTGTCAAAAAAGTTGGTGGATTTAGCGGCCATCATATTTATCAACCAATATCTGCATAAAGTGTAAATACATCACCAGATTTTATTTCAGTTAAAACTGCAATATCAGATGTGATTTTTCCAATCGGGGTCATAGTTTTTGATAAAGATATGTCTTGAGAGAAAAAACAAATACTCCCATTAGCTGGTAAAAAAGCGATGTCTCCTTTTTTGAATTCTTTTCGAGGTCTATCAATGCCAGAATCAATTGACGTTTCAAAATATGAAATATTATTTGTAAATTGATGAGCGTTTCCCTCCAGTGGTAAGCTTCTTGAAATAAGTCCAACTGTTCTAGGTGAAAGATGGCGTTTTAATTCACAGTTTAGCTTTGCTTTTCCACGTATTTCCAAAATTAACTTGATTTTAGATACTGAGTCTGGTCCCATAAGTTTTAGCAACAAAATAGAGTATAGATAAACGCTATCATTTGGAACATATGCAAATATGATGTAAAATAAGCATTAATTCCCATATTCGATTATATTACCGATTTTGAGAATTTTGTTAATTGTCTCAATTAGAAGATAAAGAAACTGATGTCAAAGATGAAGAAAATAGTGCGGAACAGTCAGCTATTGGAAAAAGTTTGCGTGATGCCATAAGTGCTTATAGAAAAATCAAAGAAGGAAAAAAGGAATTAACTGAAAAAGAATTATCAGATTTAGATAAAGAATGTCAAATTATTGAAAATAGAGAAATTATCGAAATTGATGAAGTTCATGAACCACAAGAAATTGAAGTTTCTGGTAAAGGCAAAATACAGATGGGGCCACCAACATTAACTCGATTTGAAAAAGCTAGGATAGTGGGAGCGAGGGCATTACAACTTTCAATGGGAGCACCACCATTTATTGAAATTCCATCATCTGCAAGAACATCATTAGATATTGCTATGGTAGAGCTTGAAAAACGAGCAATTCCAATTGTAATTCGTCGTAGATTACCAAATGGTGACTATCAAAACCTGCCCATTGATTTCTTTGATTAATGGATAAATCATCGATAATATTTTTAAACTCAAAAATTTCCTTTGTATTGGATTGATTTTATTGGACAAGTCTAAACAAAGTAATTTATCATCAACCGTGTCTGATGTTCAAAAAGAGCAACTGCCTATTTTCAATGTTAGAAATGAACCTGTAATGATAGAAGCAATTAATGTAATTACTCTTTTAGGAAAATCAAATAAAGCCATTCTTCGAGCAAAGGGAGATGCCATTCCAAATGCAGTTGCAATTGCAAATATTATAACCGGAAAAATGTTAAAAGGTAATTCTAAAGTTCAAAGTATTTTTTTAGATACAGATATGCCAGCTGGTATTGGAAAGATGCTTTCAACAATAGAGATTATTTTACAAAAAAATTAGTGTTTTAATATACACTTCCAGGTCCTTTAAGAAGCATAGATTCACATTCTTTGCAAATCGCTTCATCAATATTTGATTCAAGGTTATGATGAATATCGCAGATTAACAAACTTGTTTTAATGTAGTTACATATACCGATGAATTTTGATAGACTTGCCGGAGTATACGCTCTGTTTGAAGCAAGGTTTTCACTTATTTCATCAATCATCTCTACAATTTGTTTTTGAGAGGATAATTGAGAAATTAATTTTGGATCACCTCTAGTTCCTCGTATGTAATTGCTAACAGCTGCTTGGGTTACTCCTAACATTTTAGAAATTTCATCCTCACGAATTTTGTGTTGATCTGCAAGCTTTCTTGCTAAAATTGCTCTCAGTGCTGGAATCATAGTTTTCGATTCTATTTCAGCTGGAAGTAACATGTAATGAAATTATCTTATAGAATATTTAAAGTTGCACTCAAAGACTATGAGCTATTCAATATTACAAGTATAGCTAACCACAAATCTATTAGCTTAACCTATATAATTTCAGATATAAAATTCCTTATTGGAAGAGACTTTTGAAAAACTTTACAAGATTTTAGAAAATTCAGTTTCAGAGACCGCTGGACAAACTCTAGCATTATCAGGTGGGCTAGATAGTAGCATACTTGCTTATTTTCTAAAAGATAAAGAATGTGATACAATTGCAGTAACTACTAAAGACTATATTGCTACAGATTTGACTTTTTGCCAGATTGTTGCAAAAAAATTTAATCTTCCGTTACAAATAATTATGCCTACAACAGAAGAACTATTAACAGCCATTGAAGAGACTATCAAAATTCTGAAGAATTTCAATGATATTGAAATAAGAAACTCTATTGTAATTTATCTTGCATTAAAATCTGTTAAAGACTCTGGAAAATCTAATCTAGTTTTAGGAGATGGAGCAGATGAATTGTTTGCTGGATATAGTTTTTTCTTAAAGAAAAATAAAAATGAACTTCAAAAAGATCTTCAAAGAATTTGGGATGTAATGCACTTTCCATCAAAAAAAATAGGCAAGTCACTCGGAATAACGGTAAAAACTCCTTTTCTTAATGATAACGTAATGAAATTTGCAAAAACTATTCCTGCTAATTTGAAAGTAAAAGAAGATAATGGAAAAATGTATGGAAAATGGATTTTACGTAAAATCTTTGAAAATAAGCTTCCAAAAAGTGTTGTTTGGAGGGAAAAATCTCCAATGCAAGATGGTGCAGGAACTGCTGCCTTGACTCAGTTATTTAATACCGTAATTTCAGATAATGTATTTAAATCAAAAACTAAACAGATTCATAACTTAGATAATGTTTCTATACGAACAAAAGAATCTCTTCATTATTATGAAATATATCGAAAACATTTTGAACCGCCAAAAAATCTACATGATTCAAAATCTAAATGTCCTCATTGTCAGTATGAAGTAAAACAATCTTCAAAGTTTTGTCAAATGTGCGGGAGTTTTCCAATCTAAACATTTTTTTTCCACTTTCGTGGTTTTTTGATAAAAATACGCCTACAGCCATTACAACAAAAATAGTATAATTTACCTTTATGTTCATGAACAACTGCCAATTTTTCATCAAGTTCAATACCACACACAGGATCAACTGGCATAGTAATTCACTTTGATGCTTTATATTTATAATATTCTAAAACCTAGTTTATTATGATGATATTGTGTGTTCGCAGTAAACACACAAGAAAAGATACTAAGTAATTTTACTTAAAATTATAGATGAATATGCAACATGAAAAAACACAAAGTGTTAATTCCATTATATGACAAAGGTATTGTAGCTTTTGTAGTAGTTGCCGCAATTTTCATAATTATTATAGTCAACATTGGATTTTCAGTTAGCAATACTCAAAAACAAGCAGTAGAATATGCTTTTGATGAAGTAAGAGATCAACTTGAAATCTCTGGAAGAATTTCTGCTGCGGCAGATGTTATCTCTGATGAAATAATGATAACTGCAATACCAGTAAGAGTAGCTACAGGTGGTATTGTTAATATGAATCCTCAAACAACTCAAATTTCATATAATTCAATTCTAAAACACAACACAATGGTAAATTATGAAAATATCTATGCAGATAGATTATCTGATAAAACTTTTAATTCACTTAGGGAAGCAGTAGATGAAGCAAAAACCAAGGGAATTATTGCTAACAATCCGTTTGTTGATAAACAAAAACCTACAAGTACTACTGCATTTGTTTATTGGGTAATTAATCAAAATTTTGATCATTTTATTGATGATAGGGAATTAGCAGTAATTGTCATAGTATATGCTGGAACAGATAGACCGTCTAGCGGCGATAATTTATTTATCGAAGTAAATGTTCCTGAAGGATTTGTTTTAAGAATTGAACAACAAGTACCAGATATTTCAAATGAATTTTTAAACTTTGGTGGAATCTTAAATGATTCTTAGTTATGTTTAGCTAGTTTTAGCATATGTTAATTTTTTAACTAGAACATTAAAATCTTGTTCTGAGAGGGGTGGTATCTTTAGGATTTCAAGATTTTCTTGAACATGCGCATCTGATTTATGACCTACAAGTGGAGCAAGGACTCCAGGAGTTGAACGAGTAAATTGCAAGGCCCTCAAAGATGGTTTTAGATTTCCAAATTCTGGTATAACACCTGGTGAGAGAAGTTTTCCTTGCATTAATGGTACACTAGTAAAAACACCAATGTCAAATTTTTTGGCAACTTCTAATATTGATTCAGTGATTCCCTCATAAGATTGATTTTTGAGCATTAGAGCTTGATCAAGATACATGTTAAATGGTAATTGGATAAACCGAAATCCGTGTTCAGGTCCACCTACTTCATTTGCTAAAGACATTACATTAGACAGTTCCAAAAATTGGGGATCATCATTTGTTACTCGAAAACATTCCCACGTTGCCATACCATAGAATCTAATTTTACTATCTTTTCTTTTAGATTCATAAAATTTAAAACATAAACGCAAATTTTTCATAAATTGTTCTTTAGATACATCATTAATTTGGCCCTCAACTGCATTATGAATATACATTAGATCAATACATTCAAGTCCTAAATTTTTCCTGCTTCGTTCAAGCTGGTCTTCAAGATATGGAACAGTCATACAGTGATATCCAGAAGTAATATCGTTTGCTTGAATGATGCCTGTGGCTACATATTCTTTATTTACATATTGCCAAAAATCTTGATTAATATCACCGTCATTTGTCACATAGCCATTTTTAGTACTAACAAATATTTCATTTCGATTAATTTTTTTTTCCTGAATTAATTCTAAAATTGCTTTTCCAACTGAACGTTCAGCTTTTTGAGAACGATAATTTATTGCAGTATCAATAACATTGATACCAGCAAGTATGGATTCCTTTACAGCCTTTGTTACTAAATCATCGGTCTGACTATCGACATTGCCAAGATATGTCCCTACGCCTGCATTAGATAATGTCAAACCATGAATTTTTCGGAAATTTTTTGGGTCAACATCATTATGTTTTTTTAAAAAATTTATTGTCCCATCAGATGTAGCATATCCTTCTATCATGATATGTGTGAAAAATCTATTGGTTTAATTGTCTTTGGAATATATTGGGTACTTTTTTGAATTCTATTCCTTCATTTACTTTATGTATTATTTCAACTACATCATTTAGATCATAAGGTTTTAGCGAGATTGAATCTACTTTTAATTCAAGAAGTCTTTTAACATATAAAGTCGTTAGTGATGCTGAAATAATCACTATTTTTGACTTTGGATCTAACTCACGAATTTTTTCGAGTCCATAAAATCCATCATAGTTTGGCATAACCAAGTCCATTAAAACAATATCTGGCTTGAATTTTTTAAATAATTCAAATGCTTCATGACCATTATTTCCTCTCCCAACAACTTGTATTCCTTTCATTTTTAAAAATTCACATAATACCTCAGATACATCAGATTCATCATCAACTACAATTACAGTAATCAACAAGTAATTTTAAGATAAGTTTTGTAATATTAGATTGTATGTTTTTTATGAACATATCAAAGAATTAAAATAAATCCGATGATAAATAACGCACCAGTAATTCTACTAAAAGTAATTGTTGAACTCATTGCTGGAACAAGTCCTTGGATGTTATCAAAATTCTGTTTTAATTTAAGACCGGCCTTTATAATCAATGGAACTGCCCCAAGAGAAATTATACAGTATATTGGAAAAATTTCATAGATGATTCCTGAAATTAATACTGAATAAATTATTATTGGAAATATCCAAAACATAGTTGTTGCCTTTTGTTTTCCTAAAAATATGACCAGGGTTTTTCGTCCTTTTGCTTTGTCTGCTTCATAATCTGGAAATGATGTGATAAACAAAACAAGAGAGGATAACACTCCAACAAAAATTCCTGCCATGATAGACGAAAAATTTATTTCTAAAGATTGAATAAAATATGTTCCAAGTACAATCATAGTTCCTTTTACTGTAACAAATACTTCTGCAAGTCCAGAATCAACAATTTTTGTAGAATAAAAATAGATTGATAAAACTGCAAATGCGAGAATTAATCCAATAATTATTCCGTCTATTACTACAAAATAACTACCAATCAAACCTCCAATTATCAAAAAAATAATTCCTGCACGATAAACTTGAGTAGGTTCCAGTAAACCTTCTGGTAGAACACCAGTACCACCACTCATTTTGGTTCGTTGGGTTTGAGTATCAATTCCACGTTTATAGTCCCAATAATCATTTAACAAGTCAACACTAGCATGTAGTGCAATTACGCCGCACAGAGTCATTATTGCATACCATATATCGATTTGAATTCCATGCCACCAGCTCAAAGCAAGTCCTGCAGAAACTGCAATAACTGAAGCTAAAAGAAAACGAATTCGAATAACTCGAAACCATTCAGATAACATATACTAGTCTCTTTTTTTACCCTCTAAACATTTTTTGGTTTTTTAAAATAAAATGATAAAGTCATGATTTGATTAGTGTTTGTCCGACAGGAGCTACATCAGTCATATTTAATATTCTTACAAAAAAAGAACATGATTGAAAAACATCTTAAACGAATAAAAAAGTCAGAATCTGGAATACCCGAAGAAGACGTATGGAACGAGATTCCAACGCTAGGACAAAAATTAGGAGATCAAATAATTGAAGAAGTTCCTGACAGGTCTTTAAAAATTATAAGAATAAACAAAAACAATTTTGAAGCTTATGAAAATGATGCTACAAAATTAAAAGATGATTTTTCTGATACTGCACAATATTTTAAAACGATTAAAAAACATATTCAAGATAAAAACACAAGTTTTAAAAAATTTAAAAAAGATACAGAACGATTTGATAAGGAAATTTCAACTCTTAAACCAAAAAAACAAAAAATAAAATTTGATTTGAATAAACTAAATTATAAAGAAGTTAAAGTTATTAAACTAAAACAAGAGTTAGATAGTTTAGAAACTGAACGACAAGAAATAAAAAGTAAAATAATTCACTTCACTAATCAAATTAAACAAGCACAAACTGAGTTTGATTTTAAGATAGAACAAATTGATGAAATTAAATTTGAATTAAAGCGTCTCGAAAAAAAGGAATTATTGCAACAAAAAATACATACAGAACAAGAAGCAATTGACATCATTACACAAGAATTAAAAGTAATCGGAGATGTAAAAGAGTCTAAAAGAGTTCATCGTATTGTGAATACTTTGGTGGATCTTTTAAATTCAAAAAATCAAATTACAATAAGTGAACTCAATTCAGTAAAAGACGAATTTAGTAAATTACAAATAAAATATATTGAATTGATGAGTAAACTAAAGTAGAATCACACTAATGATTTGTCATCAACACTAATTGGTTTTCTTCCACTAAATCCAATATCTTTTTCATGCCAGAATTTAATTTCTGTTTCTCCATGTTTCCAACAAAGCCAAATCTCATCATCAAATCTTTTGGATGGAAAATCTAATAGACCTTCATCAATTCCCTTGATTACAACCCCTGTTTTTTCAAGATCTTCAATTGCTTGATAAAATTTTGTTACAATAGAATTTAGTTTTTGTTTAATTATTACATATTGCTCAAAATTACTTGTAGGAGATAATGATGAACTAAGTTGTTGTTCTATCTTCATTATTTCATTTTTAAAATGAGTAACATTTTTGAATTTTTTAATAATAACTGGAAGTTTCTCGTTTGCAGAAGATATAGTAAAATAGGAAAACACAGGCTAGATAGAAATCTGGTTTATTAAAAATCTATTTCTATTATAAAAATTCAAGATTATCTTCATTTTTATTACATATGAGATATTTCTATCAATTATGAACCAAGATGAACAATTAGAGCAGCTCATCAATCAGACTTTAGATGGAGCACTAGCCACTGTTCCTGCACATTTAGATGAAATTGAACAAAACAAGAATATTATCAAAGTGGAAAATCCTAAAGAATTCGTCTATGGATTAATAGTTGGTTCTGCCTTAACAACGGGCATTACAGGACTAGTTCAAATTAAAAAAGAACTTCCCACTCCAGAAGATCAAATAAAAATTAGAGACATGGTTTACAAAAAAATTCCTCAAATAAGAGAACGAATTTTCGGATAAAATAAATTTACAGATTACTTGGTGATTTGTTCAAGTGCAGATTCAGCATTTTTTATTGTCCAATCTCTCACCTTATCAAAGGCGCAAGTATATCGTTTGTTAGAATTTTCATTCAGACATAATGGTGCAATTTCCAAAGGTGTGTCATATGAAGTTTCAATTGGTGGATAAGCATATGCGTCTGCAATTGCTATTCCGTCATTGAATTTGAAATCTCTATAACCACCTCCACTATCACGTACCTCAATATTTAGAATCATTCCAGGAGCAGGTTTTTTGAATTCTATTGTAACAGATGCAGATAAATGTCTACCATCATTTACTATTTGAGTTGTTGATGTTACTTCCCCCAAATATCCATTAGGATCAATTACTTTCATTGTCCATTTATCTAGATGATCTTTTTGTAAAATTATTTTCCATACAGAATCATTAATGTTAGTGCCATATGGTGAAACAGCAAATGCAACGTAATTACACTTGTTGACTCCATGTTGACAAAAAACAGTAGTAGAGATAGTATGAGTAGAGTCAGATAACATCTCTACTAACTTAAAGTCTTGATGATAATATGCAGTTACCGTCCAACATCTAATATCAATACAAATTCCATTTTTAACTACTTGTTTTCCATTGTGGGACCTGCCAATAGTAGCATCTTCGTAAGCATTACTTTTACCAAACTCACATATAGACTTCTCTTGAATTGGATTTCCAGAAATGCTTGCAAAGATGATTTCCCCACAGTTATTAATAATTAAACCATTAGTGTTATCTAAGTCAAGTGTAATTTGAATAGAACCTGAATTTGTTATTATTGAATTTGGGTCATTATTATCAAATCCGTTATTAGTTGTTAAGGAACCTGAATTAGTCAAAACAGAAAGATTTACGACTAGACCGCTGCTGTCATTGGTACCCGTGATGGTTATTATTCCCGAGTTTTTAAATTCTGCAGAGTTTAGATTACGAAGTTGTCCACTTGATTCACTAGTACCCGTGATTGTTATTGTTCCAAAGTTTGTAAATTCTGCAGTATGGATATTACGGAGAATCCCCTGAAATTTAACATTGCCCGTGATTATTATTGTTCCAAAGTTTGTAAATTCTGCAGTATCTCGATTTGATAACACCCCATTGTTTGTAGTAGTACCAACGAGGGTTATTGTTCCAAAGTTTGTAATTTCACCTTGATTAGCCAAATTCCCTACTGGTGGTAAAAATGCTAGAGTAACTCCTTTTGTTACTGTCAATTTATCCCCCATAGCAATGGTAAGTGAGGTAGATAATGTACAAGTTGAAGTTGCAACATTCCAAACTCCTCCTAATGATTCACATGCCATTCCAGTATTAGCAACATCAAGAGTGGTTGTGGTAGCATATGCATTATCAGCTGTGCCAAAGGCTAGGAAGGCAATACCCACCATCATACTAAATAGTAAATAGATTCTCACAATGCTCATAGAATCATTCGCCAAAGAAAATACTTAAAATCAGAGGAAAAATTTGTTGATTAAAGAGGCCAATTTAGTATTTTTTTGATAAAAGAATAATCCGAGGGGAGGGTATGATATGCAACTGGGATGAGAGATAGCCCCTCGGATTTTCATTTACTGTATCTTAAGTATGAGGGAATTGGAAGATATCTCTGGATATGTCCAAAAAAAGACAGACAGACTAGATTCAAAAATTGTCTTCAAGGAAAAGTGCTAATTATTGAAAATGGGGAAGAATTTTCAAGAATATATAAAAAATTTCATGAAAAATTTGAATGGGTTCAAGATCAACCATGGAAGGAAAATGAGGCACCGTTTATCAAAATTAAACCATTTTCAAAATCAAGTTGGGGTTTAGAATAATATTTTAATACAAAATTATTGTGAAAAGTCATGTCAAACAAAATCAAGTGTTCTCATATTTTAGTAAAAAAGCAAAGTGAAGCACTGGCCATTCTTGAAAGGATCAAAAATGGGGAAAAGTTTGGAAAACTTGCAAAAGAGATGTCTATAGATTCTGGAAGTGCAAAACGGGACGGAAGTTTGGGATATTTTGGAAGAGGAATGATGGTTAAACCATTTGAAGAAGTCGCATTTAAGCTTCAAGTAGGAGAGCTATCAGAGCCAGTAAAGTCAGAGTTTGGATATCACATAATTAAAAGACTAGGCTAAAAATAAGCATCCAGTGCAACTTTTGGTTTACCGACTTGATTTTGTAACACTTTAGACATTTTATCGCCCATGTTTTTAGCGGAAGTCATTTTTCTTTTTCCAATCCAATAATATGTCTCATCAATAGTGTCTTTCGCAATCAATACAATTAGTTTTCCAGGATCTTTTCTACCAGTACGTCCTCTTCTTTGGATGTATCTTATTGAGCTAGGAACATTATCATAAAAAATTACATGAGAGACTTCTGAAATATCCAAGCCTTCTTCACCAACTCTTGTTGAAATTAATACTTTGTAGACTCCATCACGAAAATTTTGTATAGTTTCAATTTGTTTTTTTTGTTTTAATCCAGTTTCTCCTGCCTTTCCAATTAAAAATCCCGCTTGAATTCCCATTTCAGTTAATTTTTTATGAATTACCTCTACTGAATCACGATAACTTGTAAAAATCATAGCCTTGCCACTAATTGATTGGAGAATTTCCAGTAATTTTGGAATTTTACTGTGTTCTATTCCTTTTTCTTGTGCAGTCTTTGCCAACAAAATTGCCTGAGTAAAATTAGAATCATTTTCAAAAAGATCCTTTATGCCAACACCTTTTTTCTTACTTGTACGCTCACAAAATCGTAAAAATGATGTTATTCCGTGAGATTCCAACATACTTAGTGCATAATGAATTCGTATGGCAGTAAAAAGAGGTTTTGCAGAACGCCTGTTTTGTCTTAAGACATAATCCCTTAATCGTAATAATTGTGACAGGGATCTGGTGTCAGTAACATTTACACCATTTCTTTTTAGCTCTGTGTATCTTTGTTCAAGGGCTTTTTTTATCAAGCTTTGAATATGTTTCATTTCAGGTGGCAGTTCTACATTTATCCATTGAGTGACAGTATCTTGTATGTATGGTTTAACATCTGGACTATCTTCTGTTCTTTGAGCAATACTTGAAATCTTAAGTGTGTTGATTATTTCTGTTGCCTTTTCTTTTTCACTAGGTAAAGTTGCAGTCAGCCCCATAATCCTTGCATTAGAGTGTATAAGACGTTGAGCAATTCCAGAGTAAGCATAATCACCAATAGTTCTATGGGCCTCATCAAAAATTACAAGACTGAATTGGTCAGATGAAACAATTTGTCTGTCTAAATCATTTTTTGTAATTTCTGGAGTTGCACAAATTACACTGTTCATCCAAAGTTTTTTTCTTTTGTTGATATGATCCTCTCCAGTAATTAATGCAATATCCTCAATTGTAAGATTATTTTTTAAAAACTCATAATGCTGGTTTACAAGCACTCTTGTTGGAGCTAAAAAAAGTATGCCGCCAGTTCCCTTTGAAAGATATTCCGCAATTACTTGAAGAGCAACTGCAGTTTTACCTAGACCAGTAGGTAATACAACAAGACAGTTTTCGGATTTTGCTTGATTTGCCAAATTGACTTGATAATCACGATATTCGATAGAATTTTTTTGCAAAAATCGATGATCTAGATATTCTGAAGACATTTTCCTAAAATATTAGGATTAGTTATTGATTTTATGGTTTCGTAGTGATCAATTGCTAGCTATTACTCAAATATCCATATATGGTAGGAATCGTCATTTTTGTTGTGAGTAATTCTTTTGAGAGGCCCAGCTGGGATGAATATTTTATGTTACAAGCAGAGCTTGCCAAATTACGCTCAAACTGCATAACTCGTCATGTAGGCGCTGTAATAGTTCGAAATCATAGACAAATCGCTACAGGATATAATGGCACACCGCCAGGAGTGAAAAACTGCTATGAAGGAGGATGCAAGAGATGCCAGCTTAGAATGGAGGGCAAAATTAAATCAGGAGCCTCGCTAGATAGGTGCCTTTGCAATCATGCAGAAGCCAATGCGATAATGCATTGCGCCATTTTAGGAATTGGAACTGGAACAGATGGCGCAATTTTGTATACAACATTTGTTCCATGTTTAGAATGCACAAAAATGTCAATTACAATTGGTATTAAAAAAATTATTTGCCTTGATTCGTATCCTGAAACCGACTATGATTTACTTAAAGAAGCAAGAGTCACAGTTCAAACACTTGATAAAACCAAGATCGAATATTGGGCAAAAAAATTAATCGCGGATTATAATGTAAAGATGATTCCCAAATAGAGAAAAACATGTCCACTCTAGAAAAAAAATCAGTTCCAATATCCTTGTTAGTATCTGCTATATATGACAGCAAAAAAAATGTTGCAGTTTTAAAATTTTATGACATAGAATCTCAAAAAATTATCCTTTGGCCTGATCAAACTGGTCATAAACCATATTGTTTTTCAAAACTAAATCCTGAAGAACTGGATTTTCTTTCAGACAGAGACGATGTTGAAAAAATTGAAACAGTCAAAAAATATGATTTACTTAATGACAGTGAGATTCAAGTTTCTAAAATCACAGTATCAAATCCTTTAGCAATTGGTGGTACAGACAAAAGCATCAGAAATCTTATTGATACTTGGGAATCTGATATTAAATATTATGAAAATTATCTTTATGATAAATCACTAAACATTGGTAAATATTATAAAATTGAAGACGGAAAAATAATTCCACAAATTTTAGAAATTTCAGATGAAGTTCGTTTGGCATTAAAATCTCTACTTTGGGATAAAACTGTAGATGATGGAATGGTTGATTCAAAACAATTTCAAGAATATGTTTCTGAATGGGCAGAACTTCTTAACCAACCTATACCAAAAATTAAGCGCGTTAGTTTTGATATAGAAGTAGAAACTGAAGTTGGCAGAATACCTGATGCAAAAATTGCGGATAGAGTGGTTACTGCAATTGGGTTTGAAGGAAGTGATGGCTTTAAGCAAATTTTTGTATTAAGACTAGAGGGAATCGAAGAAGGAAGAAACGAACTTCCCTCAGATGTCAATGTTCAGTTTTATGACAAGGATAAAGAAAAAGAGATGCTTCTAGATGCGTTCAAAAAAATTTCTGAATATCCCTTTGTAATAACTTACAACGGAGATGATTTCGATATGCCATATCTTTACAATCGTGCTCAGAGACTAGGAATCAAACAGGGAGATAATCCATTTTACATGATGCGGGACTCTGCAACACTAAAGGAGGGAGTTCACATTGACCTTTATCGAACTTTATCAAATAGATCATTTCAGATTTACGCATTTAGTCACAAATACACTGATTTTTCTCTAAACAGTGTCTCAAAAGCACTCTTGAATGAAGAAAAAATCGATTACGGAGTAGAACTAGGCAAATTGAATCTATACCAAACAGCAAATTACTGCTTTAATGATGCTAGACTCACTTACAAGCTTACAAGCTTTAACAACGATTTATTGATGAATCTTCTTGTAGTAATTTCCAGAATTGCAAAAATGCCAATAGATGATATTGCACGAATGGGCGTATCACAGTGGATTCGAAGTTTAATCTATTTTGAACATAGACAACGAAATGCGCTGATACCAAAAAGAGCAGAGCTTGAAAAAAAATCAGTGGGAGTAGTTAGTGATGCAGTAATTAAGGATAAGAAATATCGTGGAGGACTTGTAGTTGATCCAATCGAAGGAATTCATTTTAATGTAACTGTAATGGATTTTGCTAGTCTATATCCTAGTATAATCAAAGTCAAGAATATTTCATATGAAACAGTTAGATGCCCACATGAAGAATGCAAAAAAAATACAATACCACAAACAAATCACTGGGTATGTACTAAACATAATGGACTAACATCTCTTTTAATCGGCTCATTAAGAGATCTTCGAGTAAATTTTTACAAACATCTTTCAAAAAGTGAATCGTTATCTGAAGAACAAAGACAACAATACACAGTTGTTAGTCAAGCACTCAAAGTAATTCTCAATGCAAGCTATGGAGTAATGGGCGCAGAAATATTTCCACTATATTTTCTTCCTGCTGCAGAAGCCACCACAGCTATTGGCAGACATATAATTTTAGAGACAATTAAGAAATGCCAAGAATTAGGAATAGAGGTACTCTATGGAGACACAGATTCATTATTTGTCAAAAATCCAACCCAAGAACAGATTCAAACTGTAATAGACTGGGCAAAGAAAGAACACAGAGTAGAGTTAGAAGTAGATAAGGAATATCGATATGTGGTACTTAGTGAAAGAAAGAAAAATTATCTTGGGGTCACGAAAGAAGGCAAAGTAGATGTTAAAGGTTTAACTGGAAAAAAATCCCATACACCTCCATTTATTAAGACATTATTTTACGAGATTCTTGATGTTTTAGCTAAGGTAGAAACACAAGATGGCTTTTCAAATGCTAAAAAACAAATCAGCGAGAAAATAATGGAGTATGCAAAAAAAGTTGAAGGAAAGGAGATTCCTCTATCAGAACTTGCATTTAATGTAATGTTAAGCAAAGCTCCATCAGAATATGTAAAGACTGTTCCACAACATATTCGTGCAGCAAAATTACTTGAATCAATTAGAGAGATAAAAAAAGGAGATATTATTTCGTATGTCAAAATTATCAACAAGCCAGGAGTTAAACCGGTCGAAATGGCAAGATTGGATGAAGTAGATTCCAAAAAATACATGGAGTTTATGGAACGTACATTAGATCAAATTACATCTTCAATGGATCTTGATTTTGATACAATACTTGGAAAACCAAAACAGACTGGATTAGATCAATTCTTTTGGAATTAAGTGAGAAATAATGATCTTTGATGAATTCTCGCTAGGAATTTTAGCTACAGTTGCAGGAATAATGATATTATCTGGATGGGTTCCCCAAATTATCAAAGGATATCGAACCAAAAAACTAGATGATATTTCAAAATATCTTATGATTTTCATAGCCGGCGGAGCTTTTTTGTGGCTAGTATACGGTATAGAAAAAGATGATCCATATATCATTGGGGTAAATGTTGCGGCTATTGCCCTTACATTGATTGTATTAAGCATGAAATTTCGTTATGAAAAATATAAAACGTCTTAATTTTTGTTGTTTATTTTATACAAACAAGGCGATATTAGCCTAAATTGTGACTAATATTTTCAGTATGGGATTTTCAAGACAGTGCCCAAGTTGTACAAAATACGTAGAAATTCAAACCGTAGAGGGCAATTATGAAACAACTCATAGATGTACTCATTGCGGCTTTACATTACATATTCCCCCTAAAGAGCACGTAATGAAAAGTGGAGATTACGGGGATTAACCACTTTCTTTTTATTTGATATAATTACAAAAAAACAAGTTGTTTATTATAAATTGTAAAAATTATGATGAGGTTTCAGGTGAAAAAATCACTAAATTAGTAAAAACTGCAAATAAGATTTCAAAAAAATATGGAATTAAAATTGCAGTAGCTCCTCCACAACATCTTTTATCTAACGTGACCTCTTTCTCAATACCTATTTTGGCTCAACATGTTGATGATGCCAAGGTGGGTAGCACTACAGGTTTTATTGTTCCTGAACTATTAAAAAAATCAAAGGTCAGAGGATCCTTAATTAATCATAGCGAGCATAGAATTTCTAGCAAGGAAATTCAACAGTTAGTTATACGACTAAAAAAGCTAAGAATGATATCAGTGGTTTGTGTCAAAAATGTATCTGAAGCACTAAAGTATGCAAAACTAAATCCAGATTATATTGCAATTGAACCACCAGAACTAATTGGATCTGGAAAAGCTGTATCTAAAGAAAAACCAGAATTAATTACTAGAGCAGCAACGGCTGTAAAGAATGCAAGAAATCAAACTAAACTTTTGTGTGGAGCTGGCATTGTATCTGGGGAAGATGTAAAACAATCAATGATTCTTGGTTCTAAAGGAATACTTGTGGCTAGTGGCATCATCAAGGCTAAAAACTGGAAAAAAATTATTGAAGAGTTTGCAAAGGCAATGGTTTAAAATCCCCAAATTTTTCATTGAATGACCTAGGAAAATAAAATTGAAATCAGTATATTTTTTCAATGAAGGCGATGGGAATAATCGAAAGCTCTTAGGCGGAAAGGGTGCTGGACTTTGTGAAATGACTAGATTAAAACTTCCAGTTCCACCAGGATTTATTATTACTACTGAAGTTTGCAAAAATTACTACAAAAATAACAAAAAACTTGCAAAAAATCTATTGGCCGAAGTTAAACGAAATATTACAAAAATTGAAAAAAAGACAGGAAAAAAATGGAATTCAAAAGAGAATCCTTTGCTTGTCTCTGTTCGTTCTGGAGCAGCAATATCTATGCCTGGAATGATGGATACAATTCTAAATCTTGGATTAAATGATGAAACAGTATTAGGATTAGCCAAAAAAAGTAACAATCCCAGATTT
>Ga0209980_10000679_pt1 | contig 18811 bp, 17 predicted proteins | sample CR02metaG_FD_183611 | JGI IMG/M metagenome (GOLD analysis project Ga0209980, IMG submission 183611) | Deep subsurface microbial communities from Mariana Trench to uncover new lineages of life (NeLLi) - CR02 metaG (SPAdes) (version 2) | ecosystem: Environmental > Aquatic > Marine > Ocean trench...
TCATCGGCCTTTTTGAGCAGGGTTTCGTAATCGGTGCCATCGTCCGGATAGAGGGAAATGCCGATACTGAATGAGGATTGGACCACATGCCCGTCCAGTTCCAGGGGTTCTCTTCCCAGGCGGATCAATTTTTCACCCAAGGTCACGGCATTTTCCCGGTCATGCAATTCGGGCAACAGCAGAATGAATTCATCCCCTCCCAGCCGGGCGACGGTATCTTCTTGCCGGATAGCGGATTTCAGCTTTTGGCCCATCTCCTTGAGAAGGAGGTCGCCGATGGCATGCCCGTAGTTGTCGTTGACCGATTTAAGATGGTCGAAATCCAAATACATTACCGCCAATCGCTTTTTAACACGATGGGCATGAGCCAGAGCCAGGGTGAGGCGGTCAATCAACAGGATGCGGTTAGGCAGGCCAGTCAACGCATCGTGGTAGGCCATGTTCTTGATGGTTTCTTCCGCTCTCTGCCGTTCCAGCTCAGCGCCGGCGCGGGCGGCGAATACCCGTAAAATGGATATCGTTCGCTCTTTGTCGAGCATCGGCCTACGGTCGAAAACCACGAGGTGGCCCATCACCTCCATCGCCGAGTTAAAAAACGGAACGCCCGCGTAACTTTTGGCGCCCATTTGTTTTAAAAATATTTCCTTGGGGAAGGCCTTCTGCACACCATCGGAATAAAAACTGATCATCCCCCCCAATAGGTCCTCGTAAGGCGTATCATGGACTGCATAGGGATGATCACTCACGAACTCCTCGCCATTCCAACCGGCAATGATCCGGCATTTCGATTCGGGCAAATCCATAATTTCACTGACCATGGCGCATCGGGCCGGCAGGGCGGAAGCCAGATGGCGCACCAGCGACTGAAAAAATTCGTTGCCGGTCTGTGCGGAAGTGCCTTCCACGATGGATCGAAACGCCTGGTCATCGCGATTCCTTTTGATTTCACCGCCGATACTGGCAGAAAACGTTTTCAAAATGGATTCTTCATCCGGCGACCAGGTTCGGTAGGAATGGCTGTCTATGAATAAAATAAAACCCCAGTAAATGTAATCGATTTTGATCGGCTCCAGAACACAGGACTTGATATCAAGCAAGTTAAAAAATTGTGAGGCCTGTTCCGTCGAGTCGACCACATGGCTGATCGATTGGCCCATCCCCAGTTCTTTAACCCATTTATTCCAACCCAGGCTTGAATAAGTCAAATCATTCAGGCCTTGGGGGCCTGGCTTCTCATCGTTCTTGGTCCAGACATATTTAAGACTGAAAGCTCCCTCTCCGGTCTCCGGATGAGGATGATCCTGGAAGATATACGCACGGTCCATATTCCCGGCCTTGCCCACGATCCCCAGCGCTTCCCGGATGGCGGACTCATGGTCATACACCGTCAACAAACGCGTGGCGGCCTCGGACACTCCCTGTAGGAGCTGTCCCTGAGCGGTAAGGGATTTTTCCGCACGGATCCTCTGCTGTTCTTCTTTGGAAAAATTAATGGCGTGCCGGATGGCCTTGGAGAGTGATTCCGCGGAAAGATGGGATTTGACCAGATAATCGTTGGCACCGGACTTCATGGCTTGAACGGCGGTCTCCTGGTCCCCCTGGCCGGTCAACATGATAATCGGAAGGGTGTGGCCTTTTTCCCGAATACTTTTCAATATCTCCAAACCATCCCACTGGCCCAGACGGTAGTCCAGGAAAACCAGATCGTAACTGGACTCTTCCAGCTTTGAGACAATATCCTCCTGGGAGGTGGCGAGCTCCACCTTGGGCTCGGCTTCATAAATACCCTCGAGGATTAGTTCCTTGAAAAGGAACAAGTCGTCCTGATCGTCTTCAGCGATTAATATGTGAATACCGTGTTCAATCCAGTCCATGGAGTTCAAAAATTTTAGCCCGATTGGACTTATTGCGATTATAACCTGATATAATTATGGTAAGGAAATAAACCCCATTCGTCAACCACGCATAATGCTAACTATTTATAAAAAATGAGGTTAAGGGACTTTTGAAAGCGGGCGGAGGGTCAGGGCATCCACAAATACATGAAGTTCAGCTCCGGGGTATCGGGAACGAAATTCAAATTGATCCAATTGAAATTGATCGAAGGAGGAAGGGTGGATGAATAGATATTGCTTTTATACTGGCCGGAGCGGTAATACATCACCACCCGCAGGGCGTCCAGCCCTAAATCCTTTTGGATGAAATCCTCTACTTCATCCAGGTAGGCGATCTGATCGACCAGTTTGGCCTTCAAAGCCTGTTCTGAAGTGTAAATGCGTCCGTCCGCCAGCTCATTGATTTCATCCCGGCTCAATTGTTTCCGGTTCTCTTCAATGGTGGAAACGAACCTCTGGTGCATGCTGTCGATCGTTTCCTGAAACACTTTACGCTCGCCCTCCGTCATAGGCCGGAATGGGGACAGAAAATCCTTATGTTCTCCGGATTTGACCACTTCGAAATCCACTCCGATCTTGTCCATCAACCCTTTGATATTCATTTTAAGGGCGATGACCCCGATACTGCCGGTCAGGGAAGTGGGGTGCACAAAAATCCGGTCAGCCGCTTGCGCAATGTAGTATCCGCCGGAAGCCGCCAAGTCCATGACCACGGCATACACTTTGATGTTCTTCCTTTGCTTGAACAATTTTATTTCATGGTAAATAATATCGCTGGCGGTTACGGTGCCCCCGGGGCTATCGATTCGAAGCATCAGGGCTTTGACGTCGTCGTCCTGTTCCGCCTTTTTCAGAATTTCGCGGACACGGTCCACCATTCCCAGTTGCGTTTCAACTCCCAGAGAGGACACTGTTTTTTTATTCGAAATCACACCCTTGATCTCCACCAGCAACACTTTATCGCCGCCGGTGCCGGAAACGGTTTTTTCCTTCAAGGGACCCATTTTGGGAGTCAGATTAATGCTCAAGCAACCACTGAAAACCATCATCAATAAAACCGATATACCCAGATAACGGACCTGGATTAAACACTTTGATGCCCCCCAACACCCGACCCGCTTCATATCAACCTCCCTCACCGCACATGAATTCATAAAGCGGCTTGAAATTCGGGATCACCGCTTGCCAACGCCCCCCCTGACCTTCAAGAATATCAAAAACATTGGCCCAGGATTTCCGGATGATTTCGGAATTTCTCTTCTCCTCGGGGAGTGCCCACTGTTCCAAAAAGGGCTCTGTATTTAAAACAATTTCACGAACGGTCATCGCATCCCGCGCCACCTCCATTTTAAATTTTTTACGGGCTTCCATGGTCGCGGTATCGGTGGAACGATTCTTTTGAATATCCTGAAACATGTGCCGGAATCCATCCTGAAAATTTCCCAGGATTTCCTTCAGGCCGGCGTCTCCATTGATTTGAGCCAACAGGGAATTGATGCTTTGCAGGGAAGCAACGATTTGGATTCCGTGAAGGGTGGTTTCTTTGACGTCGTACAGTTGCATGAGATCCTCAACTGTGGCTTTTTTCGCCTGCCCGGTATCCCCATTGACAGCGTCCAGGCATTTCTGGATATTTTGATCGAGGCTTTCGCTGAGTTTTTTTCGGGACTTTTCGATCCGGGCCTCAAAGTCCGCGCCATGGCCCAGCCTTTCAAATTCCGGCTGGTAGGCTTTTGCCAGTTTCTGGATAAGCAATTCCGTTTCCGTATTGAACATGGTCTTGAGCCGGATCACCCGGTCCTCGCTCACCGTACTGACAAATTTCAGACGCACTTCCCGTTCCACCCGCAGCATCTCCCGCGGCATGGCCCGGAACATTTTATCATAGCTGTCGTACAAAGCCTGCCAGTGATCCAGGGTAAATTTCTTGTTGCTTTGGGTGAATTTGGTCGTGATTCTTTTGATACGAGCCGCGTTTTCCTGAATGAAGGAAACCAGCTTGTCCCGGATCAGGGTATCAATTTTGTCATCCAGATTATCCATGGTCTAATCTAAAAGAGTACGTTCTACTCCCTGGTGTTATGCGATTTTGCGCACCGGCAGCCAATTCCGTAAAAATCCTGCCCGTCGTTCTGACCGTACCGATGCGAAACCCGCATATAATTGGAAAGGCTGTTCCAGGCCCCTCCCCGAATCACATGATATTTCCCTTTTGGGGGCCCTTTGGGATTTTTGTACGGGCTGGTTTGATAATAGTGCGCATCATACCAATCGAACACCCATTCGGCAATATTTCCCGACATCTCGTACACGCCTTCGGGAGTTTTCCCCCGCTCCAGCGAGCCCACCTCCCGAAGAATATCACCTTTATCAATAAAACAACAACGGTTGAAGTGGGCACGGCGGGTATCCGGAGGGACCTCCCCCCAAGGATAGATCCGGTGGTGGACCCCGCCGCCGGCGCGCTCCCATTCCGCCTCGGTGGGCAGGCGTTTGCCGCGCCAGAGACAGTAATTCCGACATCGCTTCCAGGTCAGGCCGATCACCGGTTTGTGTTCCATCCCCGGCCGCACCTTCCGGCCGTGCCATCCGGTGATGGTGGGGTGCTGTTGGGGCTGCTCTGCGAGATAGTGTTCAAAATCTCCTCCGGTGACCTCATACCGGTCAATCCAGTAAGCGTCCAAATAAACCTGGTGCTGGGGATGTTCATCCCTGCGGCCCTGGCCTTCGGGACTTCCCATCAAAAATTCTCCCGCCCGGATCAAAACCATATCCGCCGGTTCCCCGGCCTGGGACGAAACGGCAAACGACAGCGCCACCCCGGCCAGAAAGACCGCGCCCCCTCTTCCTAATGCTCCCCATCCGCCCTTTTTCACAGGAGACCTCATGAATTAAAAGGGGCCATAATAAGTTATTGAGCCGGCCAATTAAAGTCTTTATTATACCAAGTCAGCAACGCCCGGACCGGGTGACCGATACCGCCCGGGCGGAAACCTCTCGCCCCCCTGTCCGACCCATGCGCATCCTCAAACAATTCGACGAATGGCTGGCTAAAACCGAGTCGGGACTGCTTATCTTCCTGCTGTTTCTGATGGTATTTATGGCCTTCGGCCAGGTGATTCTCAGGAATTTTTTCAATACCGGCATTCTCTGGACGGATATCTTTCTGCGCCAACTGGTGCTGTGGGTGGGTTTTCTCGGGGCTTCGCTGGCGGTCCGGGAACGCCGCCATATTTCGATCGACGTTCTGCCGCAATTTATGCCGGCCCGCTACAAACCCTTTCTCCAGATCGGGGTGGACGCCGCCGCGGGCCTGATCAGCCTGTTTCTCACCGTGGCCGCCTGGAAGTTTGTCCAGTTCGAGATGGAGTCGCCGACCGTTCTCTTTCTCGGTTTGCCGGCCTGGATCTTTCAAACCATTCTTCCTTTCAGCTTTGCCGTGATTGCCCTGCGCTTTTTTCTGGGGGTATTGGATAAATCCGCCCAACTCGGGAACCGCGAATGACCCTGCTCATCGTTGCCGGCATCATCACCCTCGCCCTGCTGGGCGTGCCGCTGTTTGCCATTATCGGCCTGGCGGGTCTGGTGTCATTCCATTATGCAGAAATCGACTCGGCGGCCATATTCATCGAGCTGTACCGGGTCGCCAGTTCCCCGACGCTGATTGCCATCCCGCTGTTCACCTTTGCCGGTTTCATCCTGGCGGAAAGCAAAACGCCGCAGAGACTGACCCGCCTGTCCCAGGGCTATTTGGGAGGCATTCCCGGCGGCACGCCCATGGCGGTCCTGGTGGCCTGCGCATTTTTCACCGCGTTCACCGGTGCGTCGGGCGTCACCATTATCGCCCTGGGCGGCCTGTTGTACCCGTTGATGCTGAAGGAAAAATATTCCAAGGATTTTTCGCTGGGATTGATGACTTCCTCGGGCAGCCTCGGCCTGCTGTTCCCACCGTCGGTGCCACTGATTCTGTATGGCGTGGTGGCGCAGGTCAGCATCGATCAATTGTTTCTCGCCGGAATCGTGCCGGGCCTGCTGATGATCGGCATTCTGGGCCTCTACGGCATGTGGAAGAGCACGCAATTCAAAATCCCACGGGTTCCCTTCGATTTCAAGAAAGCGCGTACCGCCCTGCGAGAGGCCGCCTGGGAGGTGCCCCTGCCCTTTCTCATCCTGTTTGGAATTTATGGCGGCATCTTTACGGTCACCGAGGCGGCGGCGGTGACGGTGGTGTATGTGCTCGTCATCGAAACCTGGGTGTACAAGGACATTCATCCCTTGCGGCAACTGCCCCAACTGATGATCAACAGCATGGTGCTGGTCGGGACCATCCTGATCATTCTGGGCACGGCGATGGGCTTTACCAGCTATCTGGTGGACGAGCAGGTGCCGATGCAGGCCATGGAGTTTATGAAATTCTATATCGACGACCAGTTGACCTTCCTGATCGTGCTCAATGTGTTTCTGCTGATCGTCGGTTGCATGATGGACATCTTTTCGGCCATTATCGTGATAGTGCCGCTGATCGTTCCCATCGCCCAAAGTTATGATGTCAATATGGTGCATCTGGGCATCATTTTCCTGACCAATCTGGAGATCGGCTATTCCACGCCGCCGGTGGGCATCAATCTGTTCATCGCCAGTTCCCGTTTTTCGGAACCGGTGCTTCGTCTGTACCGAGCGACTCTGCCCTTTCTGGGATTGCGGCTGACCGGCCTGCTGATGATCACCTATTTCCCCGCGCTGAGCCTGTTCCTGGTGGACCTCATTCAGCGATAGCCGGAGATTATGTTAAAATGGGTTCCCGTTTTCCGGTCCGCGAACGGGAGCCAATCATAAATCTGGAGATGCCCCAATGCTTACGGTACCCGCCCAACCTTTCACTATCGACTCCCTGTATTATTCCGTGGTGCCCGGCCCCTGGGGGATGATAGGGCTGGCGGCTTCCGGTAAGGGATTGATTCATATCCAATCCAAAATCGCCAGTGAAGCAGCCTACGTCGCTTTCCTGAAGGCTTCCTTCGATGTCACACCCGAAAAAAACCCGAAGCGGTTGAAACCGGCGACCGATCAGCTCCGTTTGTATTTGAAAGGCCAACTCAAAACCTTCGATGTCCCGCTCGATGTGTTCACTGGGACGCCGTTTCAAAGACAGGTATGGAACAAGCTGGCGTCGATTCCCTACGGTGAAACCCGCAGCTACGCCTGGCTGGCGCGCGCCGTGAAACGTCCCAACGCGAGCCGCGCGGTGGGCAACGCCAACGGGAAAAATCCCATTCCCCTGCTTCTGCCCTGCCACCGGGTCATCCAGAGCAACGGCGGCCTCGGGGGGTACACCGGCGGCCTTCATATCAAAAAGTCCCTGTTGGAACTCGAAAGGACGGGCCATGCCCCTTTATAGAACGCGGGCGGTGGTCCTGAAGACCCTGAACCTGTCGGAAAAGGACAAACTGGTGACCTTTCTGTCGGAAACCCACGGCAAGATCAAATGCGTGGCCAAAGCGGCCAGAAGGCTCAAGAGCCGGTTCGGCGCGTCCCTCGAACCGATGTCCTACGTGTCCCTGATCTATTTCGGGAGAGAGCATCAGGAGCTCTACCGGCTCAACCAGTGTGATATTATCCAGTCGTTTCAGGAAGTCCGGGAGAACCCCGATTCGTTTTACACGGCGGTCTATTTTTTGGAACTGGCGGATCATCTGGTGGCCGAGGCGCATCCGGAACCGGAAATTTTTCGTCTGCTGGTGCAATCGCTGAACGAGGCCGGCAAAACCGTCACTCCGGGAACGCTGTGCCGGTTGTTCGAACTGCGCATCATGTCCTATGCCGGGTATACCCCGCGGCTGAAAAAATGCATCGCCTGTAACCGGCAACCGCAGTCCCGGTGGGTGGGGTTCAGCTATATCCACCACGGCATCGTCTGCGAACCCTGTTTCGGGAAGGAGCCGGTGGAAATCCGAATCCAATCGGGCACCGTCGAATATCTTAAAAAATTTCTGTCCCTGGATTTGAATCACGTCCACCGGCTGAAGGTCCCGCAAGAGGTGGAGACGGAAATTGAATCGATCACCCACCGACTGGTGCTGGCCCGGTTGGGGCGGGAACTGAAATCCTATCCCTTCATCCGGCAGATGGCGGAAATAAATTCAACGTATTAACCGGAAAAAGACTCATGACCAAAAAAGGCATTCATACCGAAAACGCGCCGGCGGCGATCGGTCCCTATCAGCAGGGCATCCGGCTGGGTGACTGGGTATTCACTTCGGGTCAGATCGCGCTCGATCCCGCAACGGGAAACTTTCTGGCGGGGGAAATCGAGCAGGAAACGGAATTGACTCTGAAAAATATAGAAGCCATTCTCCAGGCCGCAGGTCTTTCGATGGACCATGTGGTCAAAGCGACCGTTTATCTGTCCGATATGAACGATTTTGCGCGGATGAACCGGGTCTATGAAAAAAGTTTCGCCAACAGTAAACCCGCACGGGCCTGTGTTCAGGTAGCGGCTCTTCCCAAAGGCGCCAAAGTGGAAATCGATGTCATCGCAGCGGCTCACGGCTGACGGCAGGGCGAACGGGAATGGCGAAAAGGAAAAAGAAAAAACGGGCGGGAGAAATTAACTTTTATAAAGCCATGGCCGTTCTCGGTTTCCTTTTGGCCGGGGTACTGATCTACATGTTCCTGGGCGCGGCTCCGAGCTTGAGCCCTCACCCCTTTCATGTGGCCACCGACCCGCCGGGAAAATGCCTGACCTGCCACATGGCACAGGACCGACAAACACCCATCATGCCCCACCGCCCCATGGAGTCCTGCACCTTCTGCCATAAGCCGCGGGAGAAAACTCCAGCACAGGAGTGAACCCGCAGAAAAATTATTGGGAGTCGTTGTTAAACCGGGTGCGGTCCGGTTTGCCCACGGCATAGACGTTGAAGCCGAGATCAAACAGGGCCTGGTGGTCAAGATGGTTGCGGCCATCGAACAGGAAGGCGGGTTTTTCCATGCGGTCAAAGATCCGCCGGTAGTCGAGGGCCCGGTATTGATCCCATTCGGTCATCAGGGCGATGGCGTGGGCTCCTTCCGCCGCTTTGTAGGGATCGGGTTCATAAACGATTTCGCCTTCCACATCTTCCAGGTCCTGCCTGGCGTTGTTGAGCGCGTGCGGATCGGTGACCCACAACCGGGCGCGTTCCTTCAACAGCATTTTGGAAATATGAATGGCGGGGGAATCCCGCGTATCCCCGGTGTCAGGCTTGAAGGCAAACCCGAACAACGTGATTTTCTTGTCGGCCACCGTGTTGAACATGGCGGCGACCATTCGATGCACGAATCTCTGCATCTGAAAGTCGTTGATCGCGATCACCTGTTGCCAGAAATCGGCGGCCGGTTGCAATCCGTAATGCTCGCACAGGTAAATCAGGTTCAAAATATCCTTCCGAAAACAGGACCCGCCGAATCCCAGTCCGGCGCGCAGAAACTTCGGGCCGATCCGGGAATCCTTGCCGACGGCACGCGCCACTTCATCCACGTCGGCTCCGGTGACTTCGCACAATGCGGAGATGCTGTTGATGGAGGAAATCCTCTGCGCGAGAAACGCGTTTGAGACCAGCTTGGACAACTCACTGCTCCATAGATCGGAGGTGACCATTTTTTCGCGCGGGACCCATCGCTCATAGATTTTGATCAATTCGTCACGCGCCGCCCGTCCCGATGGGGTGTCCATGGACCCGATCAGCACACGGTCGGGATTCTCCATATCATGAATCCCGGTTCCCTCCGCCATGAATTCGGGATTGGACAGAATTTCAAAATGGACGGAATTGTTTCCGGAGTGCAGGATTTTGCTCAGCGTTTCCGCCGCGCGCACCGGGACCGTGCTTTTTTCGACGATGATTTTATCGGATTTGGAGCTCGCTTTGATGCGACGCGCGGTTTTTTCGATGTACTGCAGGTCCACCGCCCGTCCCGCCCCCTCGCCGAAGGTTTTGGTCGGGGTATTGACCGATACGAAAATGATGTCCGCCTCGTCGATGCCCCGGTCGATGTCGGTGGAAAAAAACAGGTTCTGGCCACGGGCTTTCAGGACGCGTTCCTTCAATCCCGGTTCATAAATCGGCAGGTCGTCGGAATTCCAGCGGTCGATGCGGTCCCGGGAAATGTCGACCACCGTAACTTTGTAATCGGGACAGAAATTGGCGATCACGGTCATGGTGGGTCCGCCGACATACCCGGCGCCGATACACAAAATGTTCTTCACATATTGCTTGTCGCCCATTGGGAGTTCCAGAAATATACGAAAAAAGGGAGAACGATCCTCGGACCGTCCTCCCTGATATATTAAGGCTTAATTAAATAAAAGCCTATTTTTTATAGTAGAATTTCTTCTTTTTAGAGCTGTAAGGCCGGGTGCCCTTGGCGAATTTCAGTTTGCCCTTTTTGAAATCCCAGTCCTCGATCCGCAAACCCTTTTCCTCGGATTTGGCCTTTTCCTTGGCCCGGTCCTTGACTTTGCCGTCCTTCACAATATCCTGATCGGCATTGTCCTCGTTAAAATACTCGGCGATCGGGTGGATCATGGCCTTGGCCTTGGCAAAGTCCAGCTTGCCCTTTTTATGCGGATTCTTGGGATGGTTGTGACAGCGGGTGCAGACGTTTTTATAATCCCAGCGCTGACCGTACTTTTCCGTATCGGACTTTTTATAATCACCTTTGGTGTTTTTCATGACCACCCGGAACTGCGCTCCCCCGGCGGCGGAATGGCACATTTCACATCCCACCTGCTCCATACTGGGTTCTTCCGGATCGATCTTGGTGCTGACGTCTTTGCCTTTTTTATTTTTACTTCCCGCCGGCTTGAAGCCACCCAATTGCCGGTAACCGGTGGTGTGACACCGGAGGCATTGAGGATCGGCGGTGTAATCTTTTTCAGGGTCCAGCTTGGCTTTCTTCTTGGCCTCGGCGCGCTGGCCCGGCTTCAAGAGGTCAAACGTCTTGCCGTGAGGAGAGTCCACCCAGGCTTGGTAGTAGGGATCATGGCAACTGCCATTGCATTTGACGGCGCCCACGTATTTGGGTTTATTGGGAATTTTCTTCTTTTTCTTTTTGGCGTCGGCCTCATCCGCAAAGCCGATCAGAAAAATGGCTGAAAAGAGGACCAAGCTGATTATTTTTAGTGTTTTACCCATTGTTTTTCCCTGATGATTATGGAATATGTAAAAGTGAACTCTCCCTGAAAACCGGGGCAGAATATAATAAATACCCTCTGAGGTCAACCCCCATTTCGGGTTAAATAGTTGTAAATTAATCAATAACCTCTGGTCCGGAGCCGTCCTGCCCCCCATGAAACTTTCCGATTTCGACTTCCACCTTCCCTCAGAACTGATCGCCCAAACCCCCAGCCCGCAAAGAGGCGAGTCCCGCCTGCTGGTCCTCGACCGGTCTTCGCAAACCATCGAACACGCCTCGTTCAGCGCTTTACCCCATTACCTGACAGACAACCCGGTTATGGTCTTCAACGACACGCGGGTCCTTCCGGCAAAATTGGAAGGCACTTTGGGGAATCAGGGGAAAGCCGTCGAAATACTTTTGGTGAAGGAGGAATTGCCGGGAACCTGGCAGGTGTTGATGAAGGATTTGAAAAAGTATAAAGCGGGGCAAAAGATGGTGTTTGGCGGGGGAACCCTGGAGGCGGAATTTGTCGAGCGTCAAAACGATTTGGGGTTGATCCGGTTCTCATCGAACCCGGATCTCGAACACCAGCTCGAAACGTTCGGGAAAATGCCCCTGCCGCATTACATCCACCGGTCTCCGGACGATGGGGCGGATATGGACCCGCTGGATCGCGAACGGTATCAAACCGTCTTCGCAAAACAACCGGGCGCGATTGCCGCGCCGACGGCGGGCCTGCATTTTACGAACGCAATGTTGGGGCAATTATCGGAGTGCGCGGAGGTGGTGTATTTGACCTTGCATGTAGGACCCGGCACCTTTCAGCCGGTCCGGGTGGAACAGATACAGCGCCATCACATGAAGGCGGAGTTCTATCATATTCCGGCGGACACATGGAACACTCTCCGGCAAGCCAAAAATCATGAAAGGAACATTATGGCGGTGGGAACGACGGTGACGCGGGTTCTGGAGTCAGAGGATTTTCGCCGGGAGGAAGATAGCGATGTATCGGGCTGGACGGATCGGTTTATTTATCCGGGGCAGACGTTCCGCCACACGGACCACCTGCTCACCAATTTTCACCTTCCCAAATCCACCCTCTACATGCTGGCCTGCGCGTTTGCAGGCCCTTCGTACTTAAAACAAGCTTATGAGGAGGCCATTCAAGCCCGATACCGATTTTTCAGCTATGGCGACGCCATGCTGATTTTATGACTTCAATCGAGGGGTAACCAAACCTGAGAGGGGGTTAACCATTGGAGTTGTTCACCGCCTGCTTGAAATGCTTGCCGGATTTAAAACGGACCACTTTACGTTCTGAAATTTCCGCTTCTTCGCCGGTTTTCGGGTTGCGACCCATACGTTTTGATTTCTGCTTAACTTGGAAAGTACCGAACCGGCGCAAAATCACAGGTTCGCCTTGCCCTAAGGATTCCTTGATAAGCTTGATCACCGTTTCCACGGCTTCCTCGGCTTTGGACCTGGACAAGCTGGCTTCCTGAGAAACATGGTTGATAATATCCTGCTTGGTCATGCTCCCTCCTTAAAAGTAATTAAATCTTAAGTCCTTGATTAGATAGGATAATACGTGCTCAGCCCAGACGCGAAGCTGGAAAAGCTTGCGGTCAAACTTTGATAATCATTGATTTATTTTTACTTATCGGTTTGCCCCCTCTGGAAGATAAGTAAATAACCAAAATAAAATCAAAGCTTTTCGGCCCATTGAACGGACCCACAAAGCCGAACGGGACGAACTATCCGTTCTCACCAAGTCCACAGGTTCAATCTCTTGCTCCCGTGTTTTCCCGACTCTTTAATTTCTCCAAGTATGTTACTAATTTACCATTTATTTCAAAAATTTCAATAGGTTATTGTATTCTCAAGAAGAATTTTTAGAAACCAGCCCCGGTCTTTCTTCAAAATTATCAATAAATAACATGAGCATATAATTAATAACTATATGTTTTTAATAAATTAAAACGGACTGTTCTGGGTGGGGGAAGGGGGTCCCAATTCAGAAAACAACCCCTTTCAGGGTGCTCCTGACGGGTAGTGGGGGGGTCGAAAGGGGGGTTAATGGGACTTTTTGGGGGGCGGGTTTTCTCGGACGATCTGGTAAACCAGCTCCCCCGGCTTGACCATATTGAGTTTGTCCCGGGCAAGCATTTCAATGGCATAGGGGTCGGATTTGAGGCCTTCGATCTCTTTCCGGAGGCCTTTATTCTCGTCCACTAAAACCGTATTGCGCTGTTTCAGATAATCCAGCTCCTCGGTGAAATCATAGACATTCATGAACCCTTTATCGCTGAAAATTGCTGCCAGGACCATCGCCGCAATCAGAATCAATCCCAGCGCCAAGGTTTTCTGGGCCTTGGTCCATTTCAGGATCCAATGTTTGAGCATTTTAAACCCCTGCATAGTCATCCCGCCAAGTTGTAGAAGACATCATTTCCCTTGTAAATAGCACTGGCGCCCAGTATTTCCTCGATCCGGAGCAACTGATTGTATTTGGCCACCCGATCGGTCCGGCACAGAGCCCCGGTTTTGATCTGCCCGGCATTGACCGCCACCGCGATATCGGCAATGGTGGTATCCTCCGTTTCACCCGACCGGTGGGAGATGACGGCGGTGTATCCGGCATGTTGGGCCATTTCGACCGCCGCCAGAGTTTCCGTCAGCGTTCCGATCTGGTTGACCTTGATCAAAATGGAATTCGCAATTCCCTCCTTGATTCCCTTGGCGAGAATCTCGGTATTGGTGACAAATATATCGTCCCCGACCAACTGCACCCGGTCCCCTAATTTATCCGTCAACTGCTTCCATCCTTGCCAGTCGTTTTCCGCCAGGCCGTCTTCGACACTGACGATGGGATACTTCTTAACGAGTTTTTCCAGGTAAGCCACCATTTCCCCGGAACTCAAACGTGCTTTCTTCTCGGCCGCAAGGGTATATTTTTTGTTGGAATACAATTCGCTGGCGGCGACATCCAGGGCGAGGAGAATATCTTTCCCAATTTTGTATCCGGCATTTTTAACCGCCTGAATCAGCATCTCCACGGCTTCGGCGTTGGACTTCAAGTCGGGCGCGAAGCCCCCCTCGTCGCCCACGGCGGTGTTGTACTTTTTCTTTTTAAGCACCGATTTCAAATGATGGAAGACTTCCGTCCCCATGCGCAGGGCATCGGAAAAACTCTTCGCGCCAACCGGCATGATCATGAATTCCTGGATGTCGACGTTGTTGTCGGCATGCACGCCGCCGTTGAGGACATTCATCATAGGCACCGGCATTTCACAGGCGTGGGTCCCGCCGATGTATTTGAACAGCGGCAGGTCTAAATCCTGCGCCGCCGCCTTGGCCACGGCGAGGGACACCCCCAGCATGGCGTTGGCGCCGAGTTTCGATTTATTTTTGGAGCCGTCGATTTCGACCATCAATTTGTCGATCAGAGCCTGCTCGGTAACTTCGATGCCAACCAACTCCGGGGCGATCTTGACATTGACGTTTTTGACCGCTTTTTGGACACCCTTGCCCATGTAGACTTTGGGGTTGCCGTCACGCAGCTCGATGGCTTCGCGGGAGCCGGTGGACGCGCCGGAGGGCACCGCCGCCCGGCCCATCAATCCATCTTCCAGATAAACATCCACTTCTACGGTGGGATTCCCGCGGGAGTCCAGAATCTGCCTTGCTTGCACTCCAATGATTTCACTCATAAGCGTTGTTCTTTTGCGTTAAGAGACGGTTTCATCAGCCCCTAGCCTTCTTCAGGGCCCGGCCCTGAGCTGCAAGGGTTGCATCAATATCCTCATCGGTATGAACGGCCGACATGAATCCCGCCTCGAACTGGGAAGGCGCGATGTATATCCCCTCCTCCAACATGGCGTTAAAATAGCGTTTGAACAGATGGGTATCCGAAGTTTTGACCGATTCGAAACTGACGATCTCCTGATCGGTGAAAAACATCGAGAACATGGATCCGACTCGCGTGAACGTGGCGGTCACGCCCGCTTGCTTGACGTTTTCCTTAAATCCATGACATAGCCGTTCGCTCTTCTTTTCGAGATCGTCGTAAACCCCGGGTTGGGACAACAGGTTGAGCATCTCAATACCGGCGGTCACCGCCAGGGGATTGCCCGACAGGGTTCCCGCCTGGTACACGGCCCCGGTGGGCGCAATGTGGTCCATGATCTCCTTCTTCCCGCCGTAGGCCCCCACCGGCAATCCGCCGCCGATGATTTTTCCCAGGCAAGTCAAATCCGGCGATACCCCGTACAATTTCTGAGCGCCGCCGAACGCAACGCGGAACCCGGTAATCACTTCGTCGAAGATCAGCAGAGTGCCGGACTTGGCTGTTACTTTCCGCAACACCTCGAGAAATCCAGGCTGGGGCGGCACCACGCCCATGTTGCCGGCGATCGGCTCGACGATCAGGCAGGCGATCTCCTTTCCCAGGCTGGAAAACAATTCCTCGACAGCGTTGATGTCATTATAAGGAAGGGTCAGCGTTTTTTTGGCGAGATCGTTGACGATCCCCGGACAATCCGGCAGGCCTAGGGACAACACCCCCGACCCGGCCTTGACCAGCAGGCTGTCGCCATGCCCGTGGTAGCATCCTTCAAACTTGACGATCTTGTCCCGTCCGGTAAACCCGCGGGCGAGACGGAGTGCGCTCAGCGTCGCTTCGGTGCCCGAGCTGACCAGCCGCACGGTTTCAATGGAGGGCACGGCCTCCGCCACCTTTTGGGCCAGCTCGATTTCCAGCTCCGTCGGCGCGCCGAAACTGGTGCCCAACTGCGCCTGTTGGCTGACCGCTTCCACGATTTGAGGATGAGCGTGGCCGAAGATGAGCGGCCCCCAAGAGGCGACGTAATCGATGAATTCGTTGCCGTCGGCATCGGTGATGCGCGCCCCTTTCCCTTTGACGATGAACAGCGGGTTGCCGCCGACCGCTTTGAACGCCCGCACTGGACTGTTGACGCCGCCTGGAATGTATTGTTGCGCTGTTTGAAACAGGGACTCCGATCGTGTTCGCTTCATAGCTTTCCGAATAATATTTCCAGATCTTTTTTCAACGCATCCGGAATCAGCGATCTATCCGTCACGATGGCGTTTGTGGCCGCCTCACCGCAGGAACAGGACCGTTTCAATACCGGCTTTTTGGCGATTTCCTTGAGGATGGCCTGGGCCAGTTCCACATTGTTGTGCATGATTTCGAGGACCGCTGCCAGTGTCACCGCCTCTTTTTCCTGATGCCAGCAGTCGTAGTCGGTGGCGAGGGCAATAGTAGCATAACAAAGGCCGGCTTCGCGGGCGAGTTTGGCTTCGGTGACGTTGGTCATGCCGATCACGTCGACGCCCCAACTGCGATACAAAAAAGATTCCGCCCGTGTGGAAAACTGCGGACCTTCGATACAGATATAGGTTCCGCCGGGATGCACCGTGGCGCCCGCCTGTTGACTGGACTCCACCACCACCTCGTGCAATTCATCGCAAATGGGATCGGCCAGGCTGACATGGCCGGCAATGCCCCCTTCGAAAAACGTCGTCTTGCGGCGAAAGGTGCGGTCGATGAACTGGTCGGGAATCACGATATGGCCGGGGACAATCTCTTCCTTCATGCTGCCGACGGCGCTGACCGAAATGATCCGCTCGACGCCCAGCTTTTTCATGGCGAAGATGTTGGCCCGGTAATTGATTTCCGAAGGGGTGATGCGGTGCCCCACGCCATGGCGCGGCAGAAATGCCATGCGGGTGCCCTCCAGATCACCCAAAACGATTAAGTCCGAGGGATCTCCGAAAGGGGTGTCCACGGAAACCGTGTCCACGATCTTGAGGTCCTTCATGGCGTACAGGCCGCTGCCGCCGATGACGCCCAGAATGTTTTCTGCCATTGAATTCCCCCCGGAATCGGATAATGAGATCAGTCGGTTGGGTAACAGGTGGGACCGATGAAAAACCTATTAAGGGATGGATCACATCGATGAACCCTAAAGGCCGGCCATCGCAGAGGTTTCAGCCCATATCTTGTTTACGTTTATCGATTTCTTTCAAAAGAAATTTGAGTTCGGTGATCTGTCCGCCCACATGATTCACCGAATCGGTATCCTGGTTCATGTTCTCTAGTTTTTCCTGGAGGTCCAGCATCCGTTGTTCCAGCTCCTTCAGCTGACTCATCTTGCCGGAGAGCAACTCGATTTTTTCATCCACGCTGTCGGACAGGGCGAGCACTTTGTCCATATTTTGTGAAATCCTGCCCAGGCTCTCTTTTTCCCGGTCGATGCGGTTTTTGTCAGAATCGATTTTAGCGATTCTCCCGTCCAGTTCGCTGAGTTTTTCCTGAGTCCGGCGAACCCGGTCCTCGCCGGAAGCGATTTCCTGAAACCGCGTCTCCAGGCTGGAAATCAGGGTATCGAATTGCTCGATTTTCTTCTCGGCCCGGGTGATCTGCTCTTCCTTATCCTCGAGAACTTCCTGACGCATCTTCAAATCCTTCAGCAGGGATTCCATGCCCCGGATTTTATTTTCAATGCCGCCTACAAAGTCAGCTTCCTGTTTCAGGTTGGCCAGCTTCTCATCGAAATGCTTGGACACCAGCCCCAGGTCCTTGCACAACTCTTCCACACGGGCGATCTCATCTTTTGATTCCTGAACCTTGTCGAACCGGGACCGCAGTTCCGTTTCCATCCGGTGCATTTCGGAGGCGAGCTCGCTCATTCGTTTTTCCTGATCGTCGATACCTGATTTGCCCTTGGCGAGGTCCAGGATTTTATCATCCAGGCGCTCCGACAGTTCCCTCAGGCTATCCAGTTTGTCATCCACTTGCTCCACAAACCCGGTTTTCTTCGAAAGCTTGTTGATTTTCAGGTTGGCCTCCTCGATATAAAAATCCAGCCCCTCGAATTTCTTATCCAGCTTTTCGATCAAAGCTTTGCGTTGGAGTTGGTTTTCCATTTTCACATCAAGGTTGAGCACCATGGAGCTCAGCTCGTTGACTTTCTTTTCGACTTGCTCCACCAGCGGTTGTTGGCGGCCGATTTCCGCCATCGCCTCATCGATTTTCTGAATCTTTTCATCGTTTTGGGCGATGGCCTCGCGGACCTGCCCGGCTTTTTGAATTTCGTCTTGGAACTGTTTGAGCGTTTGGTCCGCCGCATCCGCCAATCCGGCAAACCGGCCCATTTGCTGGTGCGCTTCTTCGATGATCTTCATCTCTTCCTTCAGCTGGTCCATCCGGGTGTTGACCTCGTCGGTCAGGAACGCGTTCAACTGATTGACCTTCTCTTCCGCCTGATCGATGCGTTGACCCTCCTTGACCAGACTTTGAATCCGGCCGTCGACCTCACCGGCCATTTCTTCCCATTCCTGCAACTTCCGGGTCACGGCGTGAAGGGTTTCCTTTTTTGCGGAGATGTTTTTGGATTCCACCTTCAGGTCGTTGATTTCCCGGTTCAGCTTTTCCAGGTTTTCCTGGGTCTCCCGGATCAACGGATCCTGTCCCAGCAATTTTTCGGTATCGACGTGCATACGGTCGAGCAGACTGCGGAGCTCTTCCTTATCCCGGGCATAACTTTCCACCCATTCCTTCTCCCCTTTCAAGTGGTCGAACTTGGCTCCCAGATCGTCAATCATCTGGTTCAATTTCCGGACCTGCTTGGAGCCGGTTTTCATCATTTCCTTGAAACTCATCACCTCCTCGACCTGCTTGGAGATCGAATCGAGAATATATTCCAGGCGGTTGACGTTTTTATCGGCGGTTTTAATCA
>Ga0209980_10000682_pt1 | contig 18781 bp, 19 predicted proteins | sample CR02metaG_FD_183611 | JGI IMG/M metagenome (GOLD analysis project Ga0209980, IMG submission 183611) | Deep subsurface microbial communities from Mariana Trench to uncover new lineages of life (NeLLi) - CR02 metaG (SPAdes) (version 2) | ecosystem: Environmental > Aquatic > Marine > Ocean trench...
GGTTGAAGAAAGGGCACAGATTGATTTTTTCCCCGCGGCCTGGGTTTTCTAATCGGGCCTGAAGGCCCTCCTACAGGTGTGTTTTGTCTTCCTATCGGGCCTGAATGGCCTCCTACGGGTGTGTTTGTTCTTCCTATCGGGCCTGAGGGCCCTCCTACGGGCGCTCCTTTTTTTCCTCGGTCAGCTTTTCCAGTTGGTTTGCCGTTGCGCCCGCCAGTTCCTTGGTGCCTTCATTGCTCAACGCGCTGATCCTGAACACCGGTCCTTGCCAGCCCAGGCCATCGACGATCTCCTGGCAACGCCGCTCCGCCTCGTCGGGCAACATCAAATCCTGTTTGTTGAGCACCAGCCAGCGTTCACGCTCTGCCAGGTCCGGGCTGAATTTCTCGAGTTCCGCCACGATCGCCCTGGCGTCGTTGACCGGATCGCCGGTACCTTCCATCGGCGCAATATCGACGATATGCCACAACAGCCGGGTCCTTTGCAGATGCTTGAGAAACTGGATGCCGAGACCGGCGCCATCGGCTGCCCCCTTTATAAGGCCCGGAACATCGGCAACCACAAAACTCTGCTGGGGACCGACATAAACGACGCCCAGGTTCGGGTAAAGAGTCGTGAATGGATAATCGGCCACCTTGGGTCGCGCCGCCGAGACCGAGCGAATCAGCGTGGACTTGCCGGCATTCGGCAGACCCAGCAAGCCGACATCGGCCAGCACCTTCATCTCCAGGTTCAAAAATCGTGATTCGCCAGGGGTTCCCCGGGTAAATTGCCGTGGCGACCGGTTGGTGCTGCTTTTGAAGCGGGTGTTCCCCAGGCCATGCACGCCACCCTTTGCGACCAGCAAGCGCTGGCCGTTTGCGGTCAGATCGCCGATGACTTCTTCGGTATCACGTTCTGCGACGACCGTACCGATCGGCACCGGTACTTCGAGATCTATGCCGCTCTTGCCCGTGCAATTGCGGCCCGAGCCCTGCATTCCGCCGTCGGCCTTGTAGTTTCGCTGTACCCGGAAATCGGCCAGTGTGTTGATCCCCGATTCAGCGACCAGCCAGACGGAGCCGCCATCGCCGCCATCGCCACCATCCGGACCGCCCAGCGGGACAAACTTTTCGCGCCGGAAACTGACGCAGCCATGCCCTCCGTTTCCGGCACTGACCCTGACACTGGCTTCGTCTACAAATTTCATGATGGTCTGTCGTCTGATGGCCACCCGATTATAGGCAATCCGCAACTCTCCGAAATAACGATGCCCCGGCAAGGCGGGGCATCCGATGAAAAACAGGATTTTTCTGATTATCGATCGGGCCTGAAGGCCCTCCTACAGGAGAAAAGGTCCTATACCAATGTGCAGAATATCTTGTAGGAGCGGCTTTAGCCGCGATTGGCCACGCCTGGTTCCGGTTTTGTCCTCAATCGGTCCTGACCGAGACAAACTTGCGGTTGTGCGGACCCTTGTTCTCAAACACGACCGTGCCTTCGGCCTTGGCAAACAACGTGTGGTCGTTACCCAGCCCGACATTCGGCCCTGCATGAAAATGGGTGCCACGCTGGCGCACGATGATATTGCCGGGGACCACGTGCTCGCCGCCGTATTTCTTGACGCCAAGCCGTTTGGATTCGGAATCGCGGCCGTTACGCGTACTGCCGCCTGCTTTTTTATGTGCCATTTGCTGTTACTCCGCTTTCCTGGCCTTGGCCTTCTTCGCAGCCGCCTTTTTGGCGGGCGCTTTCCTGACCGCCGTCTTTTTGACGGGCGCCTTCTCAGCCGCAGCTTTTTTCACCGGCGCTTTCTTCGCCGGGGCTTTCTTCGCCGCCGCTTTCTTTACCGGGGCTTTGGCTGCAGGCGCCTTGGCGGCAACTTTCTTCGCACCGCCCTTGGTGCTGACATCGGTGATCTCGACTTCGGTGTAGAACTGGCGATGCCCCTTCGTCCGCAAATAGTTCTTGCGGCGGTGGAACTTGATGATCGTGACTTTCTTGCCCTTGCCCTGGCTGAGTACCTTGGCCGTTACCAGTCCACCATCGACCAATGGTTTGCCGACCGTGACATCAGTCCCCTCGCCAACCAGCAAAACCTGGTCGAACTCCACCATGGCGCCTTCCTCGGCATCCAGCTTCTCGACTCGAAGCCGGGCACCCGGCACTACGCGGTATTGTTTACCGCCCGTTCTGATTACAGCGTACATCGGAAACTCCAGAATCCAGGGCCGTTCTCAAACCGGCCTTTTGTCGGCCGCCTGAGCACAGGAACGGCCACAGCCGGGACAGCCCGGCAAAGAGCGGGAATTTTAAAGACTGCCCGGTGCCGGGTCAAATGATTTTCAAGGAATTTCCCGGCTTTCGGGCCGTTTTCAGGGCCCATCCTGGCGGTCATCGGGCGAGATGTCTTGACACCTTGGCCAACCGCCTCCTAGCATGCCCGCCACGCTGAAAATAAAGGCTCCCAATGCAGCTTGACGCAATCCGCGAACTCCTGGCGGACGATATGGCGGCGACAGACCGCCTGATACGGGAAAAACTCAGTACCGATGTCGTCCTGATCGACCAGGTCGCCAATTACATCATCAACAGCGGTGGCAAGCGCTTGCGGCCGCTGGTCGTGGTCACTGCCGGGCGTGCCTGCGGCTGCCCGCCGGAGCGAGGGGTCGCGGCGGCGGCGATCATCGAGTTTATCCACACGGCCACGCTGTTGCACGACGATGTCGTCGATGAATCCGCGAAACGCCGCGGCCACGACACCGCCAACGAGGTCTGGGGCAACCAGGCCAGCGTGCTGGTCGGGGATTTCCTCTACTCGAGGTCGTTCCAGATGATGGTCGAAATCGGCGAACCCGAGGTCATGCGGATCCTGGCCGATGCGACCAACACCATTGCCGAAGGCGAGGTCCTGCAACTGATCAACTGCGGCAACCCGGAGACCACCGAGCAGCAATACCTCGATGTGATTTTTCGCAAGACGGCGAAACTGTTCGAAGCCGGCACGCGGATCGCGGCGATACTCGCCGGTCGCGATGAAAAAGAGCGGCTGGCGATGGCGGAATACGGCAGGCATCTGGGGATCGCTTTCCAACTGGTTGACGATGTGCTCGATTACAGCGCCAGCGCCGATGCGCTGGGCAAGAACGTCGGCGACGACCTCGCCGAGGGCAAACCCACATTGCCGCTGATTCACGCGATGCAAAATGGCAGCGCAGAGCAAGCCGCATTGATCCGCCTCGCCATCACCCAAGGAGGGCTGGATAAGCTCGACGAGGTATTGGCAGCAATCGAATCGACGGGTGCGCTGGACTACACTTCGAAGCTGGCGGTGGAAGCAGCCGAAACAGCCAAACAGGCGCTAACTGCGATTCCCGAGAGTCCTTATCGAGACGCCCTGGCCGGGCTCGCCGATTTCTCGGTGGCACGGGCTTTTTAGGGAAGCTCCGGAACCAATACCGCAGCTCGCCAGCGGCGGATCGATGCGTCAGATCGCATCGCCCCGGTGCCGGTCCAGCATCTCAACAAAAGCCGGATCATCGCGAATACTGTCGAAGGCCGGGTCAAGCTCAACGAAGCGCACGGAAATAGTCGTTGGCGGCGGAATCAACGAGTCCAGCATCTTGGCAGAGCCTTTAATTTCCCCTGCGATAGCCAGGCTTCGCGCCAGTTGATAACGTATTTGCATATCCGTAACCGCGTCTACGGGTTTGAGTTGCAGAGTCTTCTCGACCGCGGCCCAACAGCCTTCGGCATCACCCATGATTGCCAGCATTTTCGCTTCCGGCGTGTAAAGCCGGTAATCCTCACGCGCGCTCAGTTTCATCTGCTCCAGCCGCGCAAGCGCCAGTCTGGCCTGTTCGCGTGATTCGCTCTCGCGGCCAGCGAATTGCAGTATTTCGGCGGCCGACGCTTCGCGAAGAATCAACAAATGTCTCTGCTGCTCCCATTCGACCGGCCAGTTCGCCGCCAGTTCCAATGCTTCATCGAAACGCCTCGCCATGATCAACGCCGTCACGTAGGCGCCGCGTGTTTCAAATTCTATTGAGTGCTGAGCGCCGACCATCGCAGCAACGGCTTTTGCCGGATCGCCATCCTTTAGCAGATACAAATTGGCCAGCACACCCTTTGCCCAAAAAGAATCCGGATCGAGCCTGCGCGCCCGTTCCAGCGCCTCAAAAGCTTCATCATAGCGATTGAGATAACCATTGGTCGTACCCAGTTCCATCCAGTTAAAATAGGCGCGCGGATCCAGGCTCAGCGACTGTTGCATGGATGCAATCGCTTTTTCGAACCGGCCCGATCGTCGCAATGCCCAGCCGCGCCACATGTACGCCTCGGCGTTGCCAGGCATCAACTCGATGGCTTTGTCCAGGTAAGACAAGGCCGCCGGATAATCCAGCAACCCCCAGTAATGATAAAAGCCTTCTGCCATCTGGATTTCGGGCAGACCCGCGTTAAGGGTAATGGCTTTATCGATCGCTTGACGCGCCTTCGCCCGGTTCTCCAGATTGCCGCCATAGCTCCAGTAATTGGTCAGGTGCGCTTCGGCCAAACCCACGTAAGCGAGCGCGAATTGTGGGTCCTTTGCGATCGCTTCTTCATAGAGCTGGATCGCGGTCTGGTAACCGGTCAGCGAGACACCAACACTGGTCGAACCCAAGGTAAACCGCCGAGCCTGCAAATACAGCTCATAGGCTTCCAGGTTGCTGGTAGGCGCTGCGCTTGAAACACTGGCAATCTCGCTATCCGACAAAGTGGATTGTGTGGCTTTTGCGATTGACGTCGCTATTTCGGTCTGTATATCAAAAAGATTGTCGGTGGTCAGCTTGCGGTCATAATTTTCGGCCCACAGATGCTCGTCACTCTTGGCATCGATCAACTGCACGGTAATGCGAACACGATCGCCGGCACGTTGAACCGCGCCTTCCAAGATGGTGGTCACACCCAGCTCATCGCCTATCTGACGCAGATTCTTGGTGGTGTCGCGATACTCCATGACCGAAGTTCGTGAGATCACTTTGAAGGCACGAATCTTTGATAGCTGGGTCAGCAAGTCATCGTGCACACCGTCGGTAAAGTAAATATCATCCTGGTTGGCACTGCGATGGGTAAATGGCAGGACCGCAATAGAGTGCCGATCGTCTTTGGCTTTATCGCTGACGCCAGTATCGCCCTGGTCCTCGCCGGTCGCCATTTGCGCCGGTGTATCAACCACCTGTTCGACAACGGATTGGTCGTCAGCGCTAAACCGTGATTCCCAGATGAAGTAGGCCAGCGCCAGCGCCATGGCAGCGATGATCATAAAATCGAGCCGGCGGCCTGTCTGCGGCATGATCGACTGACTGCGATCCACGTCCTTTTCTTTCTTCAGGCCCTCCGGTGTGAGTTCGTAGGCCCAGGCGAAAAACAAGGCGAGCGGAAAACCCAACCCCAGCGCCAACATAAACACCTGCATCACCCAACCGGGCGCAACGATGTTTTCCAGCACGATGTCGGCAAACTGCAATAGCAGCCACGACGTCACGACGTAGGCGATCCCCACGCGGAAGACGTTACGGCGTTTGAGTTCTTCGAATAACGACATCAAAACCTCTTCCCTATTGGCAACTCACGCTATCGCCCGCCGGCTGGCAGGCATCCGGCCAGCCGTATTCGCGCCAGTAATCCACCAGCCCAAGTTCAATGACAAGCTCGGCAAACCGCGGGTCCCGGCGAAACGCCGCCATGCCTTCATCCCACAAATTCCACGAGAAATTCACACCGGCCGCTTGCAAACCTCTTTCGGTCATTCGATAGGCGTCATCGAGCCGGTCAAAACCGGCGTAGCCCACAAGCAAGCCACCTAAAGGCATCACCGCTTCGTACTCGGCGAGCGTCTGCAAAAATAACTCTCTTTTCGACGCATCCATCCTCGCCTCAACATAAAGCTCAGCGATGCCAACGGGGAACTCGATGGAATTGTCGAATTGCCTGGCGACCGCTAGGGCCTGCTCGAAATCCCCGAGTAAAAGATGGATCTCGATCTGTACTCGCAGCCCTGCATTGTAACCAAGGTCCCAGGCGGTCATGGCATATTTCAATGCCTTGCCCGTGTCTTTATGCCACAAATAGAGTCGCGCCAGATGGGCATTGGTCGCCGGGTGCAACGGGTCCAGGTCGTAGGCAATCAGTGTTTCTTCGAGCGCATCGTGCATGCGGCCAACTGTCCCATAGTGTTCGGCATACCACAGATGCGCCGTCGAGTTTTTTGGCTCACTGACAGTGGCACGCTCGTAATAGGCCTTTGCCGTCGCCCATTTCCAGTTGACACGAGCAATATCTCCGAGCACCGCATAGGCTTCCGCCAGCGAATCATCCAGCGTCAGTGCCCGCTTCGCAGCCAGTATGGCCGGCGGGTTATGCTCCTGTTCCGTTTCATCCGAATATGCCGGCAACGTGATATGTGCCGCCGCCAGGCTCGACCAGGCCCGGGCAAATTTCGGGTCGAGTTGTGTCGCCCGGTCGAACAGGCCGATGGCGCGCCGGATATTGTCTGCGCCGCGACGCTGCCAGAAATAACGGCCCTTGAGATACAACTCGTAGGATTCCACGTTTTGCGTGGGTTGCCGGAAGTCAGCCGCGGCCTCTTGACCACCAGCACCGAGGGCGATTTTCAGCGCCTGCACGATCTGCCCGGAGATTTCGTCCTGGATCGCAAAAATGTCTTCCAGTTCCCGATCATAGGTACCCGACCAAAGATGGCGATCGGTACGCACATCGATTAGCTGCGCAGTGATGCGGACGGTATTGCCGGCCTTCCGCACACTCCCCTCGAGCACATGGTCGACATTCAATTCCCTGGCAATATCGGGGATGCTGATCGTCTTGTTTTCTTTGAACGCGAACGAGGACGTTCGCGATGCCACCCTCAGGCCCTTTACCTTGACCAGGACGTTCAGCAACTCTTCGGCAATTCCATCGGAAAAATATTCATTTGCCGGGTCGTCGGACATATTGACGAACGGCAACACCGCGATCGACTTCTCCCCGCTCGTCACAGCTTCTTCAACAGCTGCGATTTCGCCCGAACTAAACCGTGACTCCCAAACGAAATAGCTCAATGCCAGTGCCATCACGGCAATAATTATGTAGTCCAGCCTGCGGCCGGTTTGTGGCGTCATCGACGCAGTACGATCGACGTCTTTTTCCTTTTTCAAACCCTCGGGCGTCAATTCAAAGGCCCAGGCGAAAAACAAAGCGAGCGGAAAACCCAAACCCAGCGCCAGCATGAACGCTTGCATCACCCAACCCGGCGCGGCGATGTTTTCCAACACGATGTCGGCAACCTGCAGCAGCAGCCAGGAAGTCACCGCGTAGGCAATACCGACGCGGAAGACGTTGCGGCGTTTGAGTTCCTCGAATAATGACATGTAAGCGTTCTCAAAATCCTGTGAATCGGCCAAGCCTACTTGTTTGCAAGGCTTGACGCTAGCCCAACGGTGTTTACAGAGACTCGGAAGTGCTTGTTTTTAAAGGTATTTAGGAAACTGCGGCTCGATCTGGCTATGGCCCTATTGGCAACTCAGGCTCTCACCCATCGGCTGGCAATAATCCGGCCAGCCATATTCACGCCAGTAATCCACCAGTCCGTATTCTGTGACCAGCTCTGCAAACCGCGGGTCTTGCCGAAACGTCGCCAGGTCGCCTTGCCAAAACATAATCCAGCCAATGCCATCAATTGAGCCCCGAGCCAGATTGACCACTCGGTAGGCGTCATCGATCCGGTCGAAAGCTGCATAGCCCGGGACCACAATAAATAGAGGCCATGCTGATTCATGCTCTGTCAACGCCTGGAGATACAACGATCGTTTTGCCACATCGGCCTTGGCTGCCAAAAACAGTTTTAGTTCTGAAGACCCCTCAGGGTTGCCAAGTTGCTCGCCAAACTGCTCGACGAATTCGATCGCCCGATCAATGTTCCCGAGACGCATATTCGCTTCGGCCTGTGCATACAAACCAAATGCGTGCCCCAGGTCCCATGCGGCGATGCCGTATTTCAGTTGATTACTGACATCTCCAAGCCACAAATAAATATGCGTCAGGTTGGCGTTGGTACCCGGGTGCAGCGGATCGAGGCGATAAGCAATCAGCGTTTCTTCCAGCGCATCACGAACGCGACCAACCGAGAACAGGTGCTCACCGTACCAAAGGTGTGCGGTTGAATTTTTTGGTTCACTGGCAATGGCGCGCAGATAATGTGCATGCGCCGTAGACCATTCGGTATCTACCCGAGCCATATCGCCCAGCACCGCATAGGCTTCCGCCAGCGAATCATCAAGCGTCAGCGCTTTCTGTGCAGCGGTCACCGCCAGCGGATATTGTTCGGCAATCGGCGTGTCGGAATAAGTTGGCAAGGTGATATGCGCCGCCGCCAGGCTCGACCAGGCCCTGGCAAACTGTGGATCGAGCGTCGTTGCCTGCTGGAACATAGCGATGGCCCGCCGGATATTGTCTTCGCCGCGACGCTGCCAGAAATATCGGCCCCTGAGATAAAGCTCGTAGGCTTCCACGTTTTCGGTCGGCTTTTGAACATGGGACATCGACTCCTGCTCGCCGGCCCCGAGAGCAATCTTCAGTGCCTGCACGATGTGTCCGGATATTTCATCCTGGATTGCGAAAATATCTTCCAGTTCGCGGTCATAAGTCGCCGACCACAGGTGACTGTCGGTGCGCACATCGATTAGCTGCGCAGTTATGCGGACGGTGTTGCCGGCCTTGCGAACGCTGCCCTCGAGCACGTGATTGACATTCAGTTCCCTGGCTATGTTGGGAATACTGATGCCTTTGCCCTTGAAGGAAAATGAAGAAGTGCGCGACGCCACCCTGAGACCCTCGACCCGGACCAGGACATTGAGCAGCTCTTCCGCAATTCCATCGGAGAAATATTCGTTGCCGGGATCGTCGGACATGTTGACGAATGGCAAAACAGCGATAGATTTCACACCGTTCGCTGCAGCCTCGACAATATCGGGGTCATCCGCGCCCTCGCTGCCCCACTGGTGCGTGCTGGCAAAGAAAACCAGCGCCACCGACAGCAGGCCGATAATAATGTAATCGATCTTGCGCCCGGTTTCGTGAGTAATGGATTGACTGCGATCGACATCCTTTTCTTTTTTCAGGCCTTCGGGGGTCAGCTCGTACGCCCAGGCGAAAAACAAGGCCAGCGGGAACCCCATGATAATGACTGTCGCAAAGACCTTCATGACCCAGGTGGGCGCTTCAAAAGTCGGGAACAGGACGGACGCGACTTCCACCAGCAACCAGCCGACCACGGCATAAGCCACGGCGACCCGGAAAACGTTGCGACGCTTCAGTTCCTGGAAAAATGACACTTGCCGGACTCTCCCATCCTGCAATGACACCAAGCGTACTTGCTTCCGATTGGCGGCGCCAGCGATCGGCTGACCCATGACAACCGGTACGTTGCCGTGGGCTTGCCTGGATCGGGTTAGTCCCACCCACACCCTCCAGTGCTGGACGGGTACGAGAACCGTGGTGATGGAATAAGCGTAAGTTGCTGAGGGGAAAGGAAATTGGTCGGGGCGAGAGGATTTGAACCTCCGACCCCCTGACCCCGAGACAGGTGCGCTACCAGGCTGCGCCACGCCCCGACCGAGGGCGGAATTCTACAGGAGGTCGGCCGCTTCTGCCAAGCCTTCCCACCTGATACTCAAGTCAATCTGTGTCGTGGCTAAGTCCTTATGCCCAAGCAGCGTCTGCACCTGCGTCAGTGAACTACCAGAAAGTAGCGCCGATTTAGCTGGTCATAGCTGTACGGACACCTTGAGTTGTTTCAGATAGTTTATGGATGTCCTGGTTATTGCCACTGGTTATTGCCAGGAGAGAAGCGGACATTCGCACCAAGCAAAAAGAAACCCCGCCGAAGCGGGGTTTCCGAGACATACTGGCGGTTAACTGTCAGTCGTCACTATCGCTGTCATCGTCATCGTCATCGTCATCGTCCGGCACGACAATCCAACCGACGATCGTCCCGGTTTCAGCGAGAAACGATCCGTCAGCGCTCACGGGCTCTGCCTCGCCTGTGATCACCGCTTGACCGGTCGCGCTTTCGAAGTCCCCTCTACCCCCGATGAACATGATGTTGAACTCGAACGTACTTAGCCCGGTTATTAGATCAATGCAAATCTGACCGCTGCCGTCGGCGAACAACATCGACAAATCCTTGAAGGTGAAGATGAGAGGATCTTCATCGGCTGTAATGCTTAGGAATACGCCTGGTGTGCCTAGACAATTAGAGGACAAAACGGGCACTGCATCTCCTCCCCCGCCAAACCCTCGGATTACCGCTCTCCCCGGTTTGCCCTTAGCTTGCACGTGGATCAGCGGGCTAGCCGTTGTATCGTCGGGAACCGTAGGAGTGCTCAGGTCTAAGTGTTTGATGCCGCTCGCCACAAAGTTTCCGGCAAAGCGCAAATCCATCTCGATCACTTTGTCAGCGGCTGCAGTTAACGGCAGTCCACCCGCTAAAACCAAGACTACGGTCGCTATACCAATGAAAGTGTTTTTGATCTTCATTAATTTTCTCCCCTACCCATGTACTCATTAATCACGCTGTGATCAGCGTAGCTGTACTTCGCAAATAATCGACTACAAGCTTCGGCAGCTCGGCGATCTTGGGTCCTTCGGGGAGTCTTCCGTGGCTTCTCGAAGGAAGCGAGGACCCGTGGCTTTCCGTCCCCGTCTTTCGGCGGGTTTGGCTTTTTCGATGTTACCCACTAAGCGTAGTAGAGGATTGGTTGGTTTGCCGGGTATTTGACATAATACTTGACCTTCTGACAGAGGTGCCGGCCACCGCATCCGCTGCTCGGAACATTTGAGAAAAAAATGGAAAAGCCAAAAAATGTGAAATTGCTATTGCTGATTCTCGCAGGCTTATCCTCAGGGATATCGAAGATCATGCAACTTCCGCGGGAAATGGAAATCTTTCCAGGTGAGATGGGTTTTGGCGCAAATACGACTGTTGTTTGAAATGGCGCAGCTAGCTGCGGGTACTATACTTGTTCAGGCGACTGCCAGCGAAGCGTTTACCACGGATGCTGGTCACGCCACTGAGCATTAACGCTACACAGCCTCGGCCAATTTGAGGCTTGCCCCCTATTTGCAGGAGACAGATCAATGAAACTACGTTACAAAATCGCGGGCGGTATCCTGATTTTCCTGGCGGTCGCGATAACGTCGTTGGCCCTTGTTCTGAGCCACAACTCCGACTGCGAGCCGGCGCCTGCAGTGTCCGATGAAACAGAGCTGATGAAAGCCATTGTGTATCGCTGCTACGGTTCACCCGATGTGCTCGAGTTTGAAGACGTCGAAAAGCCGGCGCCTGCGGACGACGAGGTCCTGGTAAAGATCCACGCAGCTGCCGTCAATCCACTTGACTGGCACTACATGAGAGGCTCCCCGTACATCATGCGGCTAATGTCCGGTCTGGGCGCACCAGATCGCACCAGCTTGGGAGTGGATTTTGCAGGAACGGTCGAAGCGGTCGGCATAAACGTCACGCAGTTCAAGCCGGGAGATGAGGTATTTGGCGGCAGCAGCGGAGCATTCGCCGAGTATGTAACCGTTCGTGAAGATAAGGCCCTGGTACTGAAACCAGTCAATATGACATTTGAGCAATCGGCTGCCGTAACTATAGCGGGGATCACCGCACTTCAGGCGCTTCGCGACAAGGGAAAAATAAAGCCGGGTCAGAAAGTCCTGATCAACGGCGCGTCGGGCGGCGTGGGGACGTTCGCCGTGCAGATCGCCAAGTCATTCGGTGCCGAGGTGACCGGCGTTTGCAGTACACGGAATGTGGAAATGGTTCGCTCGATCGGCGCCGATCACGTCATCGATTACACTCGGGAGGATTACACCAGGAGTGGGCAAACTTATGACCTGATCATCGATAATGTCGGCAATCACTCGCTGTTGGCGAACAGGCGAGTCCTCAATCCCGACGGCATTATGGTCATGGTCGGAGGGGCAAAAGGTAATTGGCTCGCGCCTTTAATGGGTCCGATCAAGGCGCTCATGTTGTCACCGTTCGTGGATCAGGAATTCGTCATGATTCTGGCGAGACTGCACAAAGATGATCTGTCCATTCTGCGCGATCTCATGCAGGCCGGAAAAGTGACGCCGGTAATTGACCGACGTTACCTGTTGAGCGAGGTTCCGGCGGCGATCCGGTATTCGGAAGAAGGGCACGCTCGAGGAAAAATCGTAATAGATCTGGATTAGAACCGCGGTGGAAAGTGGTGCCGGTATAGACTGCCGGGAAATTACCGGGATCAACACGGAACCATGTCAGGGAGCACCAACGATCTGATAGATTTCCCCGGCGCCGTAATTCAGTGCATACAATTCACCGTCCGCGCCCTCTGCGAACGACGAGATACTGAGCGTAGTATCGTCAAGCTCGTCGGGTGCAGTGCCTTGCACGCTGGTCGCCGGCACACCCCATATACGACCAGAGCCGAAATCGCCAAATACATAGAAACCCTGCAAATTCGGAATGGCGGCGCCACGATACACGAATCCGCCGGTTACCGAAATATTTCCACCGACATGGCCATATTCGGTGATTGGATCAACGTTGTTGGTTGAGCAACCTGTGGATGGTTCAAAACAATGTGCGCCCTCTCGCTCGTCCCAGCCATAATTCATTCCCAGTTCGACCCGGTCGATTTCTTCCCAGTCAGCTTGCCCGACATCGCCAACCCAGAGTTCCCCGGTCTGACTGTCAAAGCTGAAGCGCCAGGGATTTCGAAAACCCCAGGCATATATCTCCGGACAAGGCATCAGACCGACGCCATCAACGCAGTTCGTATTGGACGAAAATGGATTAGTCGCTGGAATCGCGTAACGAGTTGGCGGCACGACATCGATATCAAGGCGCACGATACTGCCCAAGATATGGCTGGTGTCCTGCGCACGTTCGTTAGGATCACCTCCGCTGCCACCATCGCCAAACCCGATATATAGAAACCCGTCCTGCCCGAACGCGATGTTGCCGCCGTTGTGATTTGAAAAATCCTGCGGGACAGTCAGGATTTCGAACTCTGAAGTTTCGTCAAGATCTCCTGTTGCAGGATCGATGACGAAGCGCGAAAGGACCGATACGAGAGGCGATCCGGTTCGTGTATAAGAAACGTAAACGCGGCCATTGGCGGCAAAATCAGGGTGAAAGGCCATACCAAGCAAACCGGCTTCGCTAGGCCCGGAATTTACTCGACCACTGATATCGATGAACACGGAACTCGAAGATACGGTCGGGTCATTATTGAACACTCTTATGACACCTGACTGCTCAACGACAAACCACCGTGAAATATCGCTGGGCGCCTGCATCAGGGCGACCGGAAGATTGAATGTGAGCTGATTGAAAACTCGCTGTATGCCTGTCTCCAGCGAAACCGGCGGCGGCGGTTGACTGACTGGTCCGGAACTGCCGCCACCGCAAGAGTTGATCGCCGCAACAAGAGCAAGCAGAAAACTCACAGCGATAACTGGATGATCGTTCATTTGATTATCCCGCTGGACTTCCCCCGGTGTTGATGACACTTTGGACCCTCAAAATGAGGCGCGCTCAAATCTTCCCGGTCTGCTTGCTTCCGGAAAAACGCCTGCAAAGGCATGCCCATTATGGCGTTGGTAAATACCGGCCTGGCGTGGAATTTGTTTGTCATTACAGTTTTCCTTGTTTATGTGTTGGGAGTTGATTCGCTCGCATCAACATCGTCATTGAGTGAAAAAATATCTTCCATGGGGACGCCGAAATAGCGTGCAATCTTGAGCGCTATAACGGTCGAGGGCACAAAACGGCCTACCTCTATGGTACTGATGGTCTTGCGGGTCACACCGATGCGCTCCGCAAGATCGCTTTGACTGAGTCGATGTTCGGCCCGGTAGACACGGATGCGATTATTCAGTTTGGCTTTCATGCGCCCTGATCCGTATCGAATTCGTCATCATCCCCGTCATCCCCGTCACCGTGAGCCAGGCGAAAAAAGGCAATACTGAGGACACTCAGGGAAAACGCTAATGTCGCGTTGATGAAAAACGGTGTGGGTAGATCGGTCAGATATTTCTCCGTCACCAGTTCCAGAATAATCAAGAAAATAAAGGTCAGGCTAAAAGCCATGGCGCTGGCCCGCTTGAACATCTCGACAAGATACCCGTCAGCTTCTGCACATTCGCTTTTTTGGCGATATCTCAGTCTTGCGAATTTCACAAATGCCGGAAAAACAATCAGCAATACAAGAATGCTCGGGACAAGTTGCAGACGATCCATGAAATCCACAATTCCCTGGTCGTCAATCACATACATGGCCGCAGCCATCGCGTAGGAGATTGTCAATAAGGACACACCAATTGCTGTCCTTTGCAGAAGCCTGTCGACAATCTGTGCCGGGGACTGATTGGTGGCTGTCGCTCTTTCTTTGCGGTCGTTCATCGGATGCTGACTCCCCGATCAATATAAGGTACAGGTATCAATATGATGACTTTATACCCTATTTTGATACCTTAAGGTTATTTATAGCGTAAAAAACTACCCTTGTCAATTGTTGGGGCTGGCGCCCAATCGAGAGATTCCTCTCAACCTTACTCTGGCCCATAAATGGGGTGTCCACAAAACCGCCGCCACCTCAGCCGAAGCCCATTTATGGCCGCTCCCATTTATTCCTAGTACGCTGCGCGCTGTTTCTACGAAACCTGCAAGGTAATCGTTATGGGGATACTGCCCGGACTTGCGTTGGCACTGACCCTGGCCCTCGGAGGCCAGTTCCTGTCCGAACTGATCGGCGTTACCTGGATGGGGCTGCCAAAAAGCCCGATCAGCGCCATCATGATGGCGATCCTGCTCGGGATCCTGATCCGCAACACCATCGGTTTGTCGGCAAGATTTCAGCCGGGGGTACGCTTCGGCCTGGTGCGCGTCCTGCGCGCCGGAATTGTCCTGTTGGGCATTCGTCTCAGTCTCGGCCAGGTCGGCGAAATCGGGTTGCAGAGTCTGCCGGTGATTATCGGTTGTGTTGCCGCGGCACTGCTGATCGTGACCTACTTCGGGCGCAAGTTGGGGCTGAGCGCCAGGCTCGGTACCTTGATCGCGGTCGGCACCAGCATTTGCGGGGCGACCGCGATCGTCGCAACGGCGCCGGCCATCGGCGCACGCGATGACGAGGTCGCCTATTCCATCGCCTGCATCACGCTGTTCGGCGTCGTGGCCATGCTGGTCTATCCCTTCGCCGCCCACTGGATGTTCGCGGCCGACCCATTCGCCAGCGGCCTGTTTCTCGGCACCGCGGTGCACGAGACTGCACAGGTCGCCGGGGCCGGCCTCGTCTATCAGCAGTTCTACAACGACCCTCAGGCGCTCGATGTCGCGACGGTCACCAAACTCGTGCGCAACCTGGGGATGCTGATCGTTATCCCGCTGATGAGCATCGCCTACCACCGGAATGCAACAGACGCTGGCGAAGTACCGAAGTGGTGGACGATGATCCCGTTGTTCGTCGTCGGCTTTGCCTGCATGAGCCTTTTGAGAACGATCGGCGACATGGGTGAGCCGGCGCTGGGCTTCCTGCAACCGGAACAGTGGCATAACTTCGTCACCTACACGAAAAAGACGGCGGAAATCTTCCTGGCAGTCGCCATGGCCTCGGTCGGTCTGGGTACGAGCATCAAAGGCCTGCGGAGCATCGGCATGAAACCGCTGGCCGTCGGGCTGTTTTCTGCGCTGCTGGTCGGCGGGGTCAGTGTGTCGCTGATCAGCATCCTGTACTGATAACAAAGCACCGGCTTGCCTGGCGACGCTTGCATGCCGCCGTTGTTGCGCTTTTTCCGCCTCAATTGGGCTTTTCTGGCCAAACACCTCCCAAAACACCGGCATCAACAGGATCTGGCCTTATCGGCCAGTCATGCAATTCGCATATCTAATACTTCCATTTTTCGTGCCGGACCCAATGTGTACATGGACTGTAAGCACCGTGTAGGGCCCGTGTAAGCCCTGTCTGGCTATGGTGAACCCACAAAATCACCAACCGGAGAAAGGCCATGATGTACGAACAGCCACAATACGAAATCGAGAACAGCGTTATCGCCCTGGGAATCGCCTACGCATCGCTTTTGATCAGCCTGATCGTCTGGATCGCTTGATCGACCGGTCGTGTCCAAGCCACTGCGGCATGCCGACAAGACCACTGATCAAATCCTGAAACGCAAAATCGGGTAGCAAAAACCGTTGATCGTGGCCCTCAGGAGCCGGAGAATCGAGACATTGAGCGCTCGCGCTCCAAAAACAAGCGGTATACTTGCCATTCCCCGCCGAAGAATAATGGCAGGTTCAATGAACGACGCGGTCGATTACCTGATTGAAATTCACGATCTCCACTACTCGCGGGGATCGATGCAAATTTTCACGGGCCTGAATCTCCGCATCCAGCGTTGCCAGATTACCGCCATCATGGGACCGAGCGGCACCGGCAAGACAACGCTGTTGCGGCTCATTACCCGGCAGCTGGTACCCGATCGCGGAACGATCCTGATCGATGGAATTGACATCGCCACCCTCAATCAAAAGGAATTGTACCGCCTGCGGCGGCGTTTCGGGATGCTGTTTCAAAATGGCGCGCTGCTGACTGACCTGAGCGTATTCGAAAATGTCGCATTTCCCCTGCGCGAACATAGCAACCTGGCCAATCGTCTGATTCGTCACGTCGTCCTCACCAAGCTTCATGCGGTCGGATTGCGTGGCGCGGCCGATATGATGCCGGCACAGTTATCGGGTGGCATGGCGCGAAGGGTTGCACTGGCCAGGGCTATGGTCATGGATCCGGACATATTGATTTACGACGAGCCATTCGTTGGGCTCGACCCGATTTCGTTGGGTGTAATCGTGCGCCTGGTCCGCAAGATGAATGATGCGCTCGGGGTCTCCAGTATCCTGGTCAGCCACGATGTGCAGGAGATCGCGGCGGTAGCGGACTGCAGCTATCTGCTGTCGGGTGGCAAGGTTGCCGCGTCAGGCAGTCCGGATGAACTCAGCCATGCTTCATCCGAACTGGTCAGGCAATTCATGCACGGCATGGCGGATGGTCCGGTTGCGTTCCATTTCGATGCCCCGGATTATGCGGAACAACTTCTCGGCCGGGATGCCGAGTAAGTCATAGTGTTCCGGGAACTTTACCAGTCCTTTCTCGAATTCCTGCGTACCTTTGGTGCGTTCCAGTTGTTTTTTCTGCGGCTGCTCGCAAATTCGCCAACGATTTTGCTGCGCCGGTTCGACCTGGTTGTACAGCAAGTCTATAACACCGGTGCTTTATCGCTGGTAATCATCATGATCTGCGGCTTTTTTGTCGGTGGGGTGCTCGGTCTGCAAGGCTATGCAAACCTGTCGAAATTCAATGCCGAGGATTCCACCGGCACGTTCGCGGCATTTTCGCTGTTGAAGGAACTGGGTCCGGTAATCACGGCACTGTTGTTCGCCGGCCGTGCCGGCACTGCACTGGCGTCCGAAATTGGCCTGATGAAGGCGACGGAACAACTTTCCGCCATGGAAATGATGGCGGTCAACCCTTTGCAGAGGATTTTGGTGCCGCGCTTCCTCGGCGGCGTGATATCGATGCCGATGCTGGCCGCGGTCTTCAGCGCCATCGGTTTGTTCGGCGCTCACCTGGTTGCAGTCGACTTGCTGGGCGTGGACGCCGGGGCGTTCTGGCAGCAGATGCGCAGTACGCTGGAGCCCGGCGATGTGTGGGAAGGCATCATCAAGAGCTTCGTTTTCGGCATTGTTGCGAGTCTGCTCGCGGTGTGGGAAGGCTATAATGCTCTGCCGACCGCCGAAGGGGTCGGCCGGGCAACGACGAGAACAGTGGTAATCACAGCGATCGCGATCCTGATCCTGGATTTCATGATCACTGCAGTTTCAATTTGAGGTAGAACGATGCAACAAACTCGATCAATAGAAATGGGAACCGGGCTTTTCGTGCTGCTCGGCATGGCGGCATTATTCTTCCTGACTACGCAGACTACCGGGTCGAACAGCCTTGCCGGATCCGATACCTATGAAGTCACCGCGCACTTCGATAATGTCGGGAGCCTGAAAAACCGGGCGCCGGTATCGATGGCCGGGGTCACGATCGGCCGCGTAACATCGGTGCGTTTTGATCCGGTGATGCTGGTTGCGGAAGTGACCATCGAAATCGAAAGTAAATACGATCAGATACCGGAGGACTCGGATGCCAGCATCCTGACCTCGGGCTTGCTTGGCAGCCAGTATATCGGGCTGCAGCCGGGCGGTTCGGAGCTGAGCCTGGAAGACGGCAGCGAGATCGAGTTTACCCAATCCGCGATCGTCATCGAAAACCTGATCAGCAAGTACTTGTTCAAAAAAAGCTCCGATAGCGAGGAAAAATAGTCCGGGCAATGCCAATGAGTGAATTCAGACTCGAAGAAAAGGGCGGCGGTTGTTTCCTGCTGAGCGGAAAAATGACCTTTGGCAGCGTCAACGAGATACTCGACACGAGTCTGGAATTGTTTATTGCGCACCCTCGTATCGAGGTCGACCTGTCCGGAGTTACCGAGAGTGATTCGGCGGGTCTGGCGCTGTTGCTCGAGTGGATTACCTGGGCCAACCACAATGTACACGAAATTCGATTTCTACACACACCGGATAAAATCGACGCGATCGCGAAAACGACGGAGGTCGATCACCTGCTGAAACGCGGCGAACGATGGGCCGGTTTTATTCAGGCGCCAA
>Ga0209980_10000684_pt1 | contig 18731 bp, 19 predicted proteins | sample CR02metaG_FD_183611 | JGI IMG/M metagenome (GOLD analysis project Ga0209980, IMG submission 183611) | Deep subsurface microbial communities from Mariana Trench to uncover new lineages of life (NeLLi) - CR02 metaG (SPAdes) (version 2) | ecosystem: Environmental > Aquatic > Marine > Ocean trench...
GCCAGCATAATTGGCAAGCCAATCACCCAGCCCCTCAAGCCCAGCATCAAGCTCTACCTTGCCCTCCTGTGTCTGTCCTGTCTGAGCCATCACGAGTCCCAGGTAAATCTTATTAAAGCGATCCGAAAAATAGCGACCTTTCCCTTTGTTGAGGCTTTCGAGCGCTTTCTGATTATTCCCTAATTCATGGTAGGTCCGTCCAAGATAGGTCCAGATCCCTATGCACATACCTTGTGCACAATTCAAATAATTGGGGTTAGACTGGGCGATGGCCTCAAAATTGGGCAATGCAGCCTTGGGATTGCTGTCCAGGAGAGCGTCACGGCCCTTCATTATATGTCTTCCGTCCGAAAATATAGATCCAACCGTGTCAAAGTACACCACTTGGGCAGTAAATCCCCAACCGCATGTAGATAAAGGATAATTGATCAAGAAAAAAAGCAATAGTAGAGAACAAACACTAATTTTGAGTGGTGGAATGTTCATTTTTGACTCTCCTCTTATTTGGTGTCCTTAATACAAATAAGCCAGCACCTGCACAGAACTGCAAAAGTTGTTGGCTCTACCTTGTTTATTTCTTCCCTCCATTACACCCCACGTCTTACTGGGAGGCATATCAATACTGGGGAAAGATTGTCAATCGTTCCAAGACGCAATTAAACGACGCTTTAATTGAGTCTTGCGAAGGACTCAATTCATGAGCTATTTCTTCGCGTTTTGTCATAGACGGACTGAATAGGCTGACAATGCCTGCAGTGTTTGCAGGTTTTTAGGGGGATGGATTACTCTTGTTAAGGTATCGGGATCGCATTAGAATCACTCGGAATACTGACAGGTCAGTAATCGTGAAATGCCGACCAGTTTATTACTCGTTTATAAAAAGGAAGTAAGTCATGGGTTTAAAATCACACTTTGAGATGATGGCGAAATATAATCACTGGTTCAATGGGAAAATATATGATTCAGCGTCGTCATTGAGTGAGGAGATTCTTAATAAAGATCAAGGCGCGTTTTTTAAGTCGATTTCGGGTACCCTCAATCATATTTTTGTGGCAGATACTAATTGGCTTAAAAGGTTTGTGACCCACCCGAAAAATTATGCAGCTCTATCTTATGTCGTTCAGTTACCTTCACCGAAATCACTGGATGACATCATGTATGAAAAGTTCAGTGAGCTATTAAAGGAAAGAAGAAAGCTAGATGAAGTAGTCATTAATTGGTGTGCGGAATGCGAGGAGCAGGATTATTCGGCCTCGATAATCTATCCTAATATGAAAGGCATAGAGTATCGGGAAAACTACGGCAGCTTAGTGCAACACTTTTTTAACCATCAGACTCATCATAGAGGGCAAGTTTCGACATTGTTATTTCAAAATGGCATTGATGTCGGAGTAACAGATTTATTGGCAATCATTCGAGGATTGTGAAGGTACAATAAGACTTTCAAGATTCATCCCCATCTTAGCCTTTCGTTAGGATTCTTCGGGATTTCTATCACACGCGACATACTTTCATTTCCGTGCAGCTATCGTATGGGGAAAATCCGAGCAGATAGCCGAATACGTCGGGACATCGGCAGCGATGAATTTCAGCAGATATGGGAGATGGCTTGGAGGGCAAGATACGTTCGGAAAAGCGGCCCTAAAAGCGGCAAAACCGAAACCTTTACCGAAACCCAATCCGGTATTGAGTCAGCAACCCTTTAGAAAACAAGTGGTTGGTATGGTGCGAGGAGGGGGATTTGAACCCCCACGCCATTGCTGGCACTAGCCCCTCAAGCTAGCGCGTCTGCCGGTTCCGCCATCCTCGCATGTCCAAGCCAACAGGGTGGGTTGGGATCCATTCTGCCAAAGCCCGAGATCAAGGGCCAGGGGCTGCCGGAATGTCTGCCTTTTCCTGGATAGGTGGTAGGGCTTGCTGGCCGGCGGGGGGAGAAACGGTGTCAAAGATACTGGAGGTAGGTGCCTTGCCGGTGAAGTATCCCAGGGTGAGCGCTGTCAGCATGAAGACAATCGCCATACCGGTAGTGAGGCGAGTCAGAAAAGTTCCGGCCCCACTGCTCCCGAAGATGGTAGCGCTGGACCCTCCGAATACGGCCCCCATTTCCGCTCCTTTGCCGGTCTGTAAGAGCACAACCAGGATCAGTCCTAAACTTACTATTATATGGATAACAACAACTATAGTAATCACCTTTGTAAACTCCCTAGCGGCTGCTGAAAAAGACTCATATGCTTCGTTGCGCTCAATCGCCTCGCTCCAACGTACCGCTTAAGTACGCCTCCGCTCGTCGATTTTTTGCGCGCCTCGCCTCTGAGATCTTTTTGACCAGCCTGCAAACAGCTTTTTTCAACAACCTGCTAGACGACCCCCGCCTTTACCTCTGCAAAATCACGAATGATGCTGAGGAAATCAATTGCTTTGAGGCTTGCGCCCCCCACCAGGAGGCCATTCACTTCTGATACCCTTGCCAGTTCGACGGTATTTTCCGGCCGTACGCTACCGCCATAGAGGATGCGGTTCTCCATGACTTTGTTTTTGCCAAATAGCTGATGCAAGCAATGCCGGATCCACCGGTGGGCCTGCCGGACCTGGTCTGCTGTGGCGTGATGGCCCGTGCCGATGGCCCAGATCGGCTCGTAGGCGATGGTAATTTTATCTATAGCATTTTCCCCCACTCCCTTCAACGCGGCTCGGAGTTGGCGGGAGATGACTTGCCGCATTTTTCCATTTTGTCGTTCATGCAAAGTTTCGCCTACGCAAAGGATGGGTAAAAGGCCCGTGTTGAGCGCTGCCAGAATCTTTCTTGCGACCATCAGATCGCTTTCAAGGAAGAGTTGACGCCGCTCTGAATGACCGATGATGACATATTGGCAACCAGACTCCTTCAGCATCTTTGGGCTGATCTCCCCGGTGAATGCACCCGATTCCTCCCAGTGGACGTTCTGAGCGGCGAGCCGGATTTTAGATTTTGTGGTTACCCCGGCCACGGTCGCCAGGGCTGTAAAGGGAGGGGCTAAAACCACCTCCACGCGATGCAAATTTTTCATTCCATGGTAGATCCCCCGAGCGAGCCTAAGGGCATCGGCCCTGGTTCCATTCATCTTCCAATTGCCGGCGACCAGTGGTGTTTTCATGCATTGCCTTCCAGCGCGAGGACACCGGGAAGCTTTTTCCCCTCGAGGTACTCTAGTGTGGCTCCGCCACCTGTGGAGAGATGGGTCATTTTGTCAGCGACCCCGGCCTTTGCCACGGCGGCCACAGTGTCACCTCCGGCAATAATACTGATGGCATCACATTCGGCCAGGGATTGGGCCACGGCTATTGTTCCACCGCTGAACGGGTCCTTTTCAAACAGACCCAAAGGCCCGTTCCAAAGCACGGTCTTGGATTCGCGAATCACTTGGACAAAGGACGCGACGGTCTCTGGGCCTATATCCAATCCCATAGAGTCCTCTGGAATGTTCTGCCCTGAGATGACGGTCCCTTCGCCGCTCTCAGGGGTCTTTGCAATCACGTGATCGGTTGGGAGGAGTAATTGAGCCTTTTGATCCACTGCTTGCTTCATGAGATCCTTTGCTAGGGAGAGGCGGTCGTTTTCCACTAGCGATTTCCCAATGGCAGCGCCTCGGGTCTTAAGGAACGTGTAGGCCATGCCCCCACCTATAATAAGGCTATCCACCTTCGGGATCAGATTCCGGATGACTCCAATCTTGTCAGAAACCTTGGCTCCACCAAGGACTGCAGTAAAGGGTTTCCTCGGCGAAGAGAGCGCGCCGCCTAAGTAATCGAGCTCTTTTTTAAAGAGAACTCCCGCGCCTTTTTCACGAAAGAATTTGACCATGCCAGCTGTGGAGGCATGGGCCCGATGGGCGGTCCCGAAGGCGTCGTTCACGTAAACCTCTGCGAGCGAAGCGAGTGCCTTAGAGAAATCAGGATCATTGGCCTCTTCTGCGGGGTGAAAGCGCAGGTTTTCTAACAGAATCACCTTTGGGGCACCTTCATCACGCACCACCCTCTCAACCTCCGGGCCGATACAGTCTGCTGCTAGCACTACTGGTGAAGAGAGTGCGCTCTCCAGGTAATCTCGAACAGGTGCCAGACTCCATTTAGTCGCTATTTTCCCCCCGGGTCTTCCCATGTGGGAGGCGACAATGATTTTTTTTGCCTGGGCCAGGAGGAAGCGCAGGGTGGAAAGCGTGCTGTCAATCCGGTGCGTCTCGGAGATTTTCCCATCCTTCAGGGGGACGTTGAAATCGACTCGTACAAAAATCCTCTTATCCCTCAAGTTGAGCTCTTCGAGAGTGTGGATCATACTCAATCCTTGCCCGCTTTAGCGTTTGACTCATTCAACAACGGATTATTGTTTGACTAACTACCGAGATTATAATACTTTTTCAATTGGAATCCGTGATGCCTTCGTTTTGGTCTGTTCAACTCCTAGCACAATCAGGCTTGTTGGCTGCCCAGGAACAGGGGATTTGGGGTCTGGTCACGGGGGCGGGCCCCATCGTCCAAATGGTCCTTTATGTTCTCGTGCTGTTTTCAGTAGTCAGCTGGGGGATTATTTTCTACAAGTTTCGCCAGGTACGTGCAGCACGGATACAATCGGCGAGGTTCATTACCATCTTCTGGGACAGCCAGGATCTCTCCGCCATCCATGAAACGAGTAAGGAGTCGATGATGAGTCCAGTGGCGCAGGTCTTTCGCGCTGGATACGAGGAGATGGTCCGGTATTCCCGTACAAAAGAGGAGAATTCTCAAGGGGAAAGGCTGTCAACGGAGTTGGGCGGTGTGGAAAATGTGGGTCGAGCCATGATGCGGGCCACCACTGTGGAAATCACAAAGCTCGAAAAAGCCTTGACCTTTCTTGCCACGACTTCCAGTACCGCACCGTTCATAGGATTGTTTGGTACTGTTTGGGGAATTATGAATGCATTTCTGGGCCTTAGCGTGACCCATACTTCGAGCATTCAAGCTGTGGCTCCCGGCATTGCAGAGGCTCTTATCGCCACGGCTGCCGGGTTGGCCGCTGCCATTCCTGCTCTCATGGCCTACAATCATTTTGCCCATAAGATCAAAGTTCTTACATCCGAAATGGACAACTTCTCCCATGAGTTTTTAAACATTGCAGAGCGGCATTTCATCACATAACATGATTTGATTACATTATTCATAAGGGTTAGAGAGGGAGTTAAGTATGGCTACCGATTTTTCCTCCCGACGAGATGGAACTGCCATTTCGCAAATTAACGTAACGCCATTTGTTGACGTGATGCTGGTGCTTTTGGTGATTTTCATGGTCACGGCACCCATTCTCCAGCAGGGGGTGCAGGTCGACCTGCCAGAAGCCAAGGCTGGTCCCATTGCAGGAAAAGAAGAACCCTTGGTGGTCTCTATTACAAAGAAGGGACAGGTCTACCTTAATGATAATCTGATCAAGCTAGCTGAGCTCAAAATAAAGCTTCAAGCCATTCGACAGGTCCAAAAAGAGAAGGAGGTCTTTCTCAGGGCTGACAAAAGTGTTCCCTACGGGGTCGTCATGAAGGCCATTGCAACAATAAAAGAAGCAGGTATCGTTAAGCTTGGAATGATTACTCAACCTCCCCCCACCAGGAGCTAAGCTGTGCTGTTCCATTCTCTGCTGCAAGAGGAAGGGGAGCAAAAGGAAGCCAAACTCACCCCTCCATCTGAAGAGGGAAAGGGTGGTTTGTGGCAGTGGGTCGGTTTTTCTGGATTACTCCACTGCGTAATGGTAGCGACATTCCTATTAGTACCCCATACTCCTTTTTCAAGGACCATTAACTACCCGATTTATACGGTTGAATTGGTCGGGGGAGAAAAAATCGGCGGAAGAGCCCGGGTGGCTGCCATTAAACCTCCTCCCGCCACAAAGAAAAAACCTAACAGGGTCAAGACGAAACCACGTAACGTGCAGAAGAAGGCTGCTCTTCAGCCGGTAGAAACAAAAAAAGAAGTGAAGAAAATCGAAGCTCCGGAAGTGGCCCTGGTCAAAAAGCCAGTAACAAGGAAAAAGCTCAGGAAGAAGGCCACTCGGACGCCGAGTCAAGTGGTGCTACAGGGGACCATCAATGCAGAGGTAAAAAAACCCGAGAGGCCCAAGAAGGGGATCTCTAGTGAAACCCGTGAAAAATTAATTCTCGCGGCTGTGGAGCGGGTTAAACTACGGGCCGAAGAAGAACGGGCCAAAAAAGAGCGATCCAATGCCGTGGGGGATCCGAATCCTGGTGAGGGTGCAGCTGCACTTGGAAAAAACGGTCGTGGAGGTGGAGTCGTTAAGGGATTTGAGTTCTTGGTCTATCGGAACCGAATGCTACACTTGATCAAGGAGCAGTGGACATGGGTGGGGAAGGTGACGGATTTGGAAATCACAGTGCGATTTGGAATTCTGGAGAATGGGGAAGTGATCGGCCTCCGGGTGGTTAAGGCCTCTGGAGATCCTTCCTATGACGATTCCGTCCTACGGGCCATGAGAAAGGCTGCCCCTTTGCCGCCGCCGCCGGATAATTATCGTAAGGATTTTATGAGCGTAGAGTTGACGTTCCGACCGAAAGATCTAAGAGGGTAAGCGATTGGTCCATAAGTCACTGCTGATCGTCTCTTTTATCATTGCCATGTTGGGGTTCGGTTCCCTTCCGCTCCAGGCACAGGTCAAGGGATTGATTGTTGGGCCGGGGGCCGAGCGGTTCCCCATTGCGGTTCCTTTGCTTAAAAATCTTGGGCCAAAAATGGACGATGGAAAGTATTCAAACGGGATGGCGGACATTGTAGCTCGAGATTTGGAGCTCTCAGGTTGGTTCAAGGTGCTGGATCGGTCGGCCTATATTGAGGATTCGCGCAGGACGGGTACGGCATTGGGCCGCTTCGATTTCCGCGATTGGTCTACCCTAGGGGCGGAAGCGTTGGTCAAGGGAGGATTCGAAGTTAGCGGACAGAGTATCGTTGCGGAGTTTCGGCTCTTTGATGTTTATCGAAGAAGGCAGATCGTTGGGAAAAGGTACACGGCAGAGATCAAGGATTTTCGCAGGATATCACACAAGTTCGTTGACGAGATCATTTATCAATTTACCGGTGAGAGAGGGGTCTTCGACACGAGAATCGCCTATGTCTCCACCGGGGGCGGGCGATTTAAGGAAATCTATGTGGCCCACATGGATGGGACTGAAAGAGTTCAGTTGACGAAAAACCGCACCATTAACCTCTCTCCCTCTTGGTCCCCCAACGGCCGTACGTTACTTTATACTTCCTTTAAAGAGGGAAAGCCTAGAGTTTACCAGCGTGATCTCTCCTCCGGTAAGGATTCGATGTTTTCCTCTCGTACAGGCCTCAATCTGGGTGGAAGCTGGTCTTCCGATGGGAAAACCATCGCCCTCTCTCTCGAACGGCGTGGTAACGTTGATGTCTACCTACTGGATCAATTGGGGAAAATTGTGAGGAGGCTGACTAAGAATTCTGGCATCGATGTGTCTCCTTCCTGGTCTCCCAACGGGGACCGATTGGTTTTTGTCTCTAATCGAAGCGGTAGCCCTCAACTCTATATTAAGGATCTTTCCGGCGGGGAAACCAAGCGTCTGACCTACACGGGCGGATATAACACCTCCCCTGAGTGGTCGTCCAAGGGGGATAAGATCGCCTATACGGGACGGTCGGGTGGTCGCTTTAATATTTTTACCATTGCCGCGAAGGGTGGAGACCCGCAGATGTTGACTTCGAATTCGGGTGATAATGAGGACCCATCCTGGTCCCCTGACGGGAGATACATCGTTTTTAGCTCCAATAGGAATGGTCGGTACAATCTTTACCTCATGCGAGCCACGGGTGAGAATCAACGAAGATTGACAGTTTCGCCAGGAGATGATACAAATCCTTCGTGGTCCCCTCGATTGGATTAGGAGATTTTTAGGTAAGGAGGAAATGATGGGTAAACAGTTGATCTCCCCTCTAAACAGTCTCATCCTAGCGAGTTTTGTCTTTCTTATGGGGTGCTCACTCACTCCCGCAAGTAAGCCTGTGGCTTCCTCTCAGCGACCCGGCGGCACGGGTCAAGATCAAGGTTCTTCGACTGGCATGCGAAGTGGGCAGGTGACGGAAACGGCCCAGTCTTCGAGTCTTGAGGCCTTCCGTAGAGGTCAGGAGATTCCTTCGGCTTCGCGCAGGAGCGCAGGCAGCCCGCTAAAGGACATCTACTTTGACTTCGATCGTTATTCCCTTCAGCCAGAGGCACGTCAAACTCTTAAGGCCAATGCAAGTTGGTTGAAGACGAATCCATCTGGGCGAATTGAGATTGAGGGTCACGCCGATGAACGGGGAACCAATGAATATAACTTGGCACTCGGCGCCAGGAGGGCACAGACCATAAAGGATTACTTGTCCACCCTAGGGATCACCTCAGACCGGTTGTCGACTATAAGTTACGGCGAGGAGTTGCCGGTTTGCAAGGGGCCAGGGGAATCATGCTGGCAGAAGAACCGGCGCGCCCATTTCGTCATCATCTCCTTAGGGCCCTCCTCCTAAGTCTTTATCTTAGTGAATCTCCGTCGTGTGAACCTTCTTGGTCGTGTTTACCCCGAACCACCTGTCGAGAGCCTCCCCTTCGAGAGCCTCAGGGCCGTGAGCTTGTCGAACCAGGAGGTCGAACGACAGAACGCCCCATGCGTAAGCGCCGATCCGAAAAAAACACGCAGGATACGACTCCAAAAGCTAACCTTTTTGATCATCCACTGAATATGAGATGGAAGCAATGCGCGGCATTAAAAGTTACGGATTGGGGTAAGCGCGGCGATGACCCTGTGGAATATAATCGACGGTCAAGGTATCCCATCTCTACCATGACGTTTTTCCACGAGGTGAATGTTCCGGGCTCTCTGCAACCCTGTGGAGTAACCTCTCGACTGACTCCGCCCATGTCAGTCGTGGATAATACTCCACGGGGCAAAGCCACGGGCGTGAGCCCGTGGTACGGGGTTTACATGAACTGGCTTCCTCCCATTTTTATTGCGTTTGCCGGTATGATGCTGTCGGCCTGTGTTACCCCTCAAGAGCTAACCGTTGTTGACAGGGAACAGCAGAAGCTGCGGTTTGACAGCGCTCAATTCCGTAAGGAGCTTGATGGTATCCGGATACACTTGGCCGATACCCAGGCTACCCTCCAGGAAATACAGGGCCAGCTGAACGCGTTGACAGAGAAGCAGGCGGAAGTCCGTTATCAGATGGACCGTCGGTTCGGCAATTCGGCTCGCGAGGGGGATCAAAAGGTCAAAGAGTTGGAAATCCTCGTAACGAGGATGACCGATGAGCTTAGGGCGCAGGGTACACTGCTGAAGGCTCGCGAAGAAGAATTCCGAGTCCTACGCGAGGCTGTTTTTCGGGCCACAGGAGGGAGGCCATCATTGGCCTCTTTGGGGACGAGCGAGTCCGTTGGTACAGGGGTAAAACCCAGTCAGCCAGGTCAAGTTGACGCAGTGCGCTTGGCGTATGAGGAAGCCTGGAAGTCTTTGGAGCGAAAGAATTACCGAGAAGCGATTGCCCGATTAAACGAGTTTTTGAAGAAGCATCCACAGAGCGAATTTGCCGACAACGCCCAGTATTGGATAGGAGAAAGCTATTACGCATTAAAGAAATTCGATCAGGCTATCCTTGAATTTGACGCGGTCCGGCGCAAATACCCCAGTGGAGAAAAGGTGCCGGCTGCGCTGCTCAAGCAGGGCTTTGCCTTTGCGGAACTGGGAGACAGAGTTGACGCCCGTCTGATTCTCCAGGAGCTCATCGCCCGATACCCTCGGTCGAAAGAGGCGGTGAAGGCAAAAGAGAAGGTAAAAGCCCTGGAATCGTAACCTCTCGGGGATCCTGAGTCCTAACCTCCCGTCTCTTCATAAACTTCGAGTCAGCAGTTGTCGGCAGTTCTTCGTGGAGGAAGAACCGTATGCCGAAGGGTGAACGCTTGCGTTAACCCCGATCCGACAAAAATAATCAAGGCAAATGCGATCCTAGGCTGATGATACACGAATTGCACACGTATCGCCCCCAGGTTCGTAACTACACTCATGGTAAGTTGCCGATTCATGATACAAACAGCTCTTCGCCACGCTCCAATGCTCATCAGGTCCGTTTCTCGGGCTGATTAATGTCGGATCGCGGTTAATACAACCATGGAAATCTTGCGTCATATAGAAAGCCGCAGCCCCGTAGTTCCTAGACCCATTTTGACCATGGGGAATTTTGACGGCCTTCACTTGGGCCATCAAGCCCTGTTGCGGCAAATGTCTCAAGATGCAAAGGATGTGTGTGGCTCCTCGGTGGTGCTCACCTTTGAGCCCCATCCGTTAAAGATCTTGGCTCCCACGCGGGCCCCCAAGTTGTTGTTGACCCATAAGGACAAGATGCTTCTCCTCCAATCCAAGGGAGTGGATGTGGTGGTTATTCAGGAATTCAATCCCGCCTTTGCATTGATAGAGGCCGAAGATTTTGTTCGGAGCTATCTCGTGGAGAGGCTGAAGGTGCATCGGATCTGGGTGGGGAAGGAGTTCCGCTTCGGGCGGGGAAGACGGGGGGATGTGGAGGCCTTAACCCGGTGGGGAAAGGTAAGCGGATTCGAAGTTAAGATCATTGAACCCGTCCTGGATGAAGGCCAGCGTATCAGCAGCACGCGCATTAGAGCACTAATTGAAGAGGGTGAAGTCCATCAAGTCAGCCGTTTCCTCGGACGCTGTCATTTTGTCTCGGGCCGTGTGGTCAAAGGCCATCAGAGGGGAAAGGGCCTCGGCTTTCCAACGGCCAATATCACCACACGCACGGAAGTGCTGCCGCCGGACGGTGTCTATGCCACCTTTTTCTGGGTCCAGGGCCGCCGGTGGTCGAGCATCACCAGCTTGGGGAGCAATCCTACCTTTGGAGAAGGGCCGCGGACCCTTGAGACCTATCTGTTCGATTTCGATGGAAACCTTTACGATAAGCCGGTACGGGTATCCTTTGTAAAGCGAATTCGGGAACAAAAGAAGTTCTCTTCTCCTGAACTTCTGGTTGCCCAGATGCACGAGGACGTGGAGCAGGCTAGGGAGGCCCTGCGAGGGGTCGGGACCGCCGAATCGGCGGAGTTCGGACCATAGAATTTTATGACGACCCATCGCACCATAGTCCATGGCGAACATGTGGGGATGCGATTGGATACGTTCTTGGCACATCGCTTTCTCCATTCCATGGAAGGGCCCACGTTAATGGAACGGTCCACACAAGAAGCGGAGGCCAATCTCAGTGCTCTGGTCCTAGATAAGGCAGCACCCGCCATAGATTTAAGCCGGTCTGCCGTTCAAAAGCTGATTGCTAGGGGACAGGTTACTCTCAATGGCCATAGGACCAAGGCGAGTGCGCGTCTTAAGTTGAGTGATCGTGTGGAGATTCAATGGCACCCGACCGTGGATTCAAAGATCGGTCCTGAACCTCTATACGTCCCCATTCTCCATGAGGATGATGATCTCATCGTCGTCAATAAACCCCCGGGCATGGTGGTTCATCCGGCCGCTGGGAATTCTCACGGCACCTTGGTCAACGCCCTTCTCTATCACTGTCCGAACCTGCAGGGCATCGGAGGAGAGCGACGCCCCGGAATTGTCCACAGGTTGGACAAGGACACCTCGGGTGTCATGGTTGTGGCCAAGCATGATAAACCGTTTCGTCACCTTTCCCTTCAGTTTAAAGATCGGCGAGTCATTAAAGAATATGCTGCCTTTGTGTGGGGTCGGGTGGTCCAAAAAAAGGGGGTCATTGATCGTCCCATAGGGCGCCATCGCAGCGACCGCAAGAGGATGTCCAGCTTACACTATCTCCCCCGTTCGAGAAGCGCTGTCACAGAATGGGAGACGGAGAATTCCTTCGGTCTGCCCTCGTTGCAAGGTCCGCTGTTTTGGGTGACGTGGCTGCGCGTAAGACCCCATACCGGACGGACCCATCAGATTCGCGTCCATCTTGCGGATCAAGGGTTTCCTGTGATAAGGGACCAGGTCTATGGTAGGAGGAAACAGGGAGTACCGAAAAAAGAGGACCTGGCCATCCCCGGCCTCGTTGATTTTCCGCGTCAAGCACTCCATGCTGAGAGGCTCCGTTTGATTCATCCACGAACAGGGGTTGCGCTGGAATTCACAGCTCCCTGGTTTGAGGACATGAAAGAGCTCTTAGAGCTTTTGAAACAACGATGTGTTGAGAAAACAACGGAAAAAGATTACAGGGGTTGACAAGGAGTTTGATTTTTCCTAAGATGAAATTTGTTGCCCATTCCGTGGAAGCAATCCCCCGTTAAAGTAATCATCACAGGTTCCGACATAGATATTTGATTTGAGCTTCAGAATAAAGATTCACGTCCGGAACAGAATTCTTGTCGATTTAAAATGCCGCGTCTGCCTGAATGCTCCCTACTAGACGAATAAGGCTGTCATATCATTCTTCGGGGTAGTGCGTAAATCTAACTCAGTTTGTTTGGCGGTGCGAAGGTTCCCGGACGGTTGGTGGCTATAAGGAAGTTTACCCCGTGAAATAAGGTCACGGTCTGATTATTTCACTCTCGGTAGAGGAGCTATTCCACGGGGCGAAAAGAGAGGATTTTCTATGACAAGTGCGAGAAGCCGAGCCGAAACAGAGGCTACAGATCAAAACGGGTTGAATCTGACTTCCCTTAAGAGAAAGAAGATCAGTGAGTTGGCGCTCATCGGTAAGAACTTTAGTATTGATGGCGCGGCCAATATGCGCAGGCAAGAGCTGATCTTTGCCATCCTGCAAGCGCAGACTGAGAAAAACGGATTCATATGTGGTGAGGGGGTGCTCGAGACACTTCCTGACGGCTTCGGTTTTCTCCGGGCTCCCGACTATAACTATCTCCCCGGCCCTGACGATATTTATGTCTCGCCCAGTCAGATCCGCCGCTTTGGTGTTCGCACAGGGGATGTAATTTCTGGACAAATACGACCGCCTAAGGAAGGGGAACGGTACTTTGCCTTACTCAAGGTTGAATCCATCAACTACGAAGACCCTGACAAGGCCAGGGAGAAGATTTTATTTGATAACCTCATTCCCCTTTACCCCGATGCTCGCCTGCAGCTCGAATGCATTTCGGACGAATACACAACTCGAATTACCGATCTCTTGATCCCCATTGGGAAGGGGCAGAGGGGGTTGATCGTAGCGGCTCCTAGAACTGGCAAGACCATGATGTTGCAAAACCTTGCCAAGGCCATTGCCATCAATCATGAAGAGGTGGTTCTGATTGTCCTGCTGATCGATGAGCGTCCAGAGGAAGTGACCGATATGCAGCGCTCCGTGAAAGGTGAGGTGGTGAGTTCCACCTTCGATGAACCAGCAACCCGTCACGTTCAAGTTGCCGAGATGGTGATTGAAAAGGCCAAGCGCCTAGTGGAGCATGGAAGAGACGTTGTGATTCTCTTGGACAGCATCACGCGCCTTGCCAGGGCCTACAATCAAGTGGTCCCACCGAGTGGAAAGATCCTCTCTGGTGGGGTGGACTCCAACGCATTGCACAAGCCGAAAAAGTTTTTTGGGGCGGCCCGTAATATTGAGGATGGGGGAAGCCTCACGATTATTGCTACCGCGCTTATCGATACAGGCAGCCGCATGGATGAGGTGATTTTCGAAGAGTTCAAAGGGACCGGTAACATGGAGCTTCATTTGGACCGTCGCCTCATGGACAAACGGGTATTTCCTGCAGTGGACATCAACAAGTCAGGAACCAGGAAAGAGGAACTTTTGATCCCACGGGAAGATCTCAATCGGATCTGGATCCTGCGCAAGGTGTTGTCTCAGCTGAGCGTAGTGGAAGCCATGGAGTTTTTGTTGGACAAGATCAAGGGGACCAAAAACAACAAGGAATTTCTTGATTCCATGAATCAATGAACCCGATTGCTATTGCATCCTGCTCATATCCCCTATGCCCCTTGCAGCAGCATCGAATTTTTGCTACAAGCCCAATATCACTAAGTTATTTCGTTCCTCTGCGAATGGCGGAAGAGCCCAATCTAAATCCAGATCTTGGAGTACTTTAACATGCGATGGGACGGAGTTTGCCAATCCTCGCGGGGGCCATGGGTGCAAAATGAAGAAGGGAGATCAAACTAAGACAATGGAGGGTTGGATTTTATGACCGAGGTATCCATGAAGTTGCTTTTGGAGGCTGGAGTCCACTTTGGGCATCAGACCAGTCGTTGGAACCCCAAAATGAAACCCTACATCTATGGGGCCCGTAACGGTATTCATATCGTTGACCTGCAGCAAACGGTAAAGATGTTTCACGATGTCTATGCCTTTGTCCGCGACCTAGCCGCCTCAGGAGGACAAATCCTTTTTGTAGGCACGAAGACACAAGCGCAGGATTCCATCAAAGAGGAAGCCACACGGTGCGGGATGCATTACGTTTACCACCGGTGGCTTGGAGGGACTCTCACGAATTTCCAGACAGTACGTCAGAGCATCGAGCGTCTCAAGAAAATTACTGAAATGGAAAACGATCCCAAGATCATTGAGGCCTTGACGAAAAAAGAAATGTTGGGGTTGAGCAGGGATAAAGAAAAGTTAGAACGGTTCTTGGGAGGAATCAAAGGTATGAAAAAATTGCCGGACGCCATTTTTGTGATCGATCCTAAACAAGAAGCAATTGCCGTTCGAGAGGCCAGGAAACTGGGGATCCCGGTGGTGGCCGTCATCGACACAGACTGTGACCCGGATCTGGTGGATTACAAAGTGCCGGGTAACGATGATGCCATCCGAGCCATCCGCCTCTTTTGTGCTGCCGTGGCTGACGCTATGATTGAGGGAAAAACCATCTACGAGCAAGCTGCAGCAGCTCAGGAAAAGGAAGAGACCTCGGAGCCGGCGTCAACGCCTGTGCCTGCGGAGGGCGAAGCCAGTAAGGCTCCAGCGGTGGGGGAAAGTCAGTAAAAATGGAGATCAGTGCTGCATTGGTAGGAGAGCTTCGGGAAAAGACTGGGGCTGGGATGATGGATTGTAAGAAGGCCCTGCTAGAGTCGGCGGGAGATATGGAGAAGGCGGTAGACTATCTTCGTCAGAAGGGTCTCGCCCTGGCATCACGGAAGGAGGGCAGGGCGGCCGCTGAAGGTCTTGTGGGTTCCTATATCCATGGGGGAGGTAAGATCGGCGTCTTGGTAGAAATCAACTGTGAGACGGACTTCGTGGCTCGTACCCCTGAGTTTCAAAATCTCTTAAATGATGTCGCCATGCAGATTGCTGCTGCGAATCCACGGTATATTCGGCGGGAGGATGTGCCAGAGGATGAGTTGGAGAGAGAACACCGAATCTATCACCAACAAGCGATTGAGTCGGGTAAGCCCGAAAAGTTAGTGGGCAAGATCGTGGATGGGAAGATGGAACGCTTCTATTCCGAGGTTTGCCTCTTGGAGCAGGAGTTTATTAAGGACCCTGATCGACAGGTGGGGGATCTGATCAAGGACGCTGTCTCCAGGCTCGGTGAAAATGTTCAGGTGAAGCGGTTCACGCGTTACCACATCGGGGAAGGGGTCCCAAGGTAATAGTCGAATCGAGCGGAGCATCGATGGGCAATAGGAGCCTCAAATATAAGCGTATTATTTTGAAAGTCACTGGAGAGGTTCTTGCCGGGGTACAAAAGCATGGAATTGATGGCCCGACTTTACGCGGCTTTGCCGAAGAGATTAAAGAGGTCCATGAGTTGGGGTGTGAGATAGCCTTGGTTATGGGAGGGGGAAACATCCTGCGCGGGGCCCAGGCAAGCGAGGATGGCATGGATCGTGCCAGCGCCGACTATATGGGAATGTTGGCGACGGTGATCAACAGTCTGGCCTTACAGGACGCCCTGGAAAAGATTGATGTTTCAACCCGTGTGATGTCGGCCATCGAGATGCGCCAAGTGGCCGAACCCTACATTCGTCGACGGGCAGTGCGCCACATTGAAAAGCATCGAATCGTTATCCTTGCTGGAGGAACCGGCAACCCGTATTTCACCACCGACACAACAGCAAGCCTTCGTGCCATGGAGATTGGGGCAGAAGTGATTCTTAAGGCAACCAAGGTTCAAGGCGTCTATGACGCGGACCCGCTGAAGAGTAATCAGGCCAAGCTGTATCGCGAAGTGAACCATATGGAGTTGCTCAGAAAGGAATTGAAAGTCATGGACGCAACAGCCGTGTCGCTCTGTATGGATAATCAACTCCCCATCGTGGTCTTTAATATTCTGGAAAAAGGTAATATCAAAAGGGTCATCTGCGGAGAGCGAATCGGGACGCTTGTGACCATGGAGAGCAAATGAACGAGGCCTTTTTCTCTGATTTACAAAAAGAGCTCGAGATAACGGTAACGGCCTTCCGGAAGGATCTATCAAAGGTGCGGACGGGGCGTGCCTCTACGGCCCTGTTGGAGGGAATAATGGTAGATTATTATGGGACACCGACGCCCCTGAACCAACTGGGCAATCTCTCGGTCCCAGAACCTCGCCTGCTGGTGATCCAAGCCTACGATCGAGCTGCGATGGTCAACATTGAGAAGGCAATCCTCAAAGCGGATTTAGGATTGACCCCCAACAACGATGGCAAGGTGATCCGCATCCCCATTCCCGAACTGAGTGAAGAGCGCCGGAGGGAATTGGTCAAGCACGTCAAGAAAATGGCCGAGGAATTTCGAGTCTCTGTGCGTAACCATCGACGCGTCAGGATTGACGAGCTCAAGGAGATGCAAAAAGGTAAGGAGATTACCGAAGACGATTTCAAACAGTGCCAGGAACGAGTTCAGAAAATGACCGACGAATTTATCGGACGCGTCGAGAAGGTGCTCAAAACGAAAGATGACGAGATTATGGAAGTTTGAGCCTTCTAGCTTCCTTCCCGCCCTTCCACACACAAGATGAATCTTCAGGGCTTAGACAAAAGTCGGTTGCCCAAGCATGTAGCCATTATCATGGATGGCAACGGTCGTTGGGCTAAATTGAGGGGAAAGAGTCGAATCGAGGGTCACAGGAGAGGAAAATCCTCGGTTCGAGCGGTCGTGGAATTGAGCCGCAAGTTAGGAATCTCCTACCTTTCTTTGTATGCCTTTTCAGCCGAAAATTGGCAACGCCCTAGAGAGGAAGTGGGGGCGTTGATGGGGCTACTGGAACGTTACCTTGCTGATGAACAGGAAAGAATGATGCGGAACGGTATTCGGCTTCTGGCCATTGGCGAGCGTGATCGACTCCCAGCTTCGGTACGACAGGTTTTGGACACCATCATTGAGAGAACCAAGGACAACACCATGATTACGGTCATCCTGGCATTGAGTTATAGCGGGCGGGACGATATCGTAAATATGGTCAGGAAGATCGCGCAAAAGGTGAAAGCTGGGCGTTGTGAGCCAGAGGACATTGACGAGGACATGATCTCGGCTCATACGGAGACGGGTGTGATTCCCAATCCAGATCTACTCATACGGACCAGCGGGGAGATGCGGATCAGTAATTTTTTTCTCTGGCAAATTCCTTATACGGAACTTTATATTACCCCGATACTTTGGCCTGACTTTCGAGAGACGCAGTATATTCAGGCATTGGTTGAGTTTCAGCGGCGCCGGAGGAGGTTCGGAAGGACCGATGAGCAGGAGCTCTAGGGGTTCCCTTCGAGTAGGTCCGAAGAAGGCCAGACCCCGTACCACGGAATCACGTGCGTTCGACAGGGGCCTCACGGCTGAGCCCTGGCTCTGGCGTTCCCTGTGAAGTATGGACTGCGACTCCCGAGGGGAGTTCGGAACATCCACCCCGTTCCAACTCGTCATGAGAAAACGATCTTCCCCTTTATTTGCTCGGTTGCAACGGAGTTCAGTTCCACCCTTCGATAGCCTCTCGGTCGAGCGACGCTCATGCAGGAGGCCTCTGTGGTACGGGCCAGATAATGCGGGCTAGGGTGATTACGGCCCTGCTGGGGCTGCCCCTCCTAGTCCTCTTGGTTGCCTACGGTCGCGCCTGGCATTTATTTTCTCTGTTTATATTTATTTTTACCCTAGGTGCTCTCGGGGAATATTTTTGCATGGCTTTCCCCGACCAGCGCAAGGAAAGGTTTCTGGGAATAGGCTTCGGCATTCTTTTCTCGCTGGTGGTTTTCCACCCGGAAGTTGCCGAGCCTGGGTTGTTCCTAGCACTCGTGGTGGTGGGGCTCGTTTCGAGCTATCTCTTAATTAGCGGAGACCTGGAGGATAAATATCAACACCTGGGTTGGACCCTCCTGGGAGTGTTGTACGTAGGTTTTTTATTCCCTCATTTTGTTCTTATCCATCGGGGGCCCCAGGGGGTTCAGTGGGTTTTCTGGCTGTTTCTCGTGGTATTTTTATCGGATACGGCAGCCTATGTGACAGGGATGGCCTTGGGCAAAAGAAAGTTGTATCCTCAAGTAAGCCCGGGAAAGACTGTTGAAGGGGCCATTGGCGCATTACTCATAAGCGTTGTGGTGGGGACCTTGGGCGCGCGATTTTTGCTGCCCAACCTGACCTGGTTTGCAGCGGTCTTGCTTTCCCTGGTGGTGGGGTTGCTGGCTCAAGTGGGTGATCTGGTAGAGTCATGGATCAAACGGGTGTTCTCAGTCAAAGACTCAGGACGGCTCCTACCAGGACATGGGGGGCTGTTGGATCGGATCGATAGCCTTATTTTCCCTGCTGTATTTATTGCCTATTATACGCAACACCTCTATCCATGAAGTCGA
>Ga0209980_10000685_pt1 | contig 18719 bp, 20 predicted proteins | sample CR02metaG_FD_183611 | JGI IMG/M metagenome (GOLD analysis project Ga0209980, IMG submission 183611) | Deep subsurface microbial communities from Mariana Trench to uncover new lineages of life (NeLLi) - CR02 metaG (SPAdes) (version 2) | ecosystem: Environmental > Aquatic > Marine > Ocean trench...
GCCGGGCTGCTCAAAATCAATGATGGCCTGATCCCTGTTTGCTTGATTCGCTCTGCCATAACGGGAGCGTCGCGCTGACCACGGCGGTTCAACGGACGCTCGCAGTCCTGAAGACTGGCATCCTTCCAGCTTGATTTTGCGTGTCGGAGTAGTGTAAGAGTCTTCATGTCAGGCACTGCTTACCGAACACGGGAGTTTACATCAATCCGGTTTGCAACCTCGCTTCATCGGACATCATGCTTTGATTCCATGGCGGATCAAAGACGAGTTCAACGCGCACGTCGGCAACGGTCGGAATGACGGCAATTTTCTCCTGCGCGTCCTGGACGAGGATTTCGCCCATGCCGCAACCGGGTGCGGTCAATGTCATGTCGATACTGACAGACCGCTGGCCGTCCGTGCTTGAAGACACATCCAGGCGGTAAATCAGGCCGAGATCGACAACATTGATAGGAATCTCGGGGTCGAAGCAGGTTTTCAGCTGCTGCCAGATGACGTCCTCGATGTCCTTGTCGGTGGCGTTTTCAGGGATCGCCGGGGGAGGTACCGGCTCCTTGCCCAATGCATCGGCGTCGCTGCCCGCAATTCGAAAGAGATTACCCTCGACATAGACTGTAAAGCTGCCGCCCAGAGCCTGAGTGATAAACCCACTCGTGCCCGCGCGAAGTTGCAGTTCTTCTCCCGCGGGAATGACGACTGCCCTGACGTCGCGAGACAATGAAAAGGGTTCGTTGGAATCTCCAAACATGCAGGCGCCTACTCTGTCGTCGCTGGTTGTGATTTGCGTTGGATGGCTGAATTCAGCGCATGCCAGGCGAGGGTTGCGCATTTCACTCGTGACGGAAATTCCCTGACGCCTTCAAGGGCCCTCAGCTTGCCAAGGTTGATGCCATCGCCCGCGTTATCATTGTCCGCAGACTGCACGCCGGCAAGCCGAGTGACGAGTGCCGAAAAGTACTTGAGTGCTTCGTCGGTATGCAGTCCGATGACCATGTCTGTCAGCAAAGATGCCGAGGCAACGGAGATTGCGCATCCGGATCCTTCGAAGCGGGCGTCGCTGATGCGATCGTCACCGTCGATGCGAAAATACATTTTGAGTTTGTCGCCGCATAAAGGATTGATTCCTTCAGCGGTGTGTGTTGCATCTGGCAGCTTGCCGAAGTGTCGCGGACTGCGGGCATGGTCAATTATCAGTTCCCTGTAAAGGTCCTGGAGTTCATCGCTTGTTTGAGCCAGCGACGTCATCGAGAAAATATTTCCTTAGCTCTGCCAAGACTGTCGACCAGTGCATCTACGTCCTGCCTGTTGTTGTACAGCGCGAGTGATGCGCGTGCCGTGCCTGCAATGCCGTAGAAATCCATGACCGGCATTGCGCAATGATGACCGGTGCGCACGGCGACGCCCTGGCGGTCGAGGATGGTGCCAAGATCATGTGGGTGAATGTCGTCGAGCAGGAATGATTGAACGCTGGCTTTTTGCTTCGCCGTACCGATCAATCGAATGCCATCGACCGTTTGCAGCTGCCCGGTCAGATAGGCAAGCAGCTCGCTCTCGTATTCGGCGATCCGGTCCATGCCAAGCGACTGCAGATAGTCGACTGCTGCACCGAGGCCGACCGCGCCCGAAATGTTGGGTGTCCCTGCTTCAAACTTGTACGGCAAGTCGTTATACGTCGTGCCATCGAACCTGACTTCGAGAATCATGTCTCCGCCGCCCTGGTACGGTGGCATCTTCTCCAGATGCACTTCCTTGCCGTATAAAATGCCCATGCCGGTCGGCCCGAACATCTTGTGTCCGGAAAATGCGTAAAAATCACAGTCGAGGCTCTGCACATCGACGGGCATATGCGGCACTGCCTGTGCGCCATCGAGCAAAACGGGGATTCCCCGACTACGGGCTTCTCGGATAATATCGGGTAGTGGAAGAACGGTGCCCAGCGCGTTTGAAACGTGAGCCATCGCCAGCATCTTGACGTTCTCATCGAGTTGCGCAATCAGCGTGTCCAATTCAACCTGTCCGCGCTGGTCGATTGCTGCGACCAACAATTCGGCGCCGGTCTGTTCACAGACGAGTTGCCACGGGACGATATTCGAGTGGTGTTCCAGGTGCGTAATCAGGATCTTGTCGCCGCGCTTCAGGGTCGGTCGGCAGAAGCTCTGGGCAACGAGGTTGATCGACTCCGTTGTGCCGCTGGTGTAGACCACTTCGCGCCGTGAAGCGGCGTTCACAAAAGCGCGAATCCTGTCACGGGCGCCTTCGTAGGCTTCTGTCGCCCGGTGACTCAAGGTATGCACACCACGATGAACATTGGCATGGTCGTGCCGCTGATATTCGGCAACTGTGTCGATGACTATTGCCGGTTGCTGTGAAGAGGCCGCACTGTCGAGATAGACGAGTGGATGACCGTTGACATTTTGTGTCAGCGCAGGGAAATCAGCGCGGCAGTTCGCAATATCGACGATATTGTCTTCAGCATCGCTTAGCCTGATGTGGCTCATTGGGAGTCACCGTGGATGAGTGCATCCAGGCACTGGTCTGTTTTCTGGGCGATATAGGCATGAGTCTCGGCAATCGGAGCCGCCGCTAGAATTCGGGCAGCGAATGCCCGTGTCAAAAGCTGCACCGCTGCGTCGCGGTCGAGCCCCCGAGACCGAAGATAGAAGAGGGCGGAATTGTCGAGCTGGCCAACCGTCGCACCGTGGGCGCATTTCACGTCCTCGGCGTAGATCTCCAGCTCCGGTTTGGTATCGATTTCTGCTGTCTCCGACAACAGCAGATTGTGGTTCGACTGCTCGGCGTCAGTACCATCCGCACCTTTATGGACGATCGCCTTGCCATTGAAGACACATCGGGAACGACCGCCCAGTATGCCGCGATACTCTTCCCGGCTCTGCGACGGGCCGACACGGTGATCGATGCGTGTATGGTTGTCGATATGTTGCTTACCGGAGGCAAGGTAGAGGCCATTCAGATTGACTGATGCGCCCGGCTCCATGATATTGACTGCTACATCGTTCCTGATCAGTGAGCCGCCGAAATCGAAGCTCGCGTAGTCGAAATATGCATCGCGCCGTAAATCTGCGATGAGCTTTCCGACCTGCATGTGACTATCCGCTCTTTCCTGTATGCGCACGAAGCCGACCCGGGCACCGTCCGCGACACGCAGTTGTATGACCGTATTCGCAAACTGTGGATCGGATCCGACCGATACATGAGCTTCGATAATGTCGATCGTTGCGCCGGCGTCAACATCGATGATGAGCCGTGCCTGGCTAAGGTCGCCTTGTGCTGCCTCATCAACGAACAGAAAGGCGAGCGGCTTCGACGGATTGGCAGACGGCTGAACCCTCACTCGTAGTCCGTCCTGCAATAACGCTGCGTTAAAGCTCGTCATCGGATCATTGGCAATGATTGCTGCGACGTCGCCGTTTTGGCTGAGCTTCGTGATGCTGACGCCGTTTGACCGCAGGTCATTCGCGCCAGGCATGGTATCGACGGTAGCGATGCCATTCGCGACGACGATCCAGTATGCATCGATGCTTTCAGTGATCGCTTTGACAGCCTCTTCGGCAGCGGCAGTCAAGTTCGACTCGGGTGAGGCAACAATATCGTTGCCCAACCAGGTATTACTGAGTTCAACGGCGCGGCGGAGGTTCGTGTACTTCCAGTCTTCGTCGCTGACCGTCGGGAAGCCGGATGTCGCAAAGTGCGCCAATGCCGCTTTGCGTGCTGGCGTCAACGCGTCTTCAGGCATTCGCCTGACGGCTGCCTCAAGCAGCTCATGCGCGATCGCGATCATGCGATTGCTGCCTCCCGTACCCAGTCGTAGCCTTTGTCTTCGAGTTGCTGCGCAAGCGTCTTGTCGCCCGAACGAACGATCCGGCCCTCGGACAGCACATGAACAAAGTCGGGTTCGACATAGTCGAGGAGGCGCTGATAGTGGGTAATCACTATGATCGCCCGGTCCGGGCTCCGCATGGCATTGATACCCTTGGCGACTGCCTTCAGCGCGTCGATATCGAGACCGGAGTCGGTTTCATCGAGGATTGCAAGCCGTGGCTCCAGCATCACCATCTGCAAAATCTCGTTGCGTTTCTTTTCACCGCCGGAAAAACCTTCATTTACGCCGCGGTTCAGGAAACTCGGATCTATGTCGAGATCCTTCATTTTTTCGCGGGCGAGTTGCAGGAACTCGAAGGCATCGACTTCGCTCTGCCCCTCGTGTCTGCGTTTTGCGTTAATCGCCGCCTTCAGAAGATATGCGTTATTCACGCCCGGAATTTCGACCGGATACTGGAAGCCGAGAAACACGCCCGTTCTGGCGCGTTCCTCAGGCGTGAGTTCGAGGAGATCCTGTCCATCGTATTGCACGGTGCCATCCGTGACGACGTAATCATCGTGGCCGGCAATCACCAGCGCGAGCGTGCTCTTCCCGGAGCCGTTCGGTCCCATGATCGCATGCACTTCGCCCGCATTGACCTTTAGCGAAAGTCCTTTGAGGATCTCTGCGTCACCAACTGTAGTTTTGAGGTTGTTTATTTCAAGCATATTCATCTTTGTTGGACCACTAGCCAACGGCGCCTTCGAGGCTGACGTTGAGCAAATTCTGTGCTTCGACGGCAAATTCCATCGGCAGCTGTTTAAATACGTCTTTACAAAAGCCGTTAACGATCATGTTGACGGCATCCTCCTCCGAGATGCCGCGCTGGCGGCAGTAAAACAACTGATCCTCGGAAATCTTCGAGGTCGTAGCTTCGTGTTCGATTATTGCGGTCGCATTCTTCACTTCCATATAAGGGAACGTGTGGGCGCCACAGTCTTTGCCGATCAAGAGTGAATCACATCGCGTGTAATTACGCGCGTCTTTCGCCTGCGGCATGATTCTCACAAGCCCTCTGTAAGCACTTTGTGCACGACCGGCCGAGATTCCTTTCGCAACAATCGTGCTTCTCGTGTTGCGACCGATGTGAATCATCTTCGTGCCGGTATCCGCTTGCTGCATGTTGTTGACAACGGCAACCGAATAAAACTCACCAACTGAATTTTCGCCGCGCAGAATGCAGCTCGGATATTTCCAGGTGATTGCCGAGCCGGTTTCAACCTGAGTCCAGGAAATCTTCGAGTTGTCGCCGCGGCAGTCGCCTCGCTTGGTCACAAAGTTGTAAATGCCGCCAATGCCGTTCTCGTCGCCCGGATACCAGTTTTGCACGGTCGAGTACTTGATCTGGGCATCTTTCAGCGCGACCAGCTCGACCACTGCGGCATGTAGCTGGTTCTCGTCCCGCATCGGCGCAGTGCATCCTTCGAGGTAGCTGACGTAGCTACCCTCATCGGCGATGATCAGCGTCCTCTCGAACTGGCCCGTATTGGCGGCGTTGATCCGGAAATAAGTCGACAGTTCCATCGGGCAGCGGACGCCTTTCGGCACATAGACAAAGGAACCGTCGCTGAAGACTGCAGAGTTCAACGTGGCGTAGAAATTGTCGCGGTACGGAACGACCGAACCGAGATACTTCCTGATCAGGTCGGGATGGTTGGTAACGGCTTCCGAAAACGGACAAAAAATAACGCCGGCCTCGAACAGTTTATCCTTGAAGGTCGTTGCGACCGAGACGCTGTCGAACACCGCATCTACTGCTACGCCTGCAAGTTTGGCGCGCTCGTGCAACGGAATACCGAGTTTTTCATATGTCTCGAGCAGCTTCGGGTCGACGTCGTCCAGGCTTTTCGGGCGATCTTCATCCGATATCGGCGCAGAGAAATAGGAGATCTTCTGAAAATCGATTTTGGGGTAGTGCACATGCGCCCAGGCCGGTTCCTGCATCGTCAGCCAGTGGCGATACGCTTTGAGACGCCATTCGAGCATGAACTCCGGCTCGTCTTTCTTTGCGGAAATCGCGCGGACGATATCCTCATCCAGCCCGGGAGGCAGGCTGTCCGATTCGATGTCAGTAACGAATCCGTGCTCGTAACGACGATTGACCAGAGACTCTATGTCATTCCTCTCGGTGGACATTTCCTAAGGCCTCCTGCCAACGTTGATCGGGATGCCGCCCAGGTTGAAACGCGGCACCGGGCTGTTGATGCGTTGCAGGTCGGCGAGACTTATGTCGTCAAGCGCGCGCCGAATCGCGAGGTTGATGCGCTGCCAGGCGTTACCGACGTTGCAAATCGGCTCATAATCGCAATGACTATTGCTTGCACTGCACTCGGTTATCGAGATCGGACCCTCCAGCGCGTCAATGACTTCGGCGGCGCTGATTTGCCGTGACTGTCTGGCCAGGCAGTAGCCGCCATGCGCACCGCGTGTCGATGTCACCAACTCTGCTTTCGCCAGCGCTTTCAATAGCTTGCTGACAGTCGGCAGTGCGAGGCCGCTGGCCTCGGCGACCTCGGCCGCGCTGACGCAGCTCGAGCCCTTGTTGGGCAGGTGGGCCAGCACGACCGTGCCGTAATCGGTCAATCTGCTCATCCGTAACATGGCGATGTTCCATTTGGAGGAAAGGGGACTATTTTAGTCCTATTTAGGGTTTCTGGCCAGCCGCGAGACAGAATTTTTCTGCGTTCCCGGATTCGTTGACCAGTGGCAAACCGGGGCTGAATATTTGCTATCCTAACGTTGTCGCCGATTTGCACCGGATGCGGGTCTCAAACCGGGTCCGGACATAAGAAATAACGAAGACGATAATCTGGAGAAAACTCAGTGAACGTGAATGAACTAAATTCCGTGGCGAACGGAATGCTTGGAAATGGCAAAGGAATTCTGGCCGCCGATGAGAGTTCTCCGACGATCAAGAAGCGATTCGACTCGATCGACGCGGAATCAACCGAAGAAAACCGGCGGCGCTACCGGGAAATGCTGTTCACCACTGCCGGCGTCGCCGACTACATCGGTGGAGTCATTTTGTTTGACGAGACGATTCGTCAGAACACGACTGACGGAGTGCTGTTTCCGCAATATCTCAGCGATCGGGGCATGATCCCCGGCATCAAGGTCGACAAAGGCGCTAAAGCACTGGCCGGATTCCCCGGCGAGACCGTCACGGAAGGCCTCGATGGCCTGCGGGAGCGCCTCGAAGAATACGCTGACCTGGGTGCGAAATTCGCGAAGTGGCGGGCGGTTATCCATATCGGCGACGGCATTCCCAGCGATTATTGCATCAGTGCAAATGCCCATGCGCTTGCCCGTTACGCGGCCTTGTGCCAGGAAGCCGGCATCGTGCCGATCGTTGAACCCGAAGTGCTGATGGACGGCGACCACAGCATCGAGCGATGCGAGGAAGTCACTGTGGCGACGCTGGACGTCGTTTTCGCGGAGCAGAAGGCTCATCGTGTCGCGCTCGAGGGCATTGTGCTTAAACCTAACATGGTGATCTCCGGTACCGCCGCAGCGAACCGTGCCGGCCCTCAGGAGGTTGCCGAAGCAACGCTGCGCTGCCTGAAGGCAACGGTGCCGGCCGAAGTTCCCGGGATTGCGTTTCTGTCCGGCGGACAGACCGCAGAAGAGGCGACCGAACACCTGGGGCTTATGAACCAGATGGGCGAGCTGCCCTGGGAGCTGTCATTCTCCTATGGCAGGGCGCTACAGGCGCCGGCATTGGACGCCTGGCGCGGCGACGAAGCGAACTTTGCGGCCGGACAGGAGGCCCTGTTCAAGAGGGCCAGACTGAACAGCCTTGCTCGTCTTGGCAAGTATGCGGTCGCTATGGAATCGGCAGCATAATCGTGTTTGCCGCCAAATGAATGATGCGACCGACAATCTGATAGAGATACGCGATCTCGACTACACGCGCGGGCGGCGACAGATATTCAGGGGGCTGAATATCACGATCAAGCGCGGGCAGATTACCGCCATCATGGGTCCCAGCGGCACCGGCAAGACGACGCTCCTGAACCTGATTACCCGTCAATTGCGGCCGGATCGCGGCAGTATTGTCGTCGACGGTATCAACATTTCGGCGTTGAACCAGAAGGAGCTGTACCGGTTCCGCCGCCGCTTCGGCATGCTGTTCCAGAATGGTGCGTTGCTGACAGACCTCAGTGTCTTCGAAAACGTCGCGTTCCCGTTACGGGAACATACGAAACTGCCGAACAGGCTGATCCGTCACATTGTGCTGACAAAGCTGCATGCGGTCGGACTGCGTGGTGCCGCCGACATGATGCCGTCCGAATTATCCGGTGGCATGGCGCGCCGCATTGCGCTCGCCCGGGCGATGGTGATGGACCCGGATATCCTCATCTACGACGAGCCGTTTGTCGGGCTGGATCCGATATCGATGGGTGTGATTGTCAGACTGGTCCGGCAGATGAACGACGCTCTCGGTATCTCCAGTATTCTGGTCAGTCACGACGTACAGGAAATCGCTGCAGTCGCTGATTGCAGTTATCTGATAGCGGACGGCAAAGTGGCTGCCTCGGGCAGCCCGGACGAACTCAGCAACACCAGTTCCGAAGTGGTCAAGCAGTTTATGCACGGCATGGCAGACGGTCCGGTCGCGTTTCATTACGCAGCGCCGAATTATGCCGAGCAACTACTCGGCCGGGATGTAGAGTAAGTCCCGATGTTCAGGGAACTCTATTACACGTTCGTAGAGTTCCTGCGCACGTTTGGTGCGCTACAGCTGTTTTTTCTGCGCCTGCTCAGCCACTCGCCCTACATCATCGTGCGACGCTTCAGCCTGGTCGTGCACCAGGTGCATAATGCCGGCGCCCTGTCGCTCGTTATCATCATGGTCTGTGGTCTGTTCGTCGGCGGCGTGCTGGGCCTGCAGGGTTACTCGAACCTGTCGAAGTTCAATGCAGAAGATGCGGTCGGCGCCGTCGCCGCCCTGGGTCTGATAAAGGAGCTCGGCCCTGTCATTACAGCGCTGTTGTTTTCCGGTCGTGCCGGAACGGCACTTGCCGCGGAGATCGGTCTGATGAAAGCAACCGATCAGTTGTCGGCAATGGAGATGATGGCCATCAGTCCGATGCAAAGGGTGCTCGTACCCCGATTCCTCGGCGGCGTGATCTCGATGCCGCTGCTCGCTGCCGTCTTCACTGTGGTCGGCTTGTTTGGTGCCCATCTGGTTGGTGTGACCCTGTTGGGCGTTGACGCCGGGGCATTCTGGGCACAGATGCAAAACGCCGTTGAACCTGGGGACGTCTATGAAGGCATTATCAAGAGTACCGTGTTCGGCGTGGTCGCGAGTCTGCTGGCGGTCTGGGAAGGCTATAATGCGATTCCAACGGCAGAAGGTGTTGGCAGGGCCACGACACGAACCGTCGTTATCACGGCAATCTCGATACTTATACTGGATTTCATGATTACGGCAATTTCCATCTGAGGTAAGCAATGCAACAAACGCGAGCAGTTGAATTCGGAACCGGGCTTTTCGTCCTGCTGGGCCTCGCTGCCCTTTTTTTCCTGACGACTCAAACGACCGGGAACAATGCGTTTTCAAGTGGTGAGACTTACGAGGTCCAAGCCTACTTTGAAAATGTTGGCAGTCTGAAAAACCGCGCGCCGGTGTCAATGTCCGGTGTGACGATTGGCCGCGTAACAGCGGTTGAATTCGACCCTGTCAGCCTGGAAGCCAGGGTCACTTTCGTTATCGACCAGAAATATGACCAGATACCTGATGATACCGATGCTGCCATCCTGACTTCCGGGTTGCTGGGCAGCCAGTATATCGGCCTTCAGGCCGGAGGCTCTGAGACCTACCTGGAGGACGGCAGCGAAATCGATTTGCCGTTCACGCAGTCGGCGATCGTGCTTGAGAACCTGATCAGCAAATATCTGTTCAGCGCCGGAGGAGAGGACGACGATGAATAAGGTAGCAAGCGGGAGATCTGTTGTGCAGAGTCTGCTCTTGATAGTCATTACCTGTCTTGTTTCGCTGACCGCCCAGGCTGAGTCACCGAACGCCGTGATTGAGGAGGCGGCAAAGCTGCTCAACCAGGCTGTCGAAGGCCGTCAGAATGAACTCGCAGAAGACAAAGAGGCGCTTTATGCGCTGATCGACGAGATTCTGTTACCGAGATTCGACCGGCGATATGCGGCGCAGCTGGTACTCGCAAGGCATTGGCGAACCGCCGGCGAGGAGGACCGCGAGCAGTTCATCAACGCCTTTTACAATCACTTGATGCATATGTATGCCGAGGCCGTCCTGGACTTCGATCTGGCCAATCTGGAGGTGTTGCCATTTCGCGGCGACGCCACGAAAAAGCGCACAACGGTCAAGACGATCGTAGTACTCGATGACGGAACCAGAGTGCCCGTGAATTACGGCATGGTGAAGCGTGAAACAGGATGGCTCATGTTCGATGTGACGATCGAAGGTATCTCCTACGTTCGAAACTTCAAGGCTGAAGTGAATGTGGAGATTCAGGCCGAGGGTCTGGATGGTGTCATCAGGCGTCTCGAGGGCCATTCAGGCTAAGGCGTTGCGGAATGAGCATATTCGTGCTTCAGGATCACGGCGGCGGCCGCTTTTCACTGAGCGGTCGCATGACATTCGATACCGCGGGCCAGATATTGCGCGAAAGCGAGATCCCGTTTGAGGAACATACGCGTATCGAAGTCGACTTGTCGGGCGTTGACGAAACCGACTCAGCCGGTCTTGCTTTATTGCTCGAGTGGATTACCTGGGCCAATCATACGGTTCGCGAGATTCGCTTTACCGACATGCCTGAAAAAATAAGTGCGATCGCCAGGACCACCGAAGTCGAACATCTGCTGCGCCGCGGCGAACGCTGGGCAGGCTTCATTGATGCGCCCGGGCCCTAGCGGTCCATCAGTATAGCCTTGTTGGCCACCAGACCGATCCTGCGCAGCAAAGACGAAACAACCGGGCTCTTACTCCTCCTCCGGAAACTCTTCTTCCTCGTCCAGAAACTCCTCGTAGAAATCGTCGTCTTCCGGCGGATCTCCGTCATAAATCAGATACCGGCGATGTTGCAGATACGCTTCCCGTAACGCGATGTATGGATCATAGGCGGCCCTGATTACCGCGCTGCCGGGTAGCAAGCGTGCCCGAACATCGATTAATCGAACCAAATAGACTTTGTCCCGGACAGATGCATTGTCGTAGTAAAGCAACGGGTCGGCGAGAAAATTCAAAGGGATCATGGTTGCATCGCGCAGTGTTCTCGGACCGAAGAAAGGAATGATGACAAACGGTCCATCAGGCACGCCCCAAACGGCGAGGGTCTGGCCAAAGTCTTCAATTTCAACGTCGATCCCAGCGTCTGCCGCAACATCCATCAACCCGCCAATACCGAAGGTGGTGTTCATCACAAAGCGGCCGGTTTGCTTGAATCCGGAACCGATCTTGCCTTGCAGGAAATTATTAATGATGTGCAGCGGTGCCCGGAGGTTTCGAGAGAAGTTGCCGACGCCGCGCCGCATAAATGCCGGAACGACTTTCTGGTAGCCTTTTGCCAGGAGTCTCAAAGAGACTCCGTCGACGGCAGCGTTAAAGGTGTGAATCGGCCGGTTCAGGGGTTCCCAGGGATCAGCAGGAGATCGTGCGGGCTTTGAACCATCCGCGGTCGGCTGCGTTGCGCAGGCACCGAGTTGCAGGCAGACAAGTGCCGCCAAAACAAGACCAGCCAGGCGATCAACAGAGTCGGGCATTATTCTGCCTCTTTTCCTAACGAGCTTACAGGAAATCCCGTCTTCGGGCGAACAGTGAGTCTGTATGCAAGCTGGTTCAGGATCTGCTTCGCTGCAGCTGTTCTTCGCTCATATACTCATGCAGAAAGTCGATGCGAGCCTCAAAACGAATGCGTTGAATCTCCTGCAAGTCGGGCACGCGCAATGCCCGGCGCAGAAAATCCACGCCGCCCACCAGATCGCCAATCATGATCCGGTATTCAGACATGTAGTAATGCGCTTCCGCGATATCGCCGGCTTTGTTGGCCGCGCGTGCGATGAGCCGCACCTGTTCCGGGGTAGGCGGGACGTTGTTCAGCAGGTCCAGCAGGATTTCGTGAGCAGTTTTTGCATCGCCCAGTTGCAACAGCGCTTCGGCGTAGTGAACGACGAGAGGCACATTCCTGGGGAACAGTTCCTTGGCGCGCTCAAATGAGGCCACGGCATCCCGAGTCCGCTCCAGCGCCAGTTCGGACTGCGCCAGGCCGATGTGGTAGGCAATGACTTCCTGATCATTATCAACGAGTTCTTCGAAGATGCGGTTGGCTTCCAAATGCCTGCCGGCTCTCGTGTATGCCACGGCCCGCCCGTAGCGTTCCGCGACCGACTGATTTTCGTAACTCTCGCGTTCGAAATATCTGATGGCTTCTTCCGCCGTATCCATGCGCTGAACGATCAGGCGACTGCGTGCGATCCCGTAATTGACGGTGTCGGACGTATGTACCGGCGCGTAATCCCGCGCACGTCCGCGAGCCTCTGCAATTCTTGCGCTGCTGACCGGGTGTGTTCTGAGAAAATCAGGCCCCCGTGACTCCGGGGGCCTGCCGCCGCGGGAGATCACCTCGAAGAAAGACGCCATGCCCTGTGGATCGAATCCGGCCTCCGCGAGTGCGGTAATGCCAACCCGGTCTGCCTCGTATTCATTGCTGCGAGTGAAGTTAATCTGTTGCTGGGCCGCGGTGCCCTGGGCAACGGCTATCGCCCCCTGGATGGCATCGCCGCTTGCCCCGGCCACCGCACCCGCGAGGACGGCGCCCAGCATGATTGCTGTCGTTAAAATACTCTGGCGCGAATTCGCGTGAATCGCTCTTGCAATATGCCTCTGCGTGACGTGAGCGACTTCGTGCGCCAGCACCCCGGCCAGCTCGTCTTCGCTTCGCGTTGCTTCGAGAAGGCCCGTATGCACGCCGATGTAGCCGCCGGGCAGGGCGAAGGCATTAATGTTCGGGTCATCGATCACGAAGAATGTGAATGTGTGAACGCCGTCATTGGCCTGGGCGGAAATGCGATGACCGATATCGTTGATGTATTCGGTGATCTGCGGGTCTTCAACGAGCTGTCCGCTGGCGCGAATCTGCTGCATGATCGATCGGCCGATCTGTGCCTCGGTATTCTTCGACAGGGTGGCGTTCGCCGGGCTGCCGAGATCAGGCAGATTGACTTCTGTCGCGCCGGCGAAAAATGCCAGAAAAGCCGTTAGCGCAAGCAGCAGCAACTGACTGAGACGACGTTGGATTTCAGGGTGTTTGCGAAATGGCATATTAGATCCGACTACAAGCCTTGCAGGCTGTTCCCAATAATACCTGTTGTAGTGGCAATAAAATGGGCAAAATCAGCACCGGCCGGGCGTCGTCTTGACATAAACCATTGAATCCGAAACAAATCCCCGCTTAACAATTCTTGACGGCCTCGAGTACTTCGGCCGCATGGCCTTTGACCTTGACCTTACGCCATTCCTCCCTGAGCTTACCGCGCTCATCGATCAGAAATGTGCTGCGCTCGATCCCCATAAACTTGCGGCCATACAGAGTCTTCTCCTTGATGACATCGAACTTTCTGCACAGCACCTCATCGGGGTCGGAGAGCAATTCGAACGGAAACTTCTGCTTCGCCTTGAATTTCTCGTGTGAGGCGAGGCTGTCGCGGGACACGCCAAGAATCACCGCGCTCTGGCGTTTGAATTTTGCATGAAGATCGCGAAAGTCCTGCCCTTCGGTGGTACAGCCCGGCGTGCTGTCCTTCGGATAAAAGTAGATCACGACTTTCTTGCCCCTCAACGACTTCAGATGAATCGTTTGGTCACCTGTTGCCGGGCACTTGAAATCGGGGGCTTGTCGCATGAGCGTAGGAGCAGCCACATTTTCCTCCTGATATTTGTTGGACTCTCAAGACTTGATGGGTTCCAGAATCGAATCGAGATTTTCGTGATCACAGAACTCCATAAATTCATCCCTTAACTGCGACAGGTTCACTGATCCCGGGACATTGATGCTTATCTGAACTGCAAACATCGGCGCACCGGTGTGTGCGGCGGCGTAGCGCCTTGTTGCCAGATCGGCGATCTCAATGTCGCGGGCTGCGAAGAAATCGGCGAGGCCGTGTACGACGCCGGAATGGTCCAGGCAGACAACGTCGACGGCGTACGGCATGCAATCCTTTCTGCTCGTCGGCTGCCCCGTTTTTGTGAGGTTGATTGTCAGCGAGCCGTCCTCGGTCAGTTGGTCGAGGCCGGACTCGAGCTTGGTCAGTGTGTGCCAGTTGCCCGAAATCAGCAGCAGCATGGCGAATTCCGCGCCAAGCGCCGTCATGCGGCTCTCCTCGATGTTGCCGCCACAGTCCAGGATGACTTTGGAGATCTCCTGCACTATTCCTTTTCTGTCCGTCCCTATTACTGATAAAACAATAAGTTGTGTCATGTATCAAGAATCTACTTTCAATGATTTCGAGGCTTGTTGTGTTTCCCGGCGCGCCAAACACCTGCCGGCATCGTTGCTTGCCACGGTTGCATGCGAACAGTAGCATTGCCGCCTTATTTGTGGCGAGGAGAACCCGTGTTCAAGGGCAGCCTGATCGCGTTGGCAACCCCTTTCGATGTCGATAATCGAGTGGATTATACGGCGCTGGAAAGGCTCATCGAGTTTCATGTCAGTGAGGGTAGCGAGGGACTGGTTATCGCTGGTACGACGGGCGAATCAGCAACGCTTGATAAATCCGAGCACACCGAGCTTATTGGCAAGGCCGTTGAAATCGTGAACGGCCGCTTGCCGGTGATTGCGGGCACGGGTTCGAATTCGACGGCGCAAACGATCCAGTTGTCTGTGGATGTCGGCAAACTGCGTATTGATGCCTATCTGCTGGTGGCGCCCTATTACAACAAGCCGATGCAGGAGGGCATTTACCAGCACTTTTCCACGATTGCGGATGCTGTCGATAAGCCCGTAATGCTTTACAACGTCCCTGGTCGAACCGTCACCGACATTCTTCCCGAGACCGTTGCAAGACTCGCTGCGCATCCGAATATTTTCGGCATCAAGGAAGCAACCGGCGATATGCAACGATTGAGTCAGATTCAACAGCTGGTGCCTGAAGATTTCATGCTCTACAGCGGCGACGATTTCACCGCACTGGAATTTATCGAAAACGGCGGCAATGGTGTGGTTACGGTTAGCGGCAATGTCGCCCCACGGCTGATGGCGGACATGTGTCGGGCGGCCCTGGCGGGCGAGCGCGAAAAAGCGAAACAACTGGATGACAAACTGCAACCACTGAACAAAGCGTTGTTTCTCGAGTCAAACCCGATTCCGGTGAAATGGGGGCTCGCCGAGATGGGTCTGATTTCACCGGGAATTCGCTTACCATTGACACCCTACGCCGAGGAATACCACGCAGAAATGAGGCAGGCAATGGCGAACGCGGGGATCGCCCTGTGAGATCGACAAATGACATCATCAAAGTGTTGGTGCTTCTGGCAGGCATGTCATTACTGACGGCCTGCGGGGGGTCGCCGACATGCGAAACGGAAGGGCGGTACCGCTTGAGTCAGAGTGGGCAGCGGATTGAAGCACCGGATGACCTGGACGATCTGCAGTCCCACAAGGAAATGACAATTCCCCAACCCTCACCGCGCCCGCCACGAGCAGATGCGGACCGCTGTTTGGAAGCGCCACCTGGGTTATCGTCAGAGTAGCGACTAAAATAGTACGACAGTACAGAATCCAGGAGAGGTGGCCGAGCGGTCGAAGGCGCTTGCTTGGAAAGCAAGTGTACGGTAACTCCGTACCGCGGGTTCGAATCCCGCCCTCTCCGCCATTTTTTTATAATTCGGTCAATTATAGATCATTCTTAATTAACCCAATAAAAAAGCCAACATCCAGTCGAGGGTTTTTTTAGATAAATACATGCGTGATTACTGCGGGACTGTTGGTTATTTGGTGATGCCAATCCAATTCGACCACGCAAAGATCAAGCAAGCGCGGCTGAATTAAGAGCAACTCCTAGACGCTAAGAGCCTTGCAGGGAGCCACTGGCCGGTCAGTCAATGAGTTTCTTTTTTGACACGGTGTCAAGCACCCCCATGAGTCGCCGTTTTGCCTTGTGTTTTCTTCGTAAGCCTTCGAGCAGTCCCCGCCAGTCATCTGGACGATTATCGCGTGCGTAGACCTTTTTCATGAACCGCAGGTAGACAGCCGCCTCCTCATAAGCCTTCGGTTTGACCTGATCAATCAGGCCTTCGACGATGTCTTGCCAGATACCGAGGGCGAGGTCGGGGTGATATTTGGCCACGGCCTGCGCCACCGTCTTGTCCGTCTCGCCTCTCCACCGCTTGGTTTTGCGCAGACGTTGGTAAAGGTCGACCACGTCATCGAAACACTTTTCCAGAATGGCGATGTCAATGAGCGTCTCAAGATCGGGAAATCGTTGATAGCCGCTTCGCTTGTTTGTTGTTGGTGGCTCGACCTCGGGGGAAGGCAGGGGCCAGCCGCGTCCCTTACCCTTCCGGTCTTTGGAGCCGGGGCGCTGGCCGGTGTCGAGATAATGGAGGGCCGCTGCGCGCACAGCCGGCCAGCATTTCGCCGTCTCGGCCGCTTTGCGTAGCTCGCTGTAATCCGCACACGAGGGTCGGGCAAAGAAGTCTTGTGCACGATAGGCTGCGACCAAGTCGTATCGTCGCTCCTTTTGCGCGATTGTTCGCAGCCGCTCTTGCAGGGCTGATGCAATTCCGGGTGCGTTATCCACTGCGTGCGCATAGCCGTGAATGCACCAATGCCGGGCCCGGTCTTTCTCGCCTGCCGCCAGCAGCGTGTCGGCCAGCCGTGTGTAACACTGACATGCATCCGCCTCGTCTTCGAGCCGGGGGGTGATCCTGTCCTTCCATCCGGCGCGGCCATAGACATCGAGCAACACGATCAAGAGTCTTTCGCGCCGGTATCTGACGGAAAACTTGGTGGTTCGTGGTTTGGGCATCGCCTCAAGCCGTGCTTCGAGTGTCTTCGCCACCTCCCGCCAGTGGGCACGAGTATATCCGCGCCGCTTGAAAAGCTTTTCGGCGGCATCCAGCAGGGAAAACTCGTCCTCCAGCGTCCGGTCGATCACCCACAGCAGTTGCTCAGGTGGCGCCAGGGAGGACTGCGGCAACGCCGTCAGCACGGTTTCCAGGCAGGCGGCGATCGCCATGGCGGTTTCACCTTCGTCATCGGATTGTTCGACTTGGGCGATGCCCTTAGTCCAAAGCTCGGCGCCAATCTGGAGCACCGCATCCGCATGACCCTGGACGGCCAGTGCGCGCAGCTGTTCTTCGACGTGTGAGTAATCTGGCAGGTTTCCTTCGCCGCGCCAGTGGTTGTACCAAGCAGGCTCGGCAGTGAGATCACTGATCTCCGAACACAACGCGCGCACCACTTTGTCCACCTGGCCTCTGGCAAGCTGTTCGGTTTCGACTATGTGCTGCCTGGCCTCCGGGAATCGTCCACTTAGATCGATCAGCAGGTCAAGCAGTTCGTTCCGGCTTTTATCCTCAAGAATTTTAGAAACTTTGGTCTGCGCCTTTGTACGCCGTGGCATGCGGTCGTATGCCGGTTCATCATCCTCCCACTCGTCACCTATCCATTGTTCGTCTTCTTCCGAATCCCCGAATAGTGCGTCATAGAGATCGTTGTCCTCTTCGAGCAGGGGAATCGTCTCCTTTCTCTTTACATGTTCCGCAGCCGCCAGAATCACCGCCACCGCATGCTTGCACGGTCCCCACGAATAGGGGCAGGTGCAGAAGTATTCGCAGTCGCATTCTTCGTCGACACGGACCGAAGTGACATATCGTTCGCTGCCGGTTACCCATGCAACAAGGGCGTTGTTCTCGGTGTGGGAGAGCTGGTGGACACGCTTCACGTACGCTTTTCCCCGACTGAGAATGGTTTCTCCGGCCCAGTCGTGCAGATCATCGAAGGTCATTTTGCGCAGATTGGTATTGATGGATTTCACTTTCAACTTCTCGTTGCTCTTTCGGCGTTGTCAGAATGGCCGTGTGTCGCTCAGCTCATTCTGCCGCGCTGATTTGAACGTGCATTTCCGATCATTGTTGCCGTTTGTGCATGCCTCGTTTAGTCCGTTGCCTCTTTGACCGCGGCAACGATCTGGCCGATGGGTAAGAACATGGCGACCGGCTCAGGTCGATCTCCAAGGGACCCACTGATCAGCTCGACCGGTTTGAAGCCCAAGGGCGAATAAAAGTCGACCGCATCCGGTTTCGCATCCACCACAACACCGATACAGCCGACCCGGTTCCGCATTTCCAAGGCGAGGTCCAGCATGGCGCGTAGCAACAGCCTGCCGATGCCATGCCCCTGGAATCGTTCGTCCACGGCTAGTCGGGCAAGGCGCAGGATCGGAAGTGGATAAGCAGGCAGATGTTTGCGCAGGCTCTTCGTCAGCTTCTCCGCAACCATTTCCCCGCTGGAGACGGTGACAAAACCGGTGATGTGGTCACCTTGGACGGCAATATAGGTTGTTCCGATATGGTGTCGAAACTGATTCTGACCCGCATAGCGCTGAAAGAAACGATCGAGGTCGATATTCCCGCTACGAAATCCTGACCGGTCGTCCCGAGGCTCTAGCCGACGGACGCGAACTTCATGATCCGCGTTACTCACTGAACAGTGCAGTCAGAGCTTGCGATGGCTGATCGTCCTGGGCGATGCGTTTGGCGGTCTCGGCCATCGCCTCACCAGTCAACACCAGCCGAGATGGGATGATCAGATCCTCGGGGATCTCACGCAACGCCTGAAGGTGATGCTGTAGCGCCTTTTCGATC
>Ga0209980_10000686_pt1 | contig 18705 bp, 22 predicted proteins | sample CR02metaG_FD_183611 | JGI IMG/M metagenome (GOLD analysis project Ga0209980, IMG submission 183611) | Deep subsurface microbial communities from Mariana Trench to uncover new lineages of life (NeLLi) - CR02 metaG (SPAdes) (version 2) | ecosystem: Environmental > Aquatic > Marine > Ocean trench...
CGTGGAATCGGTGGCAGGCTTGCTATGGAATCAGTGGCAGGTTTGGCGTGGAATATACGCAGCCCGTGACGAAGAGATGGCGCGCCTGGAGAGATTCACCGCCCAAACAGTAGAACACTAAGTCCGGCAATCACAAGACCAATAATTATCCCAGTTACAAGATTCCAAGCCCGAATTTTGCTTTCATGCATACGCTGTTCGGCGGCTTGAAGTTCTGTGATTCGGTTCTGCATCGCTATTCTGAACCCGGCTCCAGGTATTGACAAGTTAACTTGCAGGCGTGGGCTAGCGCTACAGGATAGGGGTCTTAATACCCAATATGTTGATGCTAGCGCCCACTGCGCGCGCATTTTTAAGTCGAAACACGCATGAAAACCCCACATTCCGATCGCCGAACTCGTTAACTTGTCAATACCCTTTCGTCTGGTCGAACGAACCGAACTAGGCAATGTGCTGGGTGAACAGGACCTCGCAGCGTCTGGTCGGATCGCGCAACCATCAGGGGCCAAAATCGGTAAGATCCTCGGCGCCGAATTTCTGGTGCAGGTGGTGGTGACGGACTATGAAACGAATACCTCGGGCAAGGATGGCGCAGTAGGGGGCCTGCCCAGAAAGAAAGTACCGCTGTTTGGCGGCGTCAAAGCCGGCAGCAGCAGCGGACGCATCGGCCTGGTGCGCGGAAGGAAATCGGTGCCGGTCATTTGGTTATGCAGTTGTTGTTCCCGCCGGTCCAATAACGGGTTTGACCCGGCTCCCGCTGCCCGGAAGGGTCTCCAGGCCAAGAAAATCCCCAGCCCGATAGTGTTTCAGGATACAATTACGCGTTCAGCCGCTCCATTGAGACTTCGGCGTTTTGTGCCCTGACCCTCTCTTACGCGGTTTCAAACCATAAGGAGATATCGTGGGCAGGAAACTTTATGTTGGCAATTTGCCGTACTCAGCGACTGAGCAGGATCTTTTGGATAAGTTCTCGGCAAGCGGGACCGTGGAATCGGCCAAGCTGATTGCCGATCGCGATACGGGTCGGAGCAAGGGCTTTGGTTTTGTCGAAATGGCGAGTGATGCCGAAGCTCAGGCGGCGATCGATGCCCTCAATGGCACCGACTACGATGGTCGGCCGATGACGGTCAACGAAGCCAGACCTCAGCAGAAGAGGTCCGGTGGCGGCGGTGGTGGCTACGGCGGCGGAAATCGCTGGTAAGCACTTTCCCCGACCGACGAAGATCCACCTGGCATTTTACGCTGCCCGGCTTAGAGCTGAGTAGTTATTTGATCTGCACGTGAACATGTGTGACTAAGGAATTTTCAGAAATGGGACAACCCTACGAGATCGTATCGGTACAGCGAGCCGAGCCTCCACCTGGCGTGGAAGGATCCGACTGGTATCGCTATGTAATCACGCAAGGCGACAATACGATCAACGGTTGCCGGCAAGGGAGTCTCAAGGCGGTGACGATTGCGGTCGAGGAAATCGTCACCCAATTGAACGAACGGCGGCTGGGCAAGCGCGGTCGCGTCAACCTGGTGCCGACGCCAAAGAAGAAAATCGAACAGTAACGATCGATCACGCCGCCCAGGTCGATTCCTTCAAAGCCATTCAGTACACCATTTGACTACGTGCCTTGGATGGTCTCCAACCACACGAAGGCGTAGGCTTGGATTCAGGTAGGGCGGGTGAGCGTGAGAAGGGCTTCGCGCTGATTGACCAGAGCGTAGAAGATGGGTTTTTCATCCCGCAAAAGGAAGCCTATCTCCAAGAGCTATATGATGAGCCCGCTTTTGCCCCCATCAAGGCGAAGCAGGAGGCACGGATGGCTCGCGAGCGCGAAAGGTTTCTCTCGATCGTTTGCACCGACAATCCGTACGCGGTTGTCTGGCAACCCTCACCGGGCACATGCGAACGGATCGCTGCAGCAGGCAGGAATTGACACTGGGCCACGGCTGAGTAAAAAAAGATCAGGGAGCTGTCATGACCTGGAAAGATAATCCAATGACCGGTTTTGCCAATACGCGACCGGTGATCTTCTTTGTTACGGTGACCTACCTGTGGACCTGGGTCTTCTGGGTATGTGCGTTGCATTTGTTTTCCGAGCCACAGGGTCTGAAGCTGGCGCTCTTTCTGATCGGCGGCTTTGGTCCGGCGCTTGCCGGCGTGCTGACGCTCAGGTTACACACAGGCGACCGCGATGCCGGCGCCATGAAACCGGCAGGGTTCATCGTTGGCGCGTCTTTGGCCATCGCAGCGCTTGTAATGTTCCGTTTCGATGTTTTTGGCGTCTCCAGCATTTCTCCTAGTGGATTACTGGAGTTCCCGGCGGATTCACCCTTTTATGTCTTCGGATTAATGGGTGTAGGGGTGATGGCCTCCGGGTTCGTTTTTGCCAGCATTCAATCGCGCGATCCACGTTTGCGCAGCTATTTTTCCGGCCTGGTGCCGGATCGCAGAACATTGGTCCTGGCCATCCCCGTTCTGCTGTTTTTCCCGGTGCTGTTAATTTCCTCGAATGGCCTGGCCGATTTGCTGGGCATGTCCTACGACCAGCCGAAATACTTGGCGGAGCCAATGAGCCTCTGGCTGCCTTTGATGTTCGTAAAATTGTTCACAGTCGCAATGCTGACCGGTGGTAATGAAGAGCATGGCTGGCGGGGCGTCATGTTGCCGCTGATGCAAAAGACCATGAGCCCGCTTGTGGCCACTTTCATCATCGTCGTGGTTTGGGAGTCCTGGCATTTGCCGCTCGTTTTCGCTGGTATCTATGGGGAAGGGAATCCATTGGTTATTCTGGGCGTTCGAATTCTGGCAATGATTCCCTTCGCCTTCCTGTTGACTGCAATTTACAACGGCAGCAGGGGATCGATCTTCCTGTGCATCGTTTTCCATGCCTGTATCAACTCCCAGATCAACCTGTTCGGCGGGAGCATGCTGGCAAATGCCGTTGGCTTGGTTCTGGTGATCGTGCTGATCGTGATTTACCGGATGTGGCAGAGTAACAGCGGATATTTACCCGTATCGCAGCAATAGATTGTTATTCGATTTGGTTCGGATAGTGATCGCTTGTAAGAATTATCTTTTCTTATTGCGCCCCCATCGACAATATCGCCGCTAACGCAAGAACAGCGATCGCTATCACGGCGCCGGCAATGACGACGGGTGTGACCAGGATGGATTTGCCGACATCGATCTTCGTTAATTCGATCGAATGCACCTCGTCCCAATAGATCGTCGCGCCAAGCCCGGCTGCGTCGGTACCGATGAAGTAATCGTCCTTGTTCTCGACAACCTCCAGTTCATAGCGGTCACCGGTCACCAGGGTGACTGTCACTTTGTCGCCTTTCGCGATGGCTGTTTCACCCACCTTGGCAGCAGCCGTTTCGACGCCCCTGGTCGTGGTGCAGGCGGTGTTCAGCAAAACGCACAAGCAGGCCAGTGTAGATACGATTGCGGAAATCTTTGAGTTCATTGCTCTCTCCCGCCGAGCTTTTTCCGGCTCGTTATCGGAGCATAAGCATCGCTCCGCAGGCCGCGGAAATCAAATCCGCAAAAAGCAATTGAAGAAAATGGCTTTTGGCAATATAGCTCCCTGCTTGTCGCTGGCCTATTACGAATTAGGGCGGCAAACGGAGTTCGCGGCGGCGTTTACTGAGCTTCGTGAGCTTGAGAGTGATGATGCGGCCGAGCTAATAGCGCAGATTTATGCGTGGACCGGCGAAGTCGATGAAGCGTTCAGGTGGCTGGACATAGTGGCCGAGAAAGAAGATGCTGAATGGATCACAGACTACCTGAATCCATTTTACCGCGATCTGCATGCTGACCCGCGTTGGAATATTTTTCTGGAGAAATTGGGACGATCCCCCGAACAACTGGCGATGATCGAATTCGAGGTGAATTTACCGGATTGAGGCTGCCGGAGAAGCCGAGAAAAACGAAAGCCGCCTACCCCGTTATATACCGCTCCAACTGATCGATCGTCACTTTCTGCTCGGCAATGATAGTCTTGACCAGGTCGCCCATCGAAATCAGGCCGACCATCTGGCCGCCATCCATTACCGGTAAATGCCGGATTCGTTTTTCCGTCATTACAGCCAGGCATTCGTCGACGGTCTGGTCGGGATCGGCATATATGACCTTGCCGCTCATGATGTCCTTGACCAACGTTTCCTTGGACGATCTGTCCTTCAAAACGACCTGTCGCGCATAATCCCGCTCGGAAATGATGCCTACCAGCGATTCGTCTTGCAAAACCACGAGCGCGCCGATTCCCTTCTCGGCCATCAAGTGGATCGCGTCATAAACCGAAGCATCGGGTCCAATCGACCAGACTTCCCTGCTCTTGCTTTGTAATAGCTGGTTCAACGTATTCATTGGTTCTTCCTCTACTGGGGCTTTCTTGCGGTGCGATGGCTAAGATTGTTGTCAATCGTCGGCAATTCGGCCGATTATTTCAAGTTTAGTCCCTGACGGTACGATTAGCATGGATCTGCATCAATACTTACTGTGAAGTTGGGTCGACCAAGATGTCCGGCACAGCCTCAAATGAGGACTGGGACGTCGGCTAGCAGCGATCTTGCCTGAGGATCGATCTCGCAAACCGACCAGATACCCGCACGAGAGACCGTCAAAAGGCCGGCGTCACGCAGCGATTTGAGGTGATGCGAAATCGTGGACTGCGACAGATCGAAATGGGTAACCAGGTCGCAGACGCACAGCGGATTTTCCTGCGCGGCAATCATTCTCAGGATCTCCATCCGCGTCGGATCACCCAGTGCTTTGAACAAACGCTGATAGCGTTTCGATTGCTTTTCAGGCAACGGGGCCAGGGTCTTGATCGACCGGCAACAGCCTGCGGGGCGGCTCCGGGCAGAAGCAGTGCGCGTGTTCATGAGAACATATTGACATCCATCGATATGTATGTAAACTAATCGATAGGTATCGATATATTGAGGAGTAACCGATCATGCGCTTTCAACTTGCCCTGAACGTCGAAGACATCGAGGCTGCCAAGTCTTTCTATGCAAAGGTCTTTGGCGTTCCGCCGTCCAAGGAAAGACCGGGTTACGCAAACTTCGCATTGTCAGAACCGCCACTAAAACTGGTGTTGATAGAAAATCCAGGGGCCGGCGAGCGGATCAACCACCTCGGCGTAGAGACGTTCGATGATGCCGACGTCGAAAAAGTGAAGAATCGCCTTCAGAAAGCCGAACTGGCCCGCCGGGTAGAAGACGATGTGGATTGTTGTTATGCCCGTCAGTCGAAAGTCTGGGCGCGTGAACCGGATGGGATCGACTGGGAGTGGTATCGCGTGACCGACGAGAACGGAAAATCACCACCATGCAACGATTAGCCTAGCGCCTTCCTGAAGCGCTCGCCGATGTCGCGAAGCCGTGCGATCGGCTCATTGGAAAACACGATCCGCAAATAACGACTGGTGTCGTCACTCCCCCAGTTGACCATCGGCGTCGCCGCGATTTTTCCGTGCTCGAGCAGCCGTTTCGATGCGGTGGCGCCATCCATATTCAGCGTACTGACGTCAATCAGAAACGACCAGCCACCATGCGGGGGAATCACATCGTAATCGCCGAGTTCATCCAATAGCAGATTTCGGCGTCGTTGCCATTCGTCGACACAGGCCTGAATGCCGTTGCCCGGGTCTTGTATCGCTGCGGCAACCGCGCCCATCGCGATGCCGGTCTGGCAAACCACGTTGGAAATACTGACTCGTGCGACATCGGCGATGATTTCCGCTGGCCCGACGACCCAGCCGACGCGCCAGCCGATCATGCGATACTCCTTGGAAGCTGAACCGACGGTGATGGTCTTGTCGCGCATGCCGGCGAAAGATGCCGGGTGTATGACAGCAAGATCGTCATAAAGAATGCGTTCCATTGCCGAGTCATTGATCAGCCAGCAGTTGGCTCGCTGGCAGAATCCGGTGACCGCCCGCCACTCCTCGGCGGAAAAGACCGCGCCGCTCGGCATCGATGGGCTCATCATCAGCGCGGCCTTGACCGGTCCCGGATCGATCCCGGCCAACGCGTCGGCATCCAGCCGCCAGCCATCCGTAGAGGGGAGCAGCGGCACAAAGCGCGGTACGCCGCCGGCCAGGCGCACGCGGTTGATCAATCCGACGTAGATCGGGTCGGTCATCAGGACTTCGTCGCCGGGTTCGAGTGTGGCGAGCAAAACGTTCAGGATGCCAGCACAGCCACCGGCGCTGATCACGCACTCGGTCTTCCAGTCGTATTCCAGCCCCGATGGTTTTCCGACCAGATCCGCGGCCGCCTGGCGTAGCGCATCCATCCCTAAAAAGGGCAAATAGCTGTTGGCGTCGTCATCGTCGACCGCCTGTTTGGTAAAATCGAGTGCTGCCTGCGGGGGGCGCAAGTCCGTATCCAAGTTTTCCAGCCGCAATACCTCTGGATTGTTGAGGTTGTCGGCCAGGTCGCTCATCTGTTCGACACCGATTCTCGTTATGTGTTTGAGGCGTGAGACCGGCACGATACTTACCCCCGATTGGAAACAGCATGTTATCAGAAACGCTAACGCGGTTACGGTCGCCTCGACTTGCGGCGCCGATGAAACACCCAGCCATAGATCGCGACATTGAGCAGGATTACCATGGCGGCAAACACCAGTTGCAGGTCGCGGGTCAGGCCGTCCGGGTAAATAATCGGGTAAAGATAATGCTCGATGAAACTCTCGCTATAGCCGGAATCGCCGGCGGTGCGCCGGAGCCAGACTTCGATCGTCGTCAACGGGCAAAGACGGCCGGTGATTTCGACAAAGGCTCCCCAGGTGGCAGCGGGGATGTGGATGGCAGGGGCCCAGCGGAATCGCAATGTGAACAAGCCGCCGAAAAGCACGAACACGATAAACAGGAAATGGAAAACCAGGAAAAAATCGGCGGCGATACGGTAGCTCATTAATTTATCCGCAGCTGAGGAAATCGGGGTCCGTACTACAGGTTTCACGCACAAGTATACGATCAGACCGTGTTTTACTTGCGATTTCTGGCCAAGTGGATAGAGTTTCATCCTGGTCCGCGTCGGTTCCCTCGCGACGGTCAGCCGTAAACCCCGCCAGGCCCGGAAGGGAGCAACGGTAGCGGTGCTACCGGGTGCCGGGGTGTGGCTGGCGCGGGCCACTTTGCAATTATTGATGTTTCCAGGAAGAGTTTCTTAAAAAACAATGGCTTACCTAGTATTGGCCCGCAAATGGCGGCCCCGGAAATTTTCTGAGCTGGTCGGCCAGGATCATGTGGTGCGGGCCCTGATCAATGCGCTGGATCGCGATCAGTTGCACCACGCCTATTTGTTTACCGGTACCCGCGGCGTGGGCAAGACCACGATAGCGAGAATTTTCGCGAAGGCGCTGAACTGCGAACAGGGGGTTGCTTCAACACCGTGCGGCGAATGCACATCCTGCCAGGAAATCGATGAGGGCCGCTTTATCGATCTGATCGAAGTGGACGCAGCCTCGAACAGGAAAGTGGAGGAAACCCGCGAGTTGCTGGACAACGTCCCGTATTCGCCGGCACGGGGCCGCTACAAGGTTTACCTGATCGACGAAATCCACATGCTCTCGAAGCACTCTTTTAATGCCTTGCTAAAAACCCTGGAAGAGCCGCCGCCGCATGTGAAATTCCTGTTGGCGACTACCGAACCCCAAAAACTGCCGATCACCGTCATTTCCAGGTGCCTGCAGTTCAATCTCAAGCGCCTGCCGGTGGCGTTGATCGAGGAACGGCTGAAGCTGATCGCCAAAGAGGAAAAGATTCAGGCGGAAACAAGTGGGCTAAGGCTGTTGGCGGAAGCGGCCGATGGCAGTATGCGCGATGCGCTGAGCCTGATGGACCAGGTCATCGCTTTTGGCGACGACGACATCACCGAGGCCGACACCCGGCTTATGCTTGGCACGATTCCCCGGGAGCAGGTTCTCAAGTTGTTGTATTTGCTGGCCAACAAGGATGGGCCCGGTCTGCTCGCACACATTGCAGGCATGGACGAGCTGGCGCCGGATTACAGAGGCGTTCTAGACGAGTTGCTGGGGCTTTTGAAGACCCTGGCGCTGGCCCAGGTCGTGCCCGAAGCGGCCGCGGGCGCGGAGGGTATCGCCGAGCTGACCGGCCTGATCGCACCTGAAGACGTGCAGCTTTTTTATGACATCGGCGTCAAAGGTCGGGTCAGTGTTGAGCAATTGCCCGATCCGCGCGCCGCTTTTGAGATGCTGATGGTCCGCATGCTGGTGTTTTCACCGGCTGCCGATACCGAGCCGGGTGATGGCCAGATCATGCCGGTTGGCGACAGTTCGACCATCGGCAGTGCCGGCAAAACTTCGGCACACAAGGAGTCTGCCGGGCCGGAAAAAGGTGGGCTGGCACACGAGGAGTGGGCTGCGCTGGTCGTGAAATTGCCGATCAGTGGCGCGACCAGGCAACTGGCTGCAAATTGCGAGCTGGAACGGCGGGAGGAGGGCGCTGTCTGGCTGCGTCTCGCCCCCGAAGCCGCCAGTATGTTGACCGACCAGTTGAAGAAACGATTGCGCAAGGGCCTGGCCGATTATTTCGAACACGATCTGCGGTTGCATATCGAAACCGGCGAGACCCGGTCTGAAACACTGGCCGGCCGCAAGGGCCGGGAAGCGATTGAGAGACAACGTGCCGCCGAACGCTCTATCGCCAGCGACCCGAACATCCAGGCGATGCAGGATGCGTTCGGCGCATCGGTCCAGGATGGTTCGGTCCAGCCACTGGACTGAGCGGCCGTACCGGTTAATCTGAGAGTGGGGTGAGTGAATGAAAGCGCAGCTTGGACAGCTCATGCGGCAGGCGCAGCAAATGCAGGAGAACCTTAAAAAGGCACAGGACGAACTCGGCCAGCTCGAAGTGACCGGCGAATCCGGCGGCGGCATGGTCAAGGTGACGATGAGCTGCAAGCACGATGTCAGGCGGGTGGATATAGATTCCGGTTTGCTCGATGACGACAAGGACATGCTGGAAGACCTGATCGCTGCCGCGGTAAACGATGCCTGCCGGAAAGTCGAAAAAACCACACAGGAAAAAATGTCGGGTCTGGCCGGCGGCATGGGGTTGCCGCCCGGCATCAACCTGCCGTTCTGATCCTATCCGTGTCGCAATGACCTACAGTCCCTTGTTGGCTCGCCTGATGGATGCGTTACGCTGCCTCCCCGGTGTCGGTCCGCGAACCGCCCAGCGAATGGCCTTCCAGTTGCTGGAACGCGATCGCGACAACGGCCGTGCGCTGGCCGCCGCACTGGTTGAGTCCATGGACAAGATCGGCCACTGTCAACGTTGCCGCATGTTGACCGAGGCGGCCACCTGCTCGATTTGCGAATCGCATCAGCGGGATAAGAGCCTGCTCTGTGTCGTGGAGACGCCGGCCGATGTCGCGGCGATCGAACAATCGGCCGGTTACAGCGGTTTGTATTTTGTGCTGATGGGGCGTCTTTCGCCGCTGGATGGCATCGGCCCGGAAGAACTGGGTCTGAAACAACTGGAAGCCTTGCTCGCAGAGGGCGAGATCAAGGAAATCGTGCTGGCCACCAATCCCACCGTTGAGGGTGAGGCGACCGCGCATTTTGTCGCCGAACTCGCGGCACGACACCAGGTCAAGGCCAGCCGGATCGCCCACGGCGTACCGATGGGCGGTGAGTTGGAGTACGTGGATTCGAGTACGATTTCGCACGCGATCAGCGGGCGCCAGGCGATGAATTGATATGAGCGACGATTGTATTTTTTGCAAAATGGTCAGCGGTGAAATTAAGCCCGACATCGTTCATGAGACCGACAATGTGCTGGCGTTTCGCGATCTCAACCCGCAGGCGCCGACCCATGTGCTGCTTATCCCCCGGCAGCACATCGCGACGCTGGACGAACTGCAGGAAGCGGATCAGGACCTGATCGGCGAGATTGTGGTGGCGGCGACGGAAGTGGCAAGAAAAGAAGGTATCGCTGAACGCGGTTACCGATTGATCGCCAATCACCGGGCCGATGGCGGACAAACCGTCTTTCACATCCATTTCCACCTGCTCGGTGGTCGTGTGATGAACTGGCCGCCGGGCTGAAGTGACTTATCCGCCCGGGGTTTCCTTTAACTTCCGCATCAGGTGCAGCAGCTCCCGGTAACTGCGGTAGCGCCTGGCGCTGATTTCACCCCTGTCTACCGCTGCCCTGACGCCGCATTGGGGTTCTTTCAGGTGCAGACAGTCGTTGAAGCGGCATTCCCGCATCGGTTGGTCGAACTCCGGGAATCCGAAATCGACCCGTTTGAGTTCCGTTGGCGGTGGCGCAAAATCGCGCACGCCGGGCGAGTCGATGATTTCGCCGCCGTCCGGCAGGTGGTGCAGTATCGCCGTGCTGGTCGTGTGCTTGCCTTCGCCGGTCCCAGTGGACAATTTTTGCGTAGCCACAGTGAGTCCCGGGATCAGCGCATTGCTCAGTGACGATTTGCCGACTCCCGATTGCCCAACCAGGACGCTGGTGTGACCGGTCAACGCCGTCGCCAGCGATTCCATTGACTCGCTCGTTGTTGCGCTGACCGAAACGACCGGATAGCCGACGGTCCGGTATTCGCCGGCCAGATCGATGCTGCCCAGGTCGGACTTGTTGCAGACCACCAGGCTATCCGCGCCCATCAGTCGAGCCGCCGCCAGGTAACGGTCGGCGAGAAACTCGTCGACTGGCGGTGTAGGCGCGATCACCACGACCAGTTGGCTGATATTGGCGGCCAGGATTTCAACTCGGCCGCGGCTGTCAGGACGTCGCAGTTCGTTACGACGGGCGGCAATAGCGGTCACCACGCCGTTAGAGCTGTCGGGATACCACTCGACCTGGTCCCCGCAAACCGCTTTTAGCCGCCGTCCCTTGAGCTGGCAATTCAGCCGCTTTCGCTGCTCGTCCTCGACCAGGACTCGCCTGCCATAGCTTGCGACCACACGGCCCGTCCTGGATTCCGGGTGAGGTTTTCGCAAGCGGCGGCCGGCGTCAGGCATTGCCGGCGATTTGTTGCAGCCGGGCCACGCGTACCGGGGCCGGTGGGTGAGAGTCGTAGAAAAGCGAATGCAGGCTGTCGGGAGTCAGCGTCGTCGCGTTATCGCGGTACAGTTTGACCAGCGCAACGGCGAGCAGCGAGGCGTCACTTTGTGCCACCGCATAGGCATCCGCCTCGAATTCGTGGCGGCGGGACAACCAGCTGCCCAGCGGCGTAAAGACGAAAGTAAAGACCGGCAAGACGAAAATAAACAGCAACAGGGCCGCGGCAGCGGATGCCTGGGCAACGCCCAGCGCTGAATAAAACCAGGGCTGCAAGGTTAGCCAGCCAAGCAAGGCGAGACCGGCGAGACCGATGGCCATGCTGAGGAGCATGCGTTTGCGGACATGGTTCAGTCGAAAATGCCCCAGTTCGTGGGCGAGGACCGCCTCGACTTCGGCCGGCTCGAGCCGATTGATCAGCGTATCGAAGAACACGATACGTTTGTTGTTGCCCAGACCGGTGAAGTAGGCATTGCCGTGGCTGGAACGACGCGAGCCATCCATGACGAAGATGCCCTTGCTGCGAAACCCGCAGCGGATCATCAGTTGTTCGATGCGCTGTTTGAGTTGTTCGTCCGCCAGTGGCGTGAACTTGTTGAAAATCGGCGCGATAAAAGTCGGGTAGGCCCAGGTCAGCAGCAGCGTGAAAGAGGTCCAGACGACCCACGCATACAGCCACCACTTCGAACCGGCCTGGTCCATCAGCCACAAGATGGCCGCGATCAGCGGGCCGCCCAGCAGAAACATCAGCAGCCAGCCCTTGACCAGGTCGCCGAGGAAGGTGCCGAGTGTGGTGCGGTTAAAGCCAAATCGGGCCTCTATGGCAAAGGTCGAATAAGCGGATAACGGCAGGCTTAGCAGGCTGACGATAAAAAAGACGCTGACGCCGGCAGCCGTGCCCGCAACCACCGCGTTCAGGCCGAGACCGCCCCAGAAACCCAATACCAGGCCCAGGCCGCCGGCGATGGTCCACCCGAGCAGCAGCAGCGTATCGACGACGGTATCCAACATGCCCAGGCGCACCCGGGCCGCCGAATAATCCGCAGCTTTCTGGTGGTCTGCAAGCGTAATGTCCTCGGCAAAGGGTTTTGGCACCTCGTCGCGGTGTTCGCGAACGCTGTCGATCTGGCGTTGTGCGAGGTATAGCCGGAGAATCGTCACCAGCGCAAGAAAAAACAGGAACAAGCCGGTAAACCAGTGCATTTTCGTGTCAGCCCCCTTGATCAGCGCGGCACAGCTTAGCCTTTGCTAGAATTAGCCGCAAGCTATGGAATAAAGGCAAAAGTATGGCTGCTGACTCTCTGAATCTAATCTGGATAGACCTGGAAATGACCGGGTTGATGACGGATTCGGACCGGATCATCGAAATTGCGACCGTGGTTACCGACAAGGAATTGAACCTGATCGCGGAAGGACCGGTGTTCGCCATTCACCAGGATGAGCAACGGATGGATGGCATGGATGACTGGAATACCAAACAGCACGGCAAGTCCGGGCTGACCCAGCGGGTGCGCGAAAGCATGGTCAGCGAAGCCAAGGCCGAGCGGGAGACCATCGCATTCCTGCAGCAACACGTGCTGGCGGGTAAGTCGCCGATGTGCGGCAACAGCATCTGCCAGGACCGGCGTTTTCTCGCGCGCTGCATGCCGGAACTCGAAAAATTCTTTCATTACCGCAACCTGGATGTCAGCAGCCTGAAAGAACTGGTGATGCGCTGGGCGCCGAAAATTCTCGAGAGCGTGGAAAAAGAATCCAGCCACCTGGCGCTGGCCGACATTTACGACTCGATCAACGAACTCAAACATTATCGGCAGCATTTTATCGCCAGTGATTTTCATGCGCTGGCTACGGATTGAATGAAATCCTACTCGGATTCGTGTGAACGCAACCGGCAGCCGATACTCGATGTGCTGGTTGCGGAATTTTCCGAAATCACAAAAGTCCTGGAAATCGGCAGCGGCACCGGTCAGCATGCCGCTTTCTTTGCGCCGCGGTTGCGGCAACTCGTCTGGCAGACCAGCGACCTGGCCGAGAATCTTGCGGACATCCGGAGCTGGATTGACGAGGTCGAGGAAATCAGGCTGCCGGCGCCGCTCGAACTCGATGTATCCAGCGAACGCTGGCCGGACACCGGCGCCGATGCTGTGTTCAGCGCGAACACGGCGCACATCATGCACTGGGACAGGGTTTGCGCAATGGTGGCCGGAGTGGGCAGGCAGCTGGCGTCGGCGGGGCGCGGCAGGTTTTGCCTGTACGGTCCGTTCAACGAAAAAGGGGAGTTCAGCAGCGCCAGCAACCGGCAATTCGATGCGTGGCTGAAAAAACGCGATCCGTCGATGGGTTTGCGAGATCTTGCCGAGATGGAAAGGGTTACCGGCGAAGCGGGGCTTGCTTTGTGCAGATGCCACCGGATGCCGGCAAACAACCTGCTGCTGGTGTACGACAAGGTCGAGACGACAGATGCCCGATAAAGGAACCAGACCGGACCTGGCAGCGATAAGGCAGGCCGCCGAACGCATTTCAGGCCTGGTACACCGGACACCGTTGATGCGCTCGCGCAGCCTCGACCGGATGTTCGACGGCGAGCTGCATTTCAAATGCGAACACCTGCAGCGCGTCGGCGCGTTCAAGGCAAGGGGTGCAGCCAACGCCGTGTTTTTGCTTAGCGATAAAGAACTCGGCCGGGGCGTGGCGACACACTCCTCGGGCAACCATGGTGCGGCGGTGGCGCTTGCTGCCAGCACCAAAAACGCTCAGGCCTGGGTGGTCATGCCCGAAGACGCACCGGCCGTCAAAAAACGCGCCGTCGAAAGCTACGGCGCAAATATCGTCAGTTGCAAGCCGGGACTTGGCAATCGTGAAGCTGCCTTGCAAAAACTGGTCGACGAAAAGGGCGTTCATGTCATCCATCCCTATAACGACTACCGGGTCATTGCCGGTCAGGGGACCGTTGCGCTCGAAATCATGGAACAACAAGGCGACATAGATATGTTGCTGGTGCCGGTGGGTGGCGGCGGGCTATTAAGCGGCAGTCTTTTGGTAATCAAAGAGCTGCAGCCACAGGTTCAGGTTATCGGCGTTGAGCCGGAGCGGGCGGATGACGCCAGGCAAGCGCTCGATAGCGGTGAGCGGGTAATCATCGATTCGCCGGACACGATCGCCGATGGTTTACGCGCCTCACTGGGCGATAAAACCTTTCCGATCATCGCCAAACTGGTCGATGACATCGTAACGGTGTCTGAGGATGCGATTCGCGACGCTACGCGGCTGGTCTGGGAGCGCATGAAGCAGCTTATCGAACCATCGGCGGCGGTGCCGGTGGCGGCGTTGCTCGAAGGGCGAATCGAATTGAAAGGGCGTCGTGCCGCCGTGGTTTTTACCGGGGGCAACCTCGATCTGGATCGTTTGCCCTGGCAGTAATCAGACTGGATCGATTCTGTCTCTGAATTTTAATGGCTAATCAGTTGGCGGCCGAAGCCGTGTTGCCTGCTTCCGCGTCGATGTTCAGGACCATGACTTGTTGCCCCGGTCGCAGCCTTTCCGCGCCACGCACGACGATTGCGTCGCCGGCTTTTAGATCGCCGGAAACTTCGATCAGGTCGCCATCGCCACTGCCGGCCAGGACCGAAACCCGTTCGACGAGTTGATCCTTGCCGACCCGAAAGACGCTGGCGCCATTGCGCCGCAGGACCAGCGCATCTCTTGGCACGGCCAGCACTTTTCTCGCCTCGGCCGTGGGCACCGCGATCCGCACGCTTTCACCAACCACCCAGTTGGCCGGATCGACATTGAGCCGCATTTCGAACATGTGGGAACTGGGGTTGCCAAAGGGCACGATGGTTCGCACCGTGCTGTCCTCGCGGCGTCGCCCGCTCGAAACCTGTACAACGGCGCCTTTTTTGAGAAAAGCCGCCGATCGCAAAGGCGCGCGCGCGACGATTTCGATGGCTGACGGATCCACCAGCCGGACCACTTCGCTACCGGTATTTACCATTTCACCGATATTTCTCATACGCTCCGTCACCGTACCGGCAAATGGCGCACGTATTGTGGTTTTCGCCAGTCGATCGCTGACCAGCGCGAGCCGTGCTTTTGCGACCCGGATGTCGGCACGGGCGATCTGCAGATCGGATTTGGTCTGGTCCAGGCGGCTGACGGCGGCGTTGTTTTCTGCACGGAGTTTTTTGAGCCTTTCGACTTCCGGTTCCAGGTAGGTCAGACGCGCATGCTCGCGATCGACCTGACCGGCGAACTCGCTTTGTTGCAGACGAAAACGGGTATCGTCCAGACGTGCGACGGGATCCCCTTCGGCAACGACAGTCCCGACCTCTGCGATCCAGGTAATGCGCCCGGTCACTTCCGCTGCAATTTTCGAATCGTTGCGGCTGATCACGGTGCCGGGCACATCGATTGTCGGCGCCAGCATCACCTGCTGCGCACGCACCACGACCACCGGCGCCGGACCTTGCTGGGCGTTCCCGATACCGGCAAAGAGCATCAGCGCCATGCCTGCGAGCAGCCGCCCGCATGCCAAAAAAGTATTAGATTGTACTTGAAATATCAACATTAACTAATTGAATTATATATCAATATATTTCTGGGCGTATTGCCCTTGCAGGCCGGATCCGGGCTCAGTTCCCAGCATGGTCTTTTCCTCGCCCAGTCGCAACAGACTGGGCAGCAATATCAGTGTGAACACGGTGCTTACCGCCATCCCGCCAACGATGACCGCAGCCATGCCGCGGTAGATTTCCGTGCCCGGGCCAGGTATCAGCGCCATCGGCAGCATGCCGAACAGGGTCGTGATCGTGCTCATCAGGATCGGGCGCAGCCTGATGCGCACGGCTTTTTCCACGGCCGAGCGTCTGTCCATGCCAATGCGTTCCGACGCGCGCGTCTGATACACCAGCAGGATGGAATTGTTGACCACCAGGCCGAGCAATATGATGAAGCCGATCATGGTCAGCAGATCCATGGGCTGGAACGAGAAAAGATTGGCTATCCGCAAGGCCAGGATGCCGCCGACTGTGGCCAGCGGGATCGCGAGCAATGCAAGCAGGCTGTCTTTGAACGAGCGGAACAAGGCGCTCATCAACAGGTAAAGAATCGCGACCGCCAACGCGAAACTGCTGGCCAGGTTAGCCAGCGCGACTTTGAGGTTGTCGGCGCTGCCGTAATAGTAAATCTCGCCATCGTCCGGTAACTGCGCAAGGATATCGGGTTCCGCCTCTCGTTTAATGATTGCGATGGCGTCTGTAAGGGAGATATCCGGTGGCGTTACCCGCAAGGTAATGCTGCGCCGGCGGTCGACTCGTCTGATCTGGTTGGGTCCAGCGGTTCTCTCCATGCGCACCAGTTCGCCGACTTGCTGAATGCCTCCATTGGGCGTGAACAGTGGCAAGGCCGCCAGCTCTTCCGGGCTGGCCCATGGTTTCGCGCGCAGAATAATGTCACGCCGCCTGTCTCCGTCAAAGTAATCGCCGACGTACAACCCGTCACCCAGCGCACGAATAACCGAAGCCATGGTGTTTCGGCTCCAGCCGGACTCGGCAATCCGCCGGTCATCCGGTATCAGCCTGAGTTCGGGTTCGGCTAGTTCGACGCCCGGGATAGGCCGCACCTGCGAGCCCGGCAGGGCCTTGGTGATAGCGCCCATGCCGGCCAGCGCCGCATCGAGCATCGCATCCATGTCGCGACTTTGGATATTGACGTCTATTTCGCGACCGCCGCCGAGGCGCCTGAATATCGATGGCCGCGATGCGAATGCCAGGGTATCGGGAAAACCGAACAGGATTTCCTGGTTCAGGATGTTCAGCAGCTCGTCGACGTCGTCCGGGTCCTGTGCGCGCACGCCCATGAAACCGCGTCGCCCGAATATGCCCATGAAATAGTTTTCGATCCGGGGCTGACGCTCACCGTTCAGAAACGGCTTCATGCGCTCCGACACGACATCGACAAATTCTTCTTCCGCGGTTTCGACTCCCTGGCCGGGTGGCGGCATGATGAAAGCGAAAATCCAGTTTTGCCGCCCCTGCGGCAGGTAATCGGCGGCGGGCTTGAGCCACCAGCTAACCCCGGCAGCGACACCGACCAGCATGATGATCCAGGTAACGCGACGTTTTGGGGTATCCGTCAGATCCATGATCAGGGCCGATCCTTTTGCCCACCACGCCTTGTGTGGATCGCTCAGTTCCACGTTGCGCATCCAGTAATTGGCCGCCTTGGGGATCAGGGTAACTGCGATCACCAGGGAGACGATGATCGCCATGGAAATGGCATAGGCCATATCGGAAAACAACTGGCCCGCCGTGTCGCGCAGGAAAACGACCGGCAGGAAAATCGCCACCGTGGTTGCAGTCGATGCCAGCAGTGCGCCCCAGACCTGCGTAGTGCCGACTATCGACGCTTCTTCGCTGGTTCTTCCGCTTTCGCGTAGCCGGACGATATTTTCCATGACGATAATGGCGGCATCGAGCACCATGCCGATGGCGAAGGCCAGGCCGGCCAGGGAAATGATATTCAGGGTCCTGCCGCCGGCATCGAGCAACGCAAAGGAAGCAAACAGCGAAACCGGGATCGCAACGGCGACGATCATGGTCACACGAAAGCGGCGCATAAACCACCACAGGACGCCGATGCTGAGCATGATGCCGAGGATCAGATTGTTGCGCAGCATGGCGATCGATTGCTTGATGTAGATGGTTTCGTCATAGACTTGCACGATTTTCAAACCGGCCTTGCCGACCGGTCCTTCATTGAGTTCTACAACCGCCTGTTTCAGGTCCGCCATCACCTCCAGTACATTGACGTTTTCCGCCGGCTGCGCGTTGAAAGCGATTGCCGGGTCGCCGTTCTGCCGCATAGTGCCGGTCTTGTCGGTCAGCGCCATCTCGATTTCGGCGATATCGCGCAGGCGCACGGGATTTCCGTCCCGCCAGCTCAAAACCATGTCGCCAAACTCGTGTAGCTCGTATTTTCCGGTGTAACGCACGGTGTATTGTCGCCGGCCGATATCGCTAAAGCCGCCGCTGGTATCGATGTTGTTCGATGCGATCCTCGCCAGTGTTGGAATATCGATTCCGTAGGCGGCCGCCAGGTAGGGATCGAAAGTTATGCGGACTTCACGGGCACGGCCGCCATAGGCATCGGTCTTGGAAATTCCTTTGACTCTTTCCAGTCGTGTCTGAATTACGTCCTCGACAAAATCCTGGTACGCGGACATATCGCGATTCATGCCATCATTCGGGCGCAGTGCGAACCAGGCGATCGCCGCGCCGAACTGACTCTGGCCGACGTAGATCACCGGTTCGTCGGCATCGGCGGGGTAATTCGGCACGCGGTTGAGCCGGTTCATGACCTCGATCAAGGCGCGCTGCAAATCGATGTCTACGGCAAATGTCAGGTCGATCGATGAGCGCCCGCGGGATGCGGACGATTCCATTTTTTTCAGGCCGGGGACGCCGCGGAGCGCATCTTCCTGCGGTTCGAGAATCTCGGCCTCGACTTCCTCCGGCGCGGCGGCGCGCCAGCTCGTGCTGATCTGGATTAACGGTTGTTCAACATTGGGAATCAGTTGAATCGGCAGCCGGTTAAGTGCGATTACCCCAAACAAAATGATCAGCAGCATGGCGGATATCACCGCAACCGGGTTGGCTAT